>Ga0213866_10000132_pt1 | contig 60406 bp, 64 predicted proteins | sample PICome_11_FD_160079 | JGI IMG/M metagenome (GOLD analysis project Ga0213866, IMG submission 160079) | Coastal seawater microbial communities near Pivers Island, North Carolina, United States - PICO284 | ecosystem: Environmental > Aquatic > Marine > Coastal | place: USA: North Carolina...
GCTTGCAGCGCACCAATCGCCGGTTCGGCAAAAGTCACACCGACACCGAGAATGGCAATAATGGCCAACATGACAGGCATGCTGGCTTTGCGCGGCAGCTTATCACCAATCAGCGTGCCAAACGGCATCAGACCGACATTCAGACCTTCCATAAACAAGGCCAGACCGACAATTACCGCTGTCAGACCACCAACTAGCAACAAGGCGGCCTCGACGGGCTGGCGTAAAATAATCAATTGGAAAAGCACCAGATAAAGCGCCAGCGGTATCACCGCTTTCATTTGATCCAGCACCCGGACACCGGAATAAGGCATGAGCAGCGCCATGGTTTGCTCAAAACCGAGACGCAAACGCTGCGGTTTGAGGCTGTCCTTTTTGCCCCGCACGGGTTTCGGCGTCAGCTTATTGTAACTGATTTCGCGATGCCGCACGGCGTTTGAGCGCAGCACTGACGAATAACGCAACATAGGCTTCTCCTTCGAATCGATGCCGGTCCTAAGTTTAGAGCATAGTTGAGGCCGGTTTCAAATGGCTATCCGGTAACACGCTCTATTTGGAACCCGGCTTTTTCGACAAATTTATTGTTCTGCTCACGACAAGAGGCGATGGAAGGCCGTGCCATACACCGCTCAAAATGCGCGCGCAGAGCAGGGAAACGATCCTGCGGCAAACCGAAACCGACAAGATCAAGGCTCATCATCTGCGTCATGACCGCAATATCGGCAATGGAAAACATATCACCGGCAAACCAATCGCCATCACCCAATTGGTTTTCGAGATAGGGCAATAAAACCTTGGCCAATGCTTCAAAACCTTCACTGGCCGTTTCCGTATCTGCCGGCTTGCCCGATGCAAGGTTGAAGAATACCGGCCGAAAGACACCCATGCCGACGCGATTGGCCAAATCCGTATCGGCAGCTTCTTCAATCCACAGGGCGCGGCCATAAGCTTCAGCGTCTGTCGGATAAAGCGCCGGCTCGGGCTGCAATTTTTCGAAATAAGCACAAATTGCTGAACTGTCATTGATCGCATAATCAAGATTGGACGGGTCGGGCAGAAGCGCCGGTATCCGCTTCAGCGGATTGATTTGTTCAAATTCATCCGTCCATCCGAGCGGGCTGGGGCGCGGATCATATTCATATTCAATGCCTTTTTCGGCGGCAATAACCACCGCTTTACGGACAAAAGGGGATAAGGGGGCACCGAAGAGTTTCATCATGTTCTCCTTTTTATATCGTCAAGAATTGAAGCAAGTGTGGACTAGGCCATGCGGTAAAGCAATGCTAGGCTCTCGCACAAATAGGGGGAAAAAGTGAGCATTATTTATCAAGCGAAGAGTATTCGGACAATGAATCCGCATGTGCCGCATGCCACCCATATTGCGGTGCGCGATGGGCATATTCTCGGCGTCGGCACGGCCGAAAATATTGATGGCTGGCAGAAAGCTTGGGGGCCGCTCGCCCTGAATACGGATTTTTCCGACAAAACCCTGCTGCCCGGCTTCATTGAAGGTCATAGCCATATGATGGAAGGCATGTTCTGGGACTATCACTATGTCGGCTATTATGACCGCGAAGGGCCGGACGGCACGGTCTGGCCGGGGCTCAAAAGCATTGATGAAGTGGTCGCCAAGCTGAAAGAAATTCAAGCCAACCGCAAAGATAAAGACACGCCGCTCATCGCTTGGGGCTTTGACCCGATTTATTTCACCGACCGTCGCATGAATGCGGCTGACCTCGACAGCGTGGCGACTGATTGCTCGGTGATTGTGTTGCACGCCTCGCTGCATATTCTCAATGCCAATAATTTCGTTATGGAAGCAGCCGATGTAAAGGGCGCGGATAATAGTGAATTTATTCGCCGAGATGAAAGCGGCCAGGCGACCGGCGAATTTCTCGGCCAGCTCGGTTATTATATGGCCATGCGCACCACCGGCATTAATTTGCTGGCCATTGCCTCCTCGCCGGAAACATTGGTTAATTTCGCCAATGTGGCGCGCCAAACCGGCGTCACCACGGCAACCGATTTGGTCAACCCAATGCCGGCGGGCAGTGAAAACGCCATGCGCCAAGCGGTCGATGCCGATGATTTTCCCATGCGCCTTGTCGTGGCCTTTCAAGGAAATAGTATGGAACCCGCAGAAGGCGTGGCGCGCATGCAGGAATTGCAGGCCAGCAATAGCGACAAGCTGCGTTTTTCTCTGGTCAAAATGGTCGCTGACGGCTCCATTCAGGGCTTTAGCGCGAGATTGAAATGGCCGCATTATTTTAACGGCGCGCCGAACGGGCTTTGGTATATTGAGCCGGAGCGGCTGGGCGACTATCTCAAAGCCTTTACTGAGGCCGGTATTCAAGTGCATGTGCATACAAATGGCGATGAATGCACGGAAGTCGCGCTTGATAAAATTGAAGAGGCGCTGCGTGCGCATCCATGGCCCGACCACCGCCATACGCTGCAACATTGCCAAATGGCGACGCGCGCGCATTTCAATCGCATGAAAGCGCTCGGCGTCGGGGTTAATCTGTTTTCCAATCATCTTTATTATTGGGGTGATGCGCATATCAACATTACCATGGGGCCGGAGCGTGCAGCGCGGCTTGATGATGCGGGTGGCGCGCTGGCTGAAGGCGTGCCTTTGGCCATTCACTCAGACGCGCCGGTCACCGCGCTGGCCCCGCTCTTCACCGCGTGGTGCGCCGTCAATCGGTTGTCCTCGGGCGGCGTGACATTGGGCAATGGCACGCAAAATATCAGTGTCGAAGAAGCGCTTTATGCCATCACCATGGGGGCCGCCTATTCTCTGAAAATGGAAAATGAGATTGGCAGTCTGGAAGCCGGCAAGCGCGCAGATATTGCCATATTGGCTGACGACCCGATTGAAGTCGGGGCGGAGAAGCTGAAGGACATCAGCGTTATCGGCACAATGGTCGGCGGCCGGGTGCATATCAATCAGGGGCGCAGCGCGTGACACATATCGGCACAGTTCCATTGACCATTATCAGCGGCTTTCTCGGCAGTGGAAAAACCAGCCTGCTCAATCATCTGCTGACGCAAAGCGAGGGACGCCGTATCACCGCCATGGTCAATGATTTCGGGGCGCTGAATATTGATGCCGAATTGATTGCCGCCAAACACGGCAATCAAATTGCGCTGGCCAATGGCTGTGTCTGCTGTTCCATTGGCGATGACTTGATGCGCAGTTTTATGGAGGTGATGCAACAAAGCCCCCTGCCCGACCATATTATCATTGAAGCAAGTGGCGTCGCCGAGCCGAGCCGCATTGCCGGTTTTGCATCTGTTGACCGGCAACTGCGCCTGGACGGTATTGTCACACTGGTCGATGCGGGCGCCCATAATGTTCATTCGAACGATCCTTATTTGGCCGACAATTATGCCAAACAGATTGAGGCGGCGCATTTGCTGCTCATCTCCAAGCCCGATTTGGCCGATGCCGCGACATTGGAAAACTTGGAAAATGAACTGGCGGCGCAAAAACCCAATGTGCCGATTGCGCAAATGACCCATGGTGTGTTGCCGATTAACTTGGTTTTAGGGCTCAATGCCGCGGAAGAAATACGGCAACCGCACGAAGTGATTGAGCATGGCTTTATGCAATGGGCAACGCATTTGCCGCCGCAACCGCGCGCCGCGTTAATTACCAAATTGGAAAACCTGCGCCCGCATGTTTTGCGCGCCAAAGCCGTGCTGCAAGATGATGAAGGTGCCTATGTGCTGCATTTGGCCGGAGGTCGCATTTCGACCGAGCCGCATGAGGGAAAGGCCTCAGGCCATTTTGTGCTTATCGGTAAACCGCAAATGCCCGATGCCGCTGCACTGGAAAAAATCTTCCGTCAGAATGAGGCCGCCTAATGGTCTGGGATTTGCCGACCCGCCTGTTCCATTGGGGCTTTGTCATCAGCATTGTCGGCTCTTACATTAGCGGCGAGCGCGAGGCGCTGGAAGCGCATGAATTATTCGGACTGACCGCTTGCGGTCTATTGGTCTTTCGCCTGATTTGGGGGGTGGTCGGGCATGAAACCGCTCGCTTCAAAAATTTTTTGCGCGGGCCGAAAATCATTCTGACCTATCTCAAAGCTTTTCTCGCCCGCACCGCCAGCTTGCAGCCCGGCCATAATCCGCTTGGCGCTTTAGCGGTCATTGCGCTTTTGTGCCTCATGGGAGCGATGTCGGTAACCGGCCTATGGACCGGCGATGATATTCTCTATGAAGCGCCGCTGACGCCATTGGCCCCCGAGCTTGCCGCGCCCATGGGCGCATGGCATCAGCGCTTGCATGTGCTGGTCATACCGCTTGTTGCATTACATATAGTGGCGCTATTTGCCCATCGGCTATGGCTCAAAGAAAAACTTGTCACCCGCATGGTGACGGGCGGCACATCGGAACATGCCCCTGCCGCCTCGGCCAAACGCACACAAGCAGGGCTGGCCCTGCTTGCTTTATGTGTCGGCGGGGCGCTCAGCCTATCGCTGCTCACCCCGTCTTACTAGTGTTTGATACGATAGCTCTGATGGCAGCTTTTACATTTGCCGCCAACCGCTTGCGCGGCCTTTTTAACCGCACCGGCATTGCCTGACGCGGCCGCCGTTTTCAATTTTGCCGCCGCCTTGGCGAAAGCCTCAGCCTTGTTTTCGAAATCGGAAAAATTTTCCCAAATGGCCGGTTCTGCCCCGACACTTTTGCTCCCCGCCGGAAAGGCGTCCGGCATTTCCGCGCCCCAAGCAGCCATGCGTGCAGCCGCTTCTTCGATGGCCGCGAAATTGCCGGCCCCCATATGTTTTTTGAAAATCGCCTGAATATCGCCGCCGCTTTGTTTGAAGCGCTTCACGCGTTGCTCAACAATCGGGCTTTCATAAGTGCCCGGCTCATGCGCCAATGCCCCAGTTGCGGGGACAACCAATGCAGCGCTCAAAATGAGGCTTAAAACCGATTTACGCATCATCTAGTCGCGATATGACGGGTCGAGACGGTCCAGCTTGCGCAGCAAGGCGGGCCACGCCAAGGCATCAATACCGGGCTGGAACAACGATTGCGATTGCTCATCAACCGTTTCAATGGCTTCTTGCGTCGGCATATGCGGCTTGGCCGTCAAAGCGCGAACCTGCGTCGAGCACGCCCGCTCCAAGAAATAAATCGCCATAAAGGCCAGACCGCAATTTTCACCGACCGCCAATGTGCCGTGATTGCGCAGCATCATCAGATTCTTGTTGCCCAAATCGGCAACAATGCGCTCGCGCTCATCATGGTTCAACGCAACACCTTCATAACCGTGATAGGTCAAATGCGGACGCACCAGCATGGAGAATTGTGACAAGGGCAACAGACCGTCATCCTGAGCGGAAACCGCAACGCCATCATCGGTATGCAAATGCAATACGCATTGCGCATCTTCCCGCGCCATATGCACGGCGGAGTGAATGGTAAAGCCCGCCGGATTGACGAAATATGGGCTGTCCATGACGATATTGCCCTCAAGGTCAACTTTCACCAGGCTTGATGCGGTGATTTCTTCAAACAACATGCCATAAGGGTTGATGAGGAAATGATGTTCCGGCCCCGGCACACGCACGGAAATATGGGTGAAAATCATATCATCCCATCCATACATGGCGACCAGACGATAGGTTGCCGCCAAATCTACGCGCAGCTGCCATTCCTCGGCGCTGACCATATCTTTGACGCTTTTGATTTCTTCTGCTGCTGACATAACAGGTCTCCCTCAAAATTTGTCTAAAGGTGCTATGTATCCCCGCTTTTGTCAATCGGCGCTGTTCAAAACCTGCTGCAAAGCGGCTTGCCAAAGCGCCTGCTTTTCGGTTCGTTTTTCAGCAGCCATTTGCGGTTCAAACTGCGCTTCCAACGCCCAGCTTTCACCCAATGCGTCGAGGCTGTCAAACCAGCCAAGCTGCAACATGGCCAACATGGCCGCGCCCAATGCCGTGGTTTCCGTTACAGCGGGGCGGTCAATCGGGCAGGCGCATAAATCCGAAAGGTTTTGACACAACCAATCATTGGCCACCATGCCACCATCAACGCGCAAGCGCGGCGGCACATCCATGCCCGCAGCCGCCATATCATCGGCAATGGCGCGCATTAAATCAGCCGTTTGCAGCGACACGCTTTCCAATACGGCGCGCGCAATATCAGCCTTGCCGCTATCGCGCGTCATATTAAAAATCGCCGCGCGCGCATCGGGTGCCCAATGCGGTGCGCCCAATCCGGTGAAGGCAGGCACCATTGTCACCGCACTGTCAGGATTGGCTGCCGCCGCCAATGCTTGCGTCTCCGACGCATGGTCAATCAATTGCAGCCCATCGCGCAGCCATTGCACAATCGCACCGGCCATAAAAATACTGCCCTCAAGCGCATAACTTGTTTCACCGGCCAGTCGATAACCGATGGTTGTTAGCAAACGATTGCCCGACACAGCCGGTTTGTCTCCGGTATTGGCCAGCACAAAACAGCCCGTGCCATAGGTCGATTTAATCATGCCCGGCTTAAAGCAAGCCTGCCCGATCGTCGCCGCTTGCTGGTCTCCGGCCATGCCCAAAATCGGCAAATCGACACCCAAGACAGCTTTTGTCGCCATGCCGAAATCGGCGGCATTGTCTTTCACCTCGGGCATTAGCGCGGCGGATACGCCAAACAGCATCAGCAAATCAGCGTCCCATTCATTGTCATGAATGTTGAACAGGCTGGTGCGCGCCGCATTGCTGGCATCAGTGACATGCGCCGCGCCTTCGGTTAGCTGCCAAACAAGCCAGCTATCAATCGTGCCGAAAGCCAGTTCACCGGCCTCGGCGCGAGGGCGCGCGCCATCTATATGGTCGAGCAGCCAACCGACTTTGCTGGCTGAGAAATAAGGGTCAAGCAGCAGCCCGGTTTTTTCGGTAATCATCGCTTCGTGACCGGCCTGTTTCAGACCATCGCAAATATCTGCCGTGCGGCGGTCTTGCCAGACAATCGCATTGGCAACCGGCTGGCCGGTTGCGCGCTCCCATATCACGGCGGTTTCGCGTTGATTGGTAATGCCGATGGCGGCGAAATTTTCGGCTCCCAATTCAGCCAAGACTTGCTTGCAGCAAGCCAGTGTGGTGTCCCAGATTTCCAGCGCGTCATGCTCGACCCAGCCATCATCGGGAAAGATTTGGCGAAACTCGCTTTGCGCGACGGCTTTCACCTGCCCCGCCTTATCAAATGCCAAAGCCCGTGACGATGTGGTGCCCTGATCGATACTCAAAATATACTGTTCACTCATAACATTTACCTTTGTCCCCTGTTACACCCACGGGTCGTAATCTCCGAAACTCCAAATATGCCCTTCCGGATCGCTTACCGTAAAGCCCTCTCCGCCATAATCTTGCTTCCGAAGGGGCATGATGGCCTGCGCGCCTGCGGCCAGTGCGCGCTCACAGGCGGCGGCGACGTCTTCGACGATAATATAAGCGCCTTGAGTGCTGGTGCCGGTGACTTGCGGCGTGTCGAAATTTTTACGGTAATCATCATCGCGTGTGCTGGACAGCATAATCATCATCTCACCGCGCACCAATTGGGCGTGGTCAATCCTGCCGCCCTCGCCCTCGACCCGCAATAAAACGGTAAATCCGAACGCGCGGTCGAGCCAAATAATTGCCTCATCGGCATCGTGATATACCAAATTGGGAATGAGCCTTGCGCCCTGAAATTTTGTCCCCGTTGGCTTTGCGTTTGGCATGGCAGCTTTCTTTCTCTTATTATCATGCTACATAGCGACTGTGGCAATTTTAAGCCGCTGATGCAAGACGCGATTGGACGCAATGTGAGCGACACAAAACGCAAAAAACTGGCTTTTGTTGCCAGCCCCGACGCCGCCGCCGAGGCGGCGCGCGACGCGCTGCATGCGCGCTATGAGGGTGTGAGCGTTGAAGATGCAGACGTCATTGTCGCGCTGGGTGGCGATGGGCTGATGCTGTCCAGCCTGCATGGGTTTATGGATCAGGGAAAACCGATATTCGGCATGCATCACGGCTCGGTCGGGTTTTTGATGAATAAATTCTCAGAAGACGGATTGGCCGAGCGAGTTGCCGATGCCAAAATGACCCTACTGCATCCGCTTGAAATGAACGCCAAAGACGCCGACGGCAAGAGCCATAGCGCACTGGCGATTAATGAGGTGTCGCTTCTGCGGATGACGGCGCAAGCCGCCAAGCTGCAAATTGCCATTGATGGCAAAACCCGCATGAAAGAATTGATTTGCGATGGCGCATTGCTGGCAACGCCAGCCGGCAGCACAGCTTATAATCTGTCGGCGCATGGGCCGATATTGCCGATAGACGCACAATTATTGGCTCTCACGCCGATTTCAGCCTTTCGGCCTCGGCGTTGGCGCGGCGCGCTTTTGCCGGAAAACGCCACTGTCACCTTCACCTCACTGGAAGCCGAAAAAAGGCCGATAAGCGCAGTGGCCGATCATAGCGAGTTTCGCAATGTGATTGAGGTGAGCGTGCGTCAATCTAAGGCGCATAATTTGCTGATGTTGTTCGATAAAGACCACGGCCTCGACGAGCGTATTCTCGCCGAGCAGTTTCTGCCCTAAGCGCCCTTAAAGGCCGCGCGTGACGTCTTCTCTCGGGTCGCCATAACCGGCATTGGGCTGGATACGCAAAAACGATTTCTCGCCTTCTTTTTCGATAAACGGCGTCACCGTTACCACATCACCGCAAGCCGCCAGCGCGTCATCAACACTGTCGCACGCAGCCAGCTTTTCAATATTCATGCGGGTCGGGAAAATGACGGTGCGCTTTTTCGCGTCAGCTTCAGCAATCGCTTGCGCCGCCGTAATCCAAACACTGTCAACGCTCTCGCTACCATCATGCGCTCCAATATGGTCTTGCGGCGCCCGCGCCATATAAAAATACGTGTCGAACCGCTTCGGCATCATTTCAGGCGTAATCCAATGGGCGTAAAAGCCCAGCGCATCGACCGCAAATTCCAGATTTTCCGCCTCGGCGAAATCCAACATGGTCGCATCACGATTGTTGAACCGGTCGCGCCAGCCATCAAGTTCTTTCAAACGGGTCGCCGAGATAAAATCGCTCTCGCCCTTCGCGCGCGCCAGCAATATACCACATTCTTCAAAGCTCTCGCGAATGGAGGCAACGCGTAGCGCCAATTCCTTATCGTCAACCGCATCAGCCGCGCCGCAATGGGCGCGCAGGCCCGGCTCAAAATCTGCCTTATCGACTTTGCCGCCGGGGAAAACCAACGCGCCGGAAGCGAAATCAATCTCGTGATGGCGCACCACCATAAAAACTTCAGGGCCGCTATCCGTGTCGCGCAACATCATCACTGTGGCGGCCGGAATTAATTCATCTTTGCTCATTATACGCTCCCAATTGACCCTATTTGGTGGCGAGTTTATCGGCTGGCACTGAAAAGGCAAGCAATGCTGACCCAATCAGAAAGATAATGCCGCTCAAGCCAATCGCGCTGAAACTGATATTCATATCAACCGCCAAGCCGAACAAAACCGGCGCAGCCGCCGTTGCCGCAATAACAATCGGCGCGGTTAAAGAACGGATAGCGCCCAAATGCGCCGTGCCGAAAAGCTCCGGCCATAAGCCGCCGCTAATCGGGCCGACCATGCCGAGATTAAGGCCGATAAGCCCCATATAAATAAAGGGTGTCGCCGCGCCGAACAGATTATCAGGCAGTGTCAGCAACCAAAAAGCCGCCACCAAAGGAACGACACTGAAAGGCAGTAAGCGCAGCGCGGTAAAGCGGTCAACCAGTGGGCCGGTTGCGAGCGATGATGCGACTTTGATGAAGGCATAAAGCGTGAAGGCGGCAGCCAGCGTCTCAATCGCCCAGCCGCGCGCGGCGGCCATTTGCACCTGATGGAAAAACAGACCGGTCAGAAAAAACGGCGGCGCGAGATAAAGCGGCAGCACCATATAAAAGCGCTTATCGCGCAGCATCGTGGCGCGGTCGGCCCCCGGCTCAGACCCATCCTCATCAGTGAGAATAGCGCGGCGCGGCTCATAGCCGACCAACACCATTTGCAACGGAATGGCGACCACAAGCAAAAGCGCGGCATAGAGAAACCAGCTTTGCTGCCAGCCCATAAGGGCGATAGCCGTCACTGCCATAATCGGAAAAAAGCTCTCAAATCCGGCATAGCCAAGCTGCACCAATGACACGGCTTGGCCGCGGTTTTTGTCAAAGGCGCGCCCCGCTGAGGTCATCGCCGTATGACTGCTCAGACCTTGCCCGAAATGGCGCAGCATAAACAATGCCAGAAACAACACGGCGACATGCGCCACCAGACCCATCGCCACGCAGCCCAGCGTCAAGCCGCCAAGCACAAACAGCGCGTAACGCCTGAGCGGCCAATCATCGATAAAGCGACCATTGATAACCATCGCCAGCGCACTGGCCAAAGTCGCCGCCGAATACAGCCCGCCAAAACCGGCATTGGATAAGTCGAACATGGTGCGTATCTCATTGCTGTAAAGCGCGATAAAAAAAGTCTGGCCGAAATTCGACAGCCCCATCATCAAAAAGCCGAACAGCAAAAAGCGGTAATGCGCGCCAATGAAAGAGAAATAATTCATCTGCCCGTCTTAGAGAGCGGCGCGTTAACTGGCAATCGCTTAATCACGCAAGCTGCCTTGCGCCTTTGGAAACGCATTTTAGAGGCGGGCATTTGGAGACGGACTAAGGCAGCAAAGCTGCCAAGCCCTTATACCGCCCCCTTTGGTAAGGCGGAGGGCGGACTAAGGCAGCAAAGCTGCCAAGCCCTTATACCGCATGGCTGATACAAAAAGGTGTGGCGGGGTCGAGGGCGAGGCGTTCTGTGCCAATCGCTTCGCCGCAATTCACGCAATAGCCATATTCGCCTTCATCAAGCCGTTTCAGCGCGGCGTCCAATAAATGCACATCGCGTTGACGACGCCTTTGCGTCTCCGCCGCCATAGCTTGCTGCTGCATCGCGTCCATACGCGACAAACGCCCCTGTTGGGTTTGGTCGAGCTCAACCGGCGCGGCATCTTCGGCATTGGCGTTCAGCAAATCCGTCACTTCCTGCTTTTTCGCCCGCAGCGTTTTTCTTATCTCTTGTTCAGTCACGTTTCAGTCATTGCCTTTTCATATTGGCTGGCATTAAGTTAACCGCAAAAGGGAGTTCTGACTATGCTTGAAGGCATTAAAATAATTGAAATGGCCACCTATATCGCTGCCCCCTCTGCCGGTGGCATTATGGCTGATTGGGGTGCCGATGTTATTAAAATCGAGCCATTGGGCGGTTGCCCGATGCGTAAATTCTACGCCAGCGCGATGACTGATGATTATCCCGACAATCCGGTGTCTGCCCTCGACAATCGCGGCAAGCGCGCCATTGCCGTTAATACCGGCACGCAAGAGGGCCGCGAAATTGTCCGCAAATTGATTGAAGACGCCGATGTGTTTCTGACCAATGTGCGCCCCGGCCAATTGACAGAACAGGGCCTCGACTTCGACACGCTGTCAAAAATCAACCCGAAGCTGGTTTATGCGAGCGTCACCGGTTTTGGCTTGCAGGGCGAAGAAGCCGATAAGCCCGGTTTCGACACGGCCGCGTTTAACGCCAAGTCCGGCTTTGGCTGGATGATGACGCCAAAAGGCTCCGCCCCCGCGCCTTTACGCACCGCCGCCGGTGACCACATTACCGGCATTGCAACCGCCAGCGGCATATTGGCAGCGCTTTTGAAAGCACAACGCACCGGCGAGGGCGAACTGGTTGAAAGCTCGCTGGTTCGCTCTGCCGCCTATGCGGTGGGTTGCGATTTTGGCACCTGGCTGCGTTATGGTCGCATTGCCCGCTCTCGCCCGCGCGAGGAAGCAATTGTCGCCATCAATAATTACTACGTCACCAAAGACGATTGCTGGCTGTTTATTAATGGGCGTCCGGGTGAACCGGATTGGCCCGATGTCGCCCGCGCCATTGGCCGCGAAGATTTAATCGCAGATGAACGTTTCGGCAGTTTGCGCGATCGCCGCCGCAATGGCGTTGAACTGATTGCCCTGATGGATGAAGCCTTCGCCCAAAAAACACTCGATGAATGGAAGCCCATATTGGATGAGGCCGGTCTTATCTGGTCGCCGGTGCAAACCTTTGAGCAGGCTTTTGAAGACCCGCAAATGCATGATGCAGGCGTGTTTGTCGATATGCCGAAAGCCGATGGCACGAGCTATAAAAACATCGCCTCACCCATTCGCTTTCGCAAAGAAAGCACCGACCCGAAAGGGCCGCTGCCGGAGATTGGCCAGCACACAATGGATATTCTGGCGCAAAACGGTTTTGATGAAGAGACCCGCGAGACCTATCTAAAAGCCGGCATTATCGGCCAGCATGAGGGCTGATTAAGGCGCTTGGGTCGCCTCTTGCTTTAAGGCGCGCCGGTCGAGTTGACGATAGCGCCACATAACCAGCATAAACGGCACAAATGTGCCGAGGATAACGCCATCGGCCAGTCCCATAGCGCCGCGCCCGAGCGGGAAAATCATAATATAGGCGAGCGGTATCATCACCACGCCATAGGCAATGAAATGAATCAGCGTCGGAGCCCAAGTGTCGCCGCGCGCGCGCAAAGCCATCGCCAGCAAAGACTGGCCGGTGTCAAAAACCAGCGCAATCGCCACCCAAGCTATCATCGCTGCGGCCAAATTAAACACAGCCGGGTCAGTGCTGAAAAATGCGCCCAATTGTTGCGCCATCACAAACATGATGATACCGGCCACCACCATGATAAAACTTTGAATGGATAGGCCAAGCCATGCCCAGCGCGATACTTGACGCATGTCGCCCGCGCCATTGGCATTGCCGACGCTGACGGCTGTGGCCACGCCAAAGCCCAGCCCCATCATAAAGAAGACGGCGAAGACGTTAATCATAATCACATGCGCCGCCACCGCTGCCGTGCCGAGGAAACCGGCAAACAACACTAGCGCGTTAAACGCCCCGTTTTCCAACCCCATAGAAATGCCCGATGCATAACCGATGCGGCGCAGTTCCCTGCCACCGCGCCAGGTGATTTGCGTTTTATTGAGGCCGAATTTCTTATGGTCGATAAAGAAATAGACGTAAGACAAAATTGCCACCACTTGCATGACGCGGACGATAAAAGTCGTCCAAATCGAGCCTTCAGCCCCCAGTTCGGGAAAACCGTAAACGCCATAAACCAAAACATAATTGGCAAAAATATTGATGATATTGGCGGCAATCATAATCACCATGCCGGGGCGTGGATTGCGAATACCCTCCAAGAAAAAGCCGGTGGTCATATGAATGGCGGCCAGCGGCAGGCTTAATCCGGCAATCACGGAAATATGCCCACCTTTCGCCGCCAGCTCGGCATTTTGGCCGGTCAGAAGCAGCCAAAACTCCCCAAAATAGCAAAATAGAAAACCGACCAAGCCAATCGCAATGCCCCAGGGCAAAGCCTGCCAAAGCACTTCGCCGGTTTTGTCATATTGCCCCGCGCCATATCGGTTCGACACCAAAACCGATGTGCCCATTAACAGGCCAATCATAACCAAAATGAAGATATTGCTCGGCACCATGCCGATACCCAGATAAGCAAGATGCTCAGACGCATAGCGCCCCACCATCACCGTATCGGTAATGCCGAGCGTCAAAATGCCGACGCGCGAAATCACCACCGGCCAGGCAAGGTTGAGCAATGTCTTAATGTCTTGAGTCAGGCTGTTCATGGCATCGCCTATTCGCTAAGACCGAAACGCACAATATCGTCCAATTCAGGCCGCGCGCGTTCACTTGGCGGCTCGCTTGGCGTGCCGAGATAAATAAAGCCGGCAATCTCATCGCCCGCTTCGCCGCCCAGAGCCTTCAGCACGGCGTCCTCATAGGCCGCTGCACCGGTCAGCCATTGCGCGGCAAAGCCCATCGCTTGCGCGGCAGTCAGTAAATTCATACAGGCCGCACCGGCTGATAAAATCATTTCGCTGCGCGGAATTTTCGGATGCTCTCGCGGGCAAGCCAGCACAGCCACTACACAAGGCGCGCGCTCATAATGCCCGGCGATGCTGTCATCATCTAAAGCGGTAGCGGCAATCGCGCCCAGCTTGGCGCGGTCATCGCCTGCAAGCACCACAAAACGCCAGGGCGCGAGCTTGCCGTGGTCGGGCACACGCGCCGCAATACCCAAAAGCGCGCGCAACTGCGCGGCATCAGGGCCGGGCGCTGTCATATTGCGCGCCAAAACCGAGCGGCGGTGTTGTAAAAATTCTATGGTCTCGACCATGCCGTGTTATTCTCCTTAGCGCGTTCACTGCCATATAGCTGCGTTTCATTAAAGTCAATCAGCGTTGAAAAACAATAAACGGCGAAGCACCATGCATATTTTATTCAACTTTGGCGCGCCCTTTCGGGTCGCCCTTATAATGGCTTATGCCGCCACTTCTATGGCAGCCCATGCCGGTGCGTGGGTTCCGCGAAAGGGCGAGGGAAAACTGATACTCAATCAAATCGAACAGCGCCAAGACGAAGCGAATGTGGTGCGCTTTCGTCACAAGGAAATTTACCAATCACTGCTGCTCGAATATGGATTGAGCGAGACCATCGGCATCGCCGCCAAGCGCGGCGTGCAGAAGCGTTTTCTGCCGCAGGGCAATAGCCGCACAGATGAGACCCGTTTCGGCATTACCTTTAATGCGCCGGCCATCGCCACCGGATTATTGCCACCCTATTTCTATGGGCTGGCCAAGAAAATGCTGCCGCTTAAAAACATTCAGCGCGAAAAGCGCGCCAGCATGACTTTAGGCTGGCTTGATGATGAAACCCAATATTGGCCAGCACTGGCGCAAGGCGATCGCATTTCTGTCGGGCGCTTGCGGGTCACGCAAGAAGTCAGCTTTGATCGCCTGCGCGGCAAAGGCCGCGATTGGCGCAACTGGCTCTATCGCTTCACCTTCGGTTTTTCCGATATTGATATCGGCACTGAGGCGCATCGCTTTATTGACTATAACGGCACTTATCAAGCGCTGTCGCATAGCTATTATGTGCAATGGAAGCCGTCGGGTTACGGCTTGGAAAACTTGGGCGGGCTGGCGATTCAGAAAAACGACACGCTGACCTTAGAATTTGAAATGGCTTTTTAGCGTAAATCCGGCGGTGTGGCTTCGGTGGCCAATGAGGCCGTTGCCGCGTCGAGCGATATTACGCTTTGGTCTTTCGAGCCGAGGCGGCGCATGGAAACCGTGCCTTCTTCTGCCTCGCGCATGCCGACGGCCAAAATCACCGGCACTTTGGCGACCGAATGTTCGCGCACTTTGTAATTAATCTTTTCATTCCGCACATCAGCGTGGGCGCGCAAACCCTGTGCCTGCAAAGCCGCAACGACTTCTTGCGCGTAATCATCGGCCTCTGAGGTAATCGGGCAAACCACCACTTGCTCAGGCGCCAGCCAGAGCGGCATTTTACCGGCATAGCTTTCCAGCATAATGCCGATAAAGCGCTCCAGCGTGCCCAGCACGGCGCGGTGCAACATGACCGGACGATGCTTATTCCCGTCCTCGCCAATATAAGCCGCGTCCAATCGTTCAGGCAAAACAAAGTCGAGTTGCAGCGTGCCGCATTGCCAAGTCCGGCCAATCGCATCGCGCAAATGATATTCAATCTTCGGCCCGTAAAAAGCCCCCTCGCCCGGCAGTTCTTCCCATTCAAGGCCAACTTCGCTCAGCGCATCGCGAAGCCCCTGCTCGGCGCGGTCCCAAACATCGTCTTCACCGGCGCGCATATCAGGGCGCAGCGCCAGTTTGACCGAGACATCTTCAAAACCCAAATCCGTATAGACTTGCGTCACCAGTCCGCAGAAATCGACCGCCTCAGAAATAATCTGATCTTCGCGGCAGAAAATATGCGCGTCATCTTGCGTCATTTGCCGCACCCGCATCAGCCCGTGCAGCGCGCCATGCGCCTCATTGCGGTGACAGCAGCCAAACTCGGCCATGCGTATCGGCAGGTCGCGATAAGACTTAATGCCTTGCTTGAAAATCTGCACATGGGCAGGGCAGTTCATCGGCTTGATGGCCATCAAATCGGCATCGGCGGAAACTACCGCATCGCCGTCTTCAGCTGACGGCACCTCATCGGGCACGACAAACATATTCTCGCGAAACTTATCCCAATGGCCGGATTGCTCCCAAAAGCGCTTATCCAAAAGCTGCGGCGTCTTCACTTCTTCATAATCATGCTCGCCCAAGCGGCGGCGGATATATTGCTCAAGCTGCTGCCAGATAATATAGCCCTTGGCGTGCCAGAACACGCTGCCTTGCGCCTCTTCCTGCAAATGGAATAAATCCATTTCGCGACCCAGCTTGCGGTGGTCGCGCTTTTCGGCTTCCTCCACCATATGCAAATAGGCTTTCAGGTCTTTTTCATTGCCCCAGCATGTGCCGTAAATGCGCTGCAACATTTCATTATTGCTGTCGCCGCGCCAATAGGCACCGGCCAGCTTGGTCAGCTTAAAGGCCTTGCCCAGCTTGCCGGTGGACGGTAGATGCGGGCCACGGCATAAATCTTTCCAATCGCCTTGTCGATAAACCGTGATGGTTTGGTCAGCCGGAATCGCCTCGATAATCTCGGCCTTATATTCTTCGCCAATCTCGCGAAAATGCGCCACGGCGTCGTCGCGATTCCATTCCTCGCGCACAATCTCTTCATTGCGATCGACGATTTCTTTCATGCGCTTTTCAATCGCCTCAAGGTCGTCGAGGCTGAACGGCGTTTCGCGCGCAAAATCATAATAAAAGCCGTTTTCAATCACCGGCCCAATGGTCACTTGCGTGCCGGGGAAAAGTTCCTGCACCGCCTCGGCCAAAACATGGGCGCAGTCATGACGCATCAGGTCAACGCCTTCCTCGTCGGCAGCGGTAATCACGCTCACCTCGGCGTCGCCATCAACCGGCACGGCCAAATCGGTCAGCTGGCCATTGACCTTCCATGCCAGCGCTTTCTTGGCCAGCGAGTTTGAAATGCTGGTGGCAAAAGCGAGGCCGTTTATCGGTTCGTCAAATTGGCGCGTCGCGCCATCGGGCAATGTCAGCGTAATCATTGTTCAATTTCTTCTTTAAGTTCACCAATGGCTTTAATCTCCCATGGTGCATACCAAGCTCCGCGATAAATCTCAACAGGCACGGGGTCAAAACCGTGCCGCGCGCCCAACGCCTCTATCGGGTGACAATGCGACAACCGCCGCAAACTGAGCCACAGGCCGGCCCACGCGCCATGCGCGCGCACCGCTTCGACTGCATATTCTGAGCATGTCGGCTGAAACCGACAGCGCGGCCCAAGCAAAGGCGAGATGAAAAGCCGGTAAAAATGCACCGGCAGCAGCACTAGGAATGAGAGGACAACACGCATCATGGCGCCTATAATAACAGCCGTCGCAATAAGAAAGGAAACAAAATGACATTCTGGAACTGGCTTGAAACCCGCGTCGCGCGCATGACGGCGTTGGATATCGGCTTATTGAAAATTTGTGTGCTGGCTTTCGGGCTGATGGTCGCCAAATTATGGCCGCCGCTTTTAAAGCCCGATTGGAAAGTCTTTGGCGCGATTTTCATCATCACTTATATTCCACTGGCGGTGAAGCTGTTAATCCGCAAAGATTAGCGTCAGAGGTTGAGTGTGGACACGCTGGAATATGAGTTTGAGGGCGAGGTGTGGCTCTGGTCGGGCAAGAAAACCGATTGGTGGTTTGTCACCATGCCCCAAGATATGAGCGCCCATGCCCAGCATTTTACCAAACATGTGCAGCGCGGCTTCAAATCGCTGAAAGTCAATGCGCGCATTGGCGATAGCGAATGGCAAACCTCCATGTTTCCGTCGAAAGAACGCAACAGCTATCTCCTGCCCATCAAAAAAGCCATTCGCGACGCCGAGGGCGTGACAGTCGGCAAACCCCAAACGGTGAAGGTGACAGTGCTGGGGCTTTAAACCCCCAATTGCTGCAAACAGTCTTCTACGGCATCGAAGGTCAGAAGCGTTGAGGCGTGGCGGTTTTTATACGCGCGCACCGGTTCCAGCACTTCCAAATCGGCCCATTTTCCGCTTGGCGGCGCGCCGTTTTCTTTCAGCATGGCGCGCATAGCGGCCCCGACATCGCGCAATTCTTGTGGGCTACAGCCGATAATCTCCCGCGCCATGACCGCGCTTGAGGCCTGGCCCAGCGCGCAGGCTTCCACCTCATGCGCGAAGGCGGCGACGGTATTGTCTTCGGCCAAGCTCAATTCAACATGCACTTTTGAACCGCATAGCCGCGACACGGCATCGGCTGTCGCTTGCGGCGCATCAAGCGAGCCGATATGCAGAATTTCCGCCGCCAGTTTCAAAATGCGCTGATTGTAAAGCTCGTTCATCATTGTTTTGGCATCATGTTGCGGGTTTCCAAATCGTGCCGTCAGCCGTGTCTTCTATCGTCACGCCCAGCGCGGTCAGCTCATCACGCGCCGCATCGGCGGCGGCATAATCTTTATCGGCACGGGCCTGCGCGCGCTTGGCGATCAACGCTTCCACCGCCGCAGCATCAATATCGGCATCGGTATTTTGCGCGGCGAACCAGTCTTCAGGTTTTTGTTCGAGCAGCCCCATCAACTTGCCGGCCGCCAATAGCGCGCCCTTGCCCTCGGGCGTATCGGCGCGCTTGGCCAGTGCAAACAATTCGGCCAGCGCTTTCGGCGTGTTCAAATCATCGCACAGCGCCGCCATAAACCCTTCCGGCGCCGCGACATCTGCCGCGTCAATCGCCGCCGCATCGCGCAAAGCGCCATACAGCCGGTCGAGGTTTTTCTTGGATTGCGTCAGCAAATCGGGCGTGAAATCGAGCCGCGAGCGATACTGCCCTTGCAGCAAAGCCAGCCGCACCGCCTCGCCGGGCGCTTGCGCCAGCAAATCATCCATCACCATGATATTGCCGAGCGATTTCGACATTTTCTCGCCGCCAATATTCAGCATGCCATTATGCAGCCAATAGCGCGCCAGCGGTGCGGCATGGGCGCAGCGACTTTGCGCCGCCTCGTTTTCGTGATGCGGAAATTGCAAATCCGCGCCGCCGCCATGAATATCAATGGTCGCGCCTAAATGTTTTTCAATCATCGCCGAACATTCAATATGCCAGCCCGGGCGCCCGCGCCCCCATTGGCCGTCCCAACCCGGCTGGTCGTCGGTCGAGGGTTTCCACAACACAAAATCGCCGGGGTTCTTTTTATACGGCGCGACTTCCACCCGCGCACCGGCCAGCATATCTTCCTGAGAGCGGCCCGACAGACCGCCATATTCGCCGTCTTGCGTGACGTCAAACAGCACATGGCCTTCCGCCGCATAGGCATGGCCGCTATCAATCAGCCCGGCAATCATCGCCTGCATTTCGTCCATATGGCCGGTCGCGAAAGGCTCAATATCAGGCGGCAAAACGCCGATTTGGGTAATATCTTCGAGATATTTTGCATGAAAACGCTGCGATATTTCGGAAATATCAACGCCTTCATCGGCTGCTTTGGCATTAATTTTATCGTCAATATCGGTGATATTGCGGGCGTAAATCACTTGCGGATAAAGCTGCCGCAGCAACCGCACCAGCACATCAAACACCACGGCGGGGCGAAAATTGCCGATATGGCATGCGCCATAAACCGTTGGCCCGCATACATAAATCGTCACGCGGTCAGGGTTTTGTGGCACAAAAACCTCTTTCTGCCGCGACTGACTATTGTGAAGAATAAGCTGGTTTTCCATGCGCGCACCATAATAGCGCGACCTACGGCCAGCAAGCGGTTTCGCTAGTCCGACCGCTTTTGCTGGCAATTTTTGTAATCTGACTTAGTATCGAAAGCGTAAACTAAAGGGCTGCGAGCGGAAGTCACCCGAAACGCAGAGCGAGGTCATGTTTACGCCTCATGTTTGCGCTAAGGCGTTTTTGATAAAACAACCCACGCGTTTGCATGTTTGCAAGACCTTGTGCGTTTTTTATGTGGCGGCGTTTCCATCGTATCATGGCATAAGGCCATGACTGCTGGGGCCATAAATATAAAAGGCATTCAGCGTGCCTGACGAATACCGGGGCGTATTCCCCGTAGGGTGAGGCTAAAATGGACGCAAGAGTTGATGGCAATAACACGCCAACGAATAGGGAACGGGACATAAAAGTGGAAAAACCTTCTCGCGAAGAGGCCGAAGCAGCGGTTCGCACGCTGATTTCATGGGCCGGTGACAATCCTGACCGTGAAGGTCTGGTCGATACGCCAAAGCGCGTTGTCAAAGCATATCAAGAATTTTTCGCCGGATATGACGAAGATCCGGAAGAAGTGCTGGGCCGCACTTTCGAGGATGTCGAAGGCTATGACGATATGGTCATGCTGCGCGACATTTCTTTGGAAAGCCATTGCGAGCACCACATGGTTGCCATTTTGGGCAAAGTGCACATCGCCTATATGCCGGTCGATAAAGTTGTCGGCATTTCAAAATTGGCGCGTGTGATTGAGATTTTCGCCAAACGTCTGCAAACGCAAGAGACCATGACCGCGCAAATTGTTGATTGTATTCAGCGCGTTATGGAACCGGCCGGTATCGCCATTTTGGTTGATGCCAAGCACCAATGCATGACGACACGTGGCATCAGAAAGCCTGATGTGGCCACCATCACCACGCAATTTACCGGTGTGTTTGCTGAAGATCCGAAAATGGAAGCGCGCTTCCTTGCCATGATTAACAGCTAGGTCTATAAAACCCTCAACTTTTAGAGGGTTTTTTATGTCCACTGATATGTCAGGTCCATTTGCACCACGCGAAACCATAGAGCAGGTTGAAGAAGGCCATGTTCTGGCACCGAAATTCGATGCCAATGGCCTCATTCCGGTCGTCACCACAGATTTCACCAGCGGTGAATTGCTGATGCATGGCTATATGAATGAAGACGCGCTGAAGCAAACCATCGCCACCGGTGAGGCGCATTATTGGTCGCGCTCGCGCGAAGCGATTTGGCACAAGGGCGCAACCAGCGGTCTGGTGCAAGTCATTGCTGAAATGCGAATTGATGATGACCAAGACTGCGTTTGGCTGCGGGTCAATGTCGGCGGCAATGGCGCGAGCTGCCATGTCGGCTATCGCTCGTGCTTTTATCGCTCTTTGCCGACGGGCGAGCTGCCCGATGCACCCGTCGCGCTGACTTATGAAGAAGATGAAAAAGTCTTCGACCCGCTCGACGTTTATGGCGACGCACCCAACCCGACCAAGCTGTAGGCTCTACCCCGTCTCGCGCCGCACAAGGCGCGGCGGCTCGCTTGGGGAAAGCAGGCGGGGGTCGCCTTGACAACCGCGCCCTTCTACCCCGTCGCGATATATTCTTTTAACGCATTGGCTTCTTGCTCGGTTTGGTGGATGCGGTAATTCACCAAGTCACCGATAGAGACGATGCCGCACAGCGTCGTGTCAGCAATCACCGGCAGATGCCGAAATCGCTTCTCGGTCATAATTTCCATCGCTTCTTCGACCGATGTGTCGGGCAAAATACTTTGCGGGCGGTCGGTCATATGTTTGGCCACTGCCTCGTCCATAATATGTGTGCCGTGCCGTGCCAGTGCGCGCATAACATCGCGCTCGGTAAAAATGCCCGAACAGGCCTCGCCCTGCCCCGTCACCACCAGCGCGCCGATTTTGCGCTTATCCATAATCCGCACGGCCTCAACCACCGGATGCGCTGCATCAATGGCGACAACCTCAGCGCCTTTATTTTTCAAAATTGCTTGTATTGTCATGGGCCTGTCCTTTCGCCTTTAGCATGCGGCAGGGTGACGCGGTTTGCAAGTCAGACCTTAAGAATCGTCTGTTATTTGCGGTTCTTCCAGTCGCCATAGTCGACATGGCCGGGCCCGCCAGAGGCAGAAAGCGGCGGCTTTTCGAGCAGACCGATAAGCAGCAGACCGGCAAAAAAGCCGCCCAAATGCGCCACCCAAGCGACATTAACGGCGGCGCCGCTCGGGTCGGCCAGCCCATAGGGGCCAAGCAGGCCAAAACTCAGATTCATAATCAGCCAAACCGCGATAAAAATCACCACCGGACGGCGACGCGGCACTTCGCTGAGGCGCAGCAGGCGACGGCGCGGCTCTTGGGCATTGGGGTCGAGCCAGCGCACATCGGAAAAGGCAAAGCGCGCAGCCGCGCCCATGAGACCGGCAACGCCGCCCGACGCGCCGATAATCGGAATAAGATAGCCGCTAAAATCGGTGATGAGGATTTGCCCCAGCCCGCCAAACATGACGCAAACCATATACAGAAACATGAATTTGCGCGGGCCAAGACGCCGCGCAACCGGCGCGCCCAAAGCCAGCAACCAGACACTGTTCAAAATCAAATGCGTCCAGCCGCCATGCAGCATGGAATGGCTGAACAAAGTCACCACGCCCTGCACCCATGTGCCGGGCAAGCCGCCCAATCCTTCGGCAAAAAACCGCGCCGGAAACAGTCCCAGCGCGACAATCAATTCAATCCGCATGGCATTGCCACCAAACACCGATAATAGGTGAAACACAATCAGGGCAGCCAATAGCACCAGCACCACGGCGGGCGCGCGCAATATGGGTTGCTTTTCCGGCTGTTCTTCCGGTTGTGTGTCGCTGGTCACGGGCTAACCTGCCGCCTTTAAGGCAGCCTCAACCAGTTCAAAGCGGTCATTGCCGAAATACATATCCGTCTTATTGACGAACATGGTCGGCGAGCCGAAACCGCCGCGCTCAATAAGCTCCTGCGTATTATCGCGCAGCCGCGCCTTAATCTCATCTGTTTGAATGGCCGCACCAACCGCCGCCGCATCCATGCCCACCGCCGCGCAAAGCGCCGCCATTTCTTCCGGCTGGCTGATGTCTTTCAACTCGCCCCAATAGGCATGAAACGCCGCTTTGGAAAACGCCACCAGCTTGCCCTCATCTTGCGCCAGCAAAGCCGCCCGCATAATGCCTGCCGCAGGCAGCGGAAACACCGGCGGCTGGCCTATCTCAACGTTGCAAAACTTGGCCCAATCGCGCAGGTCTTTGACGTAATAACGCCCCTTGACCGGATGCGGATTTGAGCGCGCTTCATAGACAGTTTCATTCACCGCATTAAACACACCGCCAACCAATATCGGCTTGAAGTCAATCTCGACGCCGCAGCGCGCCGCCACATCTTCAACCCGCGTAAAGGCCAAATAGGTCCAGGGGCTTGAGATGTCGAAGAAGAACTCAAATTTTGTGTCAGACGAGGCCATGCCCTCTCCTATTCAGCAGCGATTTGTTGCGGCGCGAGGAAGCTGCGCCCACGAATATGGTCGGAAATTTTCTCGGCCATCATAATCGTCGGCGCATTGGTATTGCCGCTAATCAGCGTCGGCATCAGCGAGGCATCAACCACGCGCAAGCCCTCAACCCCATGCACTTGGCCATGCTCATTGGTCACGGCCATCGGGTCGCTGCCCATTTTGCAGGTGCCGACCGGGTGATACAGCGTCTCACCGGTGGCGCGAATCCAGCCGTCCAACTCAGCATCATTGTCAACATTCACATCAGCCGGTGGCTTCATCTGATCGCCGCGATACGGGTCAAAGGCTTTTTGCAGGAAAATATCGCGCGTAATGCGATAGCCATTGCGAATGTCGATAATGTCCTGCTCGGCTGACAAATAATTCGGATAAATCGCCGGTGCATCGTCCGGATTAGCGGTTTTCAGCGTCAAATGCCCACGGCTTTCGGGGCGGCAACCATAGACAATCGACGAGAAGCCATGCGAGGTCGGAATATCCGCCCGCCCATGCACATCAGGCACAGCAACCGAGACATAGTGGATTTGCATATCGCAAACGGCTTTTTCAGCGCTCGACTTAAAGAAGGCACCGGCAGCGGTTGGTGGAAATGACGCGTCGCCCTTGCCGAACAGCAAATATTGAATACCTGCCAATTGTGTGCGCCACCAAACGGCAGAGCGGTGCAGCGTCACCGGCTGCACACATTCAAACTGGCTGACCACGCCGAGATGGTCTTGCAGATTTTGCCCGACACCGGCCAGTTCATGCACCATTTCAAGGCCATGCGGCTTGATCTCATCAGCCGGGCCAACGCCGCTCCGCAGCAAAATTTGCGGCGAATTAATCGCCCCGGCCGATAGGATAACTTCCTTATTGGCGCGCACAGTGACGCTTTTATCGCCTTTGATAAAAGTCACGCCGACAGCTTTCTTGCCGTCAAACTCAATTCGGTCAACGGTCACATCGGTTTCTGCATGCAGGTTTTTGCGCCCAAGCGCCGGATGCAGATAGCCCCGCGCCGCGCTGCACCGCTTCGAGCCGCGCATGGTATGCTCATAGCGCGACACACCCTCTTGGCGCTTGCCGTTAAAATCTTTGGTGAACGGAATACCGGCCTGCTGACCGGCCTCGACGAACACATCGAGCAATTCATCATTTTCGCGATTGGATTTTTGTACACTCAGCGGCCCGCCCGTGCCGTGATACTCATCATCGCCCTCGCCCGAAAAATCTTCGGCCCGTTTGAAATAGGGCAGCACGCTCTCATACGACCAGCCCTGATTGCCAAGCTGGCTCCAATGGTCGTAATCATAAGCATTGCCGCGAATGTAAACCATAGCGTTAATCGACGACGACCCGCCCCAGCCGCGCCCACGCGGCCAATACATTTGGCGTCCTTCAAGATTGGGCTCGGCTTCGGTTTCAAAGCCGTAATTCTGGTCATTGCGCTCCGGCACAAGCTGCGAATATCCGGCGGGCATATGAATGAACAGGTTTTTGTCTTTGCCACCTGCCTCCAAAAGCAGAACCGAATTTTTTTCGTCTTCGCTCAAACGTCCCGCCAGCACACAGCCGGCACTGCCTGCGCCCACGATAATATAATCAACCGTCTCAATCATTTAACCAAACTCTTTCAATTCGCGCTGATAGCGTTTCCAGTTCTCGACATAATGTTCAGCCGAGGCAATCATTATCTTCTCATTATTCTCGTCCAATTCGCGGACGATTTTGCCCGGCATGCCAAGCACCATCGAGTTATCAGGAATTTCCTTACCTTCGCCAACCAGCGCATGCGCGCCAATCAGGCAATTTTTGCCGATTTTCGCACCATTCAAAATGGTCGCGCCAATGCCGACAAGCGAATTATCGCCAACCGTGCAGCCATGCAGCATGGCTTGATGACCCACAGTCACATTTTTGCCAAGCGTCAGCGGAAAGCCGATATCCGTATGCATCACCGACCCGTCTTGCACATTGGAATTCACGCCAATGGTAATCGGCTCATTATCGCCGCGCAGCACAGCGCCAAACCAAATGCTGGCATTCTCTTCGAGAATAATCGCGCCCATCACTTGCGCGTCCGGCGCAATCCAATAATTGCCGCTGGCCGGAAATTGCGGGGCGCGGTCGCCCAAAGCGTAAACAGTCATAAATACCTCCCATTGGCGCTGTTACCTTTTGAAATGTCATGGTAAACACAGTTTCCATACTGCGAAAGAGGAAACCATGATTAAGCGCTTATTGTCGCGGGCGGTGCCTGAACATGAATGGCCCATTTGGACTCTTCCGGCAATCATGCTGGGCAGCTTCGTTGCCAGCGGCTTTCTTTTTTATCTGTTTTATTTTGGGCCGGGAATTCGCGACCTGCAAGGCCTCGCCTATGCGCCGACCGATGATGGCGGGCGCGTGCGTATTGAAATTGGCGGCACTTTGTTTTCCGTGCCGGCGCATTATACCCGCAATGGTCGTTCGCGGCGCGGCGGCACGCTCGACCATGCCAGCCTGCATGCTCTGCTGCCCAGCCTGACGCCGTGGCATGATGATTATGCAGATGCGTTTCTCGACAGCGGCGCGGCCTCAGATTTGCTGACCATCAATATCCGCGCCACCACCAGCGACCTACCCGAGGGGCGCATTTTCAAGGCGATTTACCAACCTTATATTGCCGGTTCCGGCCAAGTGGGTGATGAGGGGCTGCAAAGTTTCAACTTTCGCTCAAACTCGCCCTATGCCGGTAAGCAGATTTTTCGCGGGCTGAAAACCGGCAGCGCGGCAGAGCGTCAACACCCACCGCTATTTGTGTGCGATGATATGAGCAATGACAATCCGACATGTGAAAGCCGTTTCAATCTCGGCAATTCGGCGCAGGTCAGCTATGTGTTCAAGCGCGCTCACTTAAGCCAATGGGAAGCCATTGACCGCGATATTCGTGAAATGATACGCAATTTCCGCGCCGCAGCACGGCGACAAAACTGATTACAGCGTCGGCAGGTCGAATTCCAAAATCGCCATATTAAAGGCGTATGAAATTTCACCCTCTTCATCGTCGCGAAACAATGTGCCGATAAACTCGTCTTCCATGAACACTTCGATCATGTCGTCCTTCGCGCCGCGCTTTAGCGTCAGCATGTCGTTTTGAAACTTCAGCCGCAAATATGTTTGCACGCGAATGATTTCATCATTGTTCATGGAATACCTCCGAATTAATTGCTGCAAGCTACTGGGCTGTGAAACCGCCGTCAATAACAAGCTCAGAACCCGTCATCCATTCGGATTCATCAGATGCCAAAAACACCACGCCATTGGCAATATCGCGCGGCACGCCCAAGCGACCTGCCGGTGTGCCCAGCGTCAAGGCTTCAATGGCTTCATTCTCGCCATCCATAGCGCCCATCTCAACGGCGCGCTTAATGCCATCGCGCAAAATATCGGTACCGACAAAACCCGGATGGATTGAGTTGACGCGAATTTTATAGCCAAGACTGCCCATCTCAACCGCCATTGCTTTGGTGAGCAATCGCACACCCCCTTTTGCCGCATGGTAGGGCGCTTGCGCCGCCGAGCCGACAATGCCGTAAATCGACGACACATTGATAATGCTGCCGCCATTTTCTTTCATCGCGCGCACGCCATATTTGGCACCCAGAAAAACGCCATCAAGGTCAATCGCCGTGACATGACGCCATTGTTCCAATGTGGTGTCTTCAAGCGGCGTCGAGTCATGCGCGATACCGGCATTATTGACCAGCACATCAAGGCCGCCAAAGGCCTTTACCGTCGCCTCAATCGCCGCCGCCCACTGCGCCTCATCAGTTACATCATGCGCCATGAATTGCATATTCTTATGCGCGTCAGCCAGCTTAATGCCCTCATCTTCCAGCACATCAGTGACCATGACATTGGCCCCTTCATCGTGCATGGCGCGCGCCATTTCTGCGCCCAAGCCTTTCGCGCCGCCCGATATGAATGCGGTTTTTCCGGTTAATCTCGCCATGCCAAACCCCCCTTTTGACTTTTGAATTTTATTAAATCGCGTCGCCGTCTTCGCCGACTGAATGGTCCATTTGCCGTGATGGTTCCGGCGAAGTGACCTTGCCGACAATTTTGGCCGGCACGCCGACCGCTGTTGTGTAAGCCGGCACATCGGTCAACACCACCGAGCCGCCACCGATTTTGGCGCAATCGCCCACGCGGATATTGCCCAGCACTTTCGCGCCGACCGAGATTAATACGCCATTGCCGATTTTCGGATGCCGGTCGCCGCCCTCTTTGCCGCTGCCGCCCAGCGTCACATCATGCAGCATGGATACATCATCGCCGACCACAGCCGTCTCGCCAATCACCACACCGGTTGCATGGTCGATAAATATTCCTTTGCCGATTTGTGCCGCCGGATGAATATCGGCCTGAAAAATCTCCGAAGCCCGATTTTGCAAATACAGCGCCATGCCGCGACGATGATTGGCGATTAGCCAATTTGCCGCGCGATAGGTCTGTACCGCCATAAAGCCTTTGAAATAAAGCACCGGGTCCAAATATAAACGGCAGGCCGGGTCGCGGTCGAAATGCGCCACAATATCGGCGCGCATCGCCTCGCTAATCGCCTGATTGTCTGCGAAGGCTTCTTCAAAAACTTCGCACAGACTGCGCGCGCCCATTTCTGAATTGGCCAGCTTTTCTGACAGATGCGAGGCAATTGCCATTTCCAAGCGGTCAAAATTCAAAATTGTGGCATGCAAAAAACCCGACATGGCCGGTTCATTTTCGGCCATTTCTGCAGCTTCTGTGCGGATGCGCGACCACACCGGGTCAATGCGCGATAATTGTTCAGCAAGTTCCGGCATGTTTCCGTACCTTTTGCCTTTCGTAATATGCCCGTTCACGATACCATTTTGCCGAATCCTCTGGCAAGCGGCCTTTCATTATGCCTTTTACGCAAACAAATGACCTAAAGATTTATTTTGAGCAGGCCGGAAGCGGCCCTGACCTCTTAATATTGAACGGTACCGGCAGTGATTTACGCAAGAAGCCGAATATTATGGACAGCCCGCTCAGGTCGCATTTTCGCCTGACAAGCTTCGACCAACGCGGCTTAGGCCAGACCGACAAGCCCGATAATGGCTATCATATGGCGGCTTATGCCGATGATGCGGCAGCCTTGATGGATAATCTGGACATTAAGACCGCCATGGCGCTGGGCATTAGTTTTGGTGGCATGGTGGCGCAAGAATTTGCCGTTCGGCACGGCGCGCGCATTGCGCGTATGGCGATATGGTGCTCTTCGCCCGGCGGCGCCGGTGGCGCGTCTTATCCTTTGCATGAATTGGCGCATTTTACAGAAGATGAACGGGTCATTACCGGCATGAAGTTAAATGATACGCGGGTTGATGATGACTGGCTGGCCGATAATCCCGATGCAATCAATGCCGCACGCGAACGGCTTGATATGTCGGCTTATGAGAATGAAGCCGGGTTTGAGGTCGGTCGCGCGGGCCAATTGGCAGCCCGCGCCCAACATGATTGCTGGGACCGGCTGGATGCGATCACCTGTCCGGTGTTTTTGGCAGGCGGAGAATTCGACGGCATTGCCAAGCCGCAAGCGATGCAGGCCATGCAAACGCAAATCCCCCAAGCGCAGCTGAAACTTTATCAAGGCGGACATTTGTTCATGCTGCAAGACGGGGCGGTTTTTCCTGACCTGATTGTTTTTTTAAACGAGGAAAATACATGAGCGATTTACTGCCGAGCAATACACAAAGCTTTGACACCGGCGCCGCGCGGCTGATTGCCGGCATTGAACAGACCGCCACCGGCATGATCGGTCATTTGCGTTTCAATCTGCCGGAAAAACACAATGTGATTGATTTGGAAGGCTGGCAGGCAATGACGCCGGTGATGCAAAAATTTGCAGCGACTGACAATATTCGCTTGATCATATTGCGCGGCATTGGCGGCAAGGCATTTGTTGCGGGGGCTGATATTGCGCAATTTGAAGAGGTATTGAGCGGGCCGGACGGCACGGATTTTGACCGCGCAACCATTGCCGCCTTTGACGCAATTGCCGACTGCCCGATACCGACTTTGGCGGCGATTGAAGGCTATTGCATTGGCGGCGGCTTGGGCATTGCCGCGGCCTGCGATTTGCGTCTGGCGCGCAGCGATAGCCGCTTCGGTATTCCGGCGGGTAAATTGGGGCTGGCTTATCCGGCCAATGCGACGCATCAACTGGCGCAACTTGTCGGCGTGTCTGAGGCCAAACGCATCATCTTCACCGCCGCCAATCTGAGTGTTGATGACGCGCTGAATAACGGCCTTATCAGCCTCGCGGCAGATACCGATGATTTCGATGCAACATTGGCCATGCTGGTGACACAGATTTCGGCCAATGCGCCGATGAGCTTGCAAGCCAGCAAATTCGTGCTCAACACCCCACATGCCGATGCCGAAGAAGTTAAAAAACGCCTTGCAGATTGTCTGGCCAGTGCTGATTATGCTGAAGGTCGGCGCGCTTTTATGGAGAAGCGCAAACCCGAATTCAAAGGCCGCTGATAAAGCTTAGGGGAGTCATTTATGAATTTTTCAGATCAAGTCGCCATCATCACCGGTTCATCCTCCGGCATTGGGGAAGCCGCAGCCATTGGCATTGCCGAGGGCGGTGGCAAAGTCGTCATAAATTATTCCAAAAGTGCTGACGCGGCTGAAAAAGTCGTCGCCGCTTGCCAAGCCGCCGGTGGCGATGCCATCGCCGTACAGGCCGATGTTTCAAGCGACGCAGATTGCAAGGCGCTGGTCGATGCGGCACTGGACAAATGGGGTCGGCTCGACATTTTGGTCAATAATGCGGGCACCACAAAATTTATGAATCATGATGATTTGGAAGGCTTGGACGCGGCGGATTTTGAGCAAATTTATGCGCTCAACCTCATCGCCCCCTATCAAATGATCAAACATGCGCGCCCGCATCTCGCCAAATCAGACGCGCCCTCCATCGTCAACATCTCCTCCATTGCCGGTGTGCGCGGCATTGGTTCATCAATCGCCTATGTTGCCTCCAAAGGCGCGCTGAACTCCATGACATTGGCTTTGGCGCGCTCATTGGGGCCGGAAAATATCCGCGTCAATGCCGTATGCCCAGGCTTTGTCGGCACAGATTGGTTTCGCAATGCGTTTGGTGATGAAGTATTTGAGAAAATCGCAGAAGGCCAACGTCAGGGCACACCTATGGCGCGCGCCGGAAGCCCGCAAGACACCACCGGGCCGATTTTGTTTTTTGCCGGTCGCAGCAGCGCCCATGTAACGGGTCAATTGCTGGTCGTCGATGCCGGTATGCTGTTGGGCATGCCGTTTAAGATTGGATAGGAGCATCACCATGAGTGCCGAATTGAAAAAAAAAGTTTGCGATATTATTGACGGCATGGCCGGTGAACTGGTCGAGGCCAGCCACGCCATTCATGCCAAGCCGGAAGTCGCTTTTGAAGAAAAATTCGCCCACGGCCTTTTGACCGACAAGGTGGAGGCCGCCGGACTTTCAGTTGAGCGACATGCTTGCGGTTTAGACACGGCATTTATTTCTGCCTTTGGCGAAGGCGATACGGAAGTCGGCATTTTATCCGAATATGACGCCCTGCCCGGTATCGGCCATGCCTGCGGTCACAACATCATCGCCACCACCGGCCTCGGCGCATCTTTGGCGCTCGCCAAATTGAATGGCGACCTGCCGGGCAAGGTGCGCTATCTCGGCACACCGGCTGAGGAAAGCGGCAATGGCAAAGAGCTGATGGCGCGACAAGGCGCATTTGATGCGCTTGATGCCGCCATGATGGTGCATCCCGCCGGTATCGACCTCATCACCATGCCGAGCCTTGCGGTCAATGAAGTGCGCGTCACCTATACGGGCAAAGCGGCGCATGCCTCGGCCATGCCTTTTGCCGGTGTCAATGCGCTGGACGCGCTGGTGACGGCCTATCAATCCATCGCGCAATTGCGCCAGCACATTAAACAAAGCGAACGTATTCACGGCATTTTCAACGAAGCCGGTCTGGCCCCCAATATTGTGCCCGACCACGCGGTCGGCACTTTTTATGTGCGCGCCGAAAACGGTTTGGCACTGGCCGAGCTGAAGCAGCGCGTCAAAAATTGTTTTGAAGCCGGCGCATTGGCCGCAGGCTGCGATGTGCAGATTGACTGGGCATTGGGTGATTATCTTGAGATTAAAGAAAGCTGGGCGATTGCCGAACGCTATAAGCAAAATGCCGAGAGCTTGGGCCGCGACTTTTTCCCGCTGGAAAAAATGCCGAGCAGTGGCGCGGGCTCAACCGATATGGGCAATGTCAGCCATCGCGTGCCATCCATTCATCCAATGATTGCGGTCGCGCCGCCCAGTGTTGTCATTCACAACCCAGAATTTGCCAAATGGGCCGGTTCGGAAAAAGGCGATAAAGCCGTTGTCGATGGCGCAAAATCGCTGGCCATGACGGCGATTGACGTGCTGACAGACAAGGCACTCATGCAGCAGGCGAAAGATGATTTCGCCCAAACCGCAGAATTTTCAGCCCAGTCCATCGCCCAAGCCTGGCATGGCGAGGGCGGGCATGAAAATGGCGACGCTGCTTTGGGCGGTTGCGGCTGCTGCTGATTTCTTGCGCTGCATCGGGCAACGGTTTATAAACGCGGCGAGTCACAAGAGGTAAATCATGGCGCAAGCAGCGACCCCCAAAATCAGCAATGATGACGGCGCTCCGGAAGTGTTCGTAAGTGTTAAAGAGTTTGAGTGCATTGGCGCTGAACCGCCTTATGACCATCCGCATGTTTATCTCGATATGGGCAGCGAAGACGAGATTATCTGCCCCTATTGCTCGACCCGCTTTCGCTACAAAAAACCGGCCTAAGCCCTTTCCAAACACCCGCTGATAGAGCCGAAATTTCTTGCCGTGTGCTTCGAACACACGCATTTTAGAGCCTATGAGGAAGTTGCTGCAAAGTTTTGGTTACGCGGTGTTGGTCACGATTGGCCTGATTGTCGTGCTGTTATTGTTTTCCAGCCTGATGATTGCGACCGACCTTACCAAGCAAGAACTTATTGATGAATATGCGAATGAGAAATCATTCTTCTACTTCCTGCCCTCGGGCGCGGAGGTGCATATTCGCGACGAAGGCAATAAAGACAAGCCGCCGCTCATTTTGCTGCATGGGGCTAATGGCTCCTTGCATAATTGGGAAAAGCTGGTCAGTGAGCTGGAAAACGACTATCGGCTGATTAGCTTCGACCTGCCCGGCCACGGGCTGACCGGCGCGACCCCGCAAGAGGATTACAGCAATATCGCAATGGCGAATTTCACCCGTGAGGTTATCGGGCTTTATGATTTCGACACGGTGACTTTGGTCGGCCATTCCGCCGGTGGCGGCGTGGCCTTGCGCTATGCGCTCATGTATCCGCGCGAGGTTGATGCGATGGTTCTCGTGTCATCGAGTGGCATGGAGCGCGATGAAGGCGACAGTCCGGGCGGCGCCTATGCGCTCACCCGCTCCAGCATCGGCCTCAGCCTGCTGCGATATTTCACGCCCAAATTCCTGCTTGCCAGCACCTTAAAAGGGCAAGTGGGCGACCCTGATAATTTTGTCACTGATGAAATGGTGACGCGATATTGGAAATTGCTCCGCATGGCAGGCTCGCGCGATGCCGCCATTAAACGTTATTCAGAGCGCCATCTCGAGCCGCCATTAGAGCCAATTTTGCGCGCCGTAAACCCAACCACTTTGCTGCTTTGGGGATCGCAAGATACGGTGATTGACCCGAAATACGGCATTGAGATGAATACGCAAATCATCGGCAGCTTGCTGAAACTCTATCCGCAAGCCGGTCATTTGGCGCATGAAGAAATGCCCGAAAGAGCCGCCATAGATATCCGCCAATTCCTCACCCGCGCGCTTTACACCCAATAGCAGAGCTATTATCGGCCTCGCTGGCGCAAGGCTTCGCCTTTAGCGAACTGGTGCTTATACCGTGGTGGCCTAGCCCGCCTTGCACTAGAGGGGCGAAGCCCCGCGCAACAAGCGCGCCTCTATCTCAATGGTCATTGGAGATATGGTGGCCTCGGACGGACTCGAACCGTCACGCTCTAATCGAGCCGCAGATTTTAAGTCTGCTGTGTCTACCAATTCCACCACGAGGCCGCGCCGGAAAGCGCTTCTATAACATGATTTTTTGCCGCGTCAGCGGGAAATATCCTGCATGGTTAGGCTTTCACCGATTTTCATCACCAGCGCTTGATTGCCTGCCGCCTGCACAAAGCGTTGGCGCGGTTCGTCAAACGGCTCGAACGACAAAATAAATGTGCCCCAATGCATCGGCACCATGCGCTTGCAGCCGACCTCGCGGCCCATATCAACGCCGCCTTCCGGGTCCATATGCGCGCCGCGCATAAAGTCTCGCGGCGCATAAGCCCCGACACTCATCAGCCCCAAATCGCAGCCACCATGATGAGCCGCCATGTGCTTGCCTATATCGGCAAACAGGCTGGGATGGGTTTCGGTGTCGCCGGTATGATAGACCGAGCGACCATTGGCGGAAAAACCGTAAGACATCCACAATGTGCGGTTAATGTCGAAAAGCGAGCGGTTCGACCAATGCACAGCGGGATAGGCCGTCAGCTTAAAACCGCGATTGGCTGAGGGCAACGTGACCTCATCATACCAATCGACCTCGCGCACATCGCCATAGCCCTTGAAATATTTGCCCAAGCCGAGCGGCACAATCGCGGTGATGCGCTCCTTATTGGGCAGCTTATCAAGCGTCGCCGTGTCGAGATGGTCGTAATGGGCGTGGCTGATGACGACCACATCAATCGGTGGTAAATCTTCGATGAACAGACCGGGCGGCAAAAGGCGCTCCGGACCGGTAAAGGAAATCGGGCTGGCGCGGCGCGAAAACACCGGATCCGTCAGCACATTGACACCATCAAGGCGCACCAAAAATGTGGCATGGCCAATCCAGCTCACAAAATCTTGGTCGCCCATCGCGGCCAGTTGGGCTTTTGCCGCATCGCGCTTAATCGCGTGGTCAGTCGGAATAGTCGGTGTTTCGCTGACGGCATTGCGCCATATGGCTTGGCTGAAAAACTTCATGCGGCGGGTAAATGGAATTGTGCGCTTCGGGCTGTTTGGCGGATTGCGAAAACCGTTTTCGAGGTGATGATATGGCGCATCGCCACCTAAGGGCTTGCCGACATTGCTGCTGCATGCCGACAATAAAATGCCCAATCCCAAAACCACGCCAAGTCCTGTCAGTGCCGTCATTTTCATTTCCGCCTCATTGGTTGCGCCGCCGATAGCAGCATAAAAAACGGCGGCCCAAGGGACCGCCGTTAAAAGACTTAGGTTTGAAAACCTAAATGTCCAGCCTAGTTATCCAGGCCTTGCCATACAGGCCAGCATTTGCTGCCGGCTTTGGCGGCAACAGCAGCTTGCGCGGCTTTTGCATTATCGCCGGACTGCGTGGCTGTGTAATCGTCTTTACCTGTGCACCACACATAGAATTTGTGGCTACCGGATTGTGACATTGCGTCAAAGCTTGAGTTCAGAGCAATAGCAGCATTCGGCAGAGCGAACATTGCGGCCATGGCCAGAGCAGAAACAGTTTTTTTCATAAGAACCTCCCTAATTGGTGACACCACCATGCGCAGTTTCACCGCGAATTAAAATTAAAATTTTTGTTAGGTTTCCGGTTCTTGTGGTTCTACCATAGCGGCGGGACTAATTGACAGTTGGTGAGCCAACGCAAAAATATGTTTGAGCGGCATCTCAGCACTGTCTTTCTCATACGCTTTCAGCTTGGCTTCAGGCACAAATTTTATAGGCCAAGACGCGCCGGGACATGTGTCTTTTTCTGCGCCAATAGACCAGATTCTTTGCCACATGAGCGCGCTCATGCGGCAGCAAAAACGGCTCCATTTCCTGCAATTCTTTTTCGTCTCTTATCATCACCGCCCCCTTATTCTTATTAACGGAAAGCGGCACTCGCAAAAGCGAGTGCCGGGGGGGACCTAGTCGAACAAAAGAATGACTGCAGTGTATTCCGCAGATGCGTATTATATTTCACCGCCACCCCGACCAGAGGCCGAGGAACGGAATTTGAGCGAATATGCTTAGGGAAACGTTAAGCCTCCCTATCCGCTTCTTTTGTTGGGGTAGGTCACCCCATTGCGGCACCGTTCTGCGCCACAACGCGATAGACTAAGCACGAGAATGGGAACCGCGTTAAGAGGCTTATTCTCAATAAGTTAGATGAAACGAAGGGTTTTGCTTTTAACCCTTCAAAAATTCAGCAGGGGGCGGACGTTGAATGAGCGGCATGCCCATATCGGTGAATTGCTGTTTGACGGCGGTTTCAACGTCAGCCAGCGCCGTGAGGTCGCGCCCGCGCGCCACGACACTGACCCCTGCCCCATCCGCACCGTAAAACGGATACAGCCCGATATTGACCTCAGGATGGTCGCCTTGCAGCTTTTCCATCGCCGAGGCAATCGCGCCTTCCGGCACTTGCGCGGTAATGGTGACGGAAGACAGTTTCTCGCCGCCCTCAAGGGTCGGCAGAATATTCTCCATCATGGCCTGCATGATTTTCGGCACTCCCGCCATCACATGCACATTGCCAATGCGAAAACCGGGCGCGGTTGATACCGGATTATCAATCAGGCTCGCGCCCTCGGGAATACGCGCCATGCGGGCGCGCGCTGCGTTAAACTCAATACCTTGCGCCTCGTAATGCGCTTCCAACAGCTGGGTTGCCAGCGGGTGCATTTCCAGCTTCACGCCAAACGCCGCCGCAATGCAATCGGCGGTGATGTCGTCATGCGTCGGGCCAATGCCGCCCGAGGTGAAGACATAGGTATATTTCTCGCGCAACGCATTCACCGCGCCGACAACTTCCGCCTCTTCATCGGGCACAATACGCACTTCTTTCATATCAATGCCAATGTCGCCCAGCGCATGGCCGACAAAAGCGAGGTTTTTGTCTTGCGTGCGCCCCGACAGCACTTCATTGCCGATAATCAGCATGGCGGCGGTAATTTGTTTCTCATCAGTCATTGAAAATTTCCTTCTGCGGCGCAATTTAGCTTTAGAAAGCGATAAGACAAGCGCTGTTATGAAAACGCCGCTTATCGACAGTCAGCCAGCCAATGTGCTAATGGGAAGATGCAGAACGGGTCGAGGAAGAACAGTGAATTTTATTGATGCCAGTCACGCGCCGTTAAAAAACACAGGCCAGATTAAAATCCACACAGAAGCGGATTTTGAGGGCATGCGCATAGTTGGCCGCATGGCCGCGCAAACACTCGATCTATTGGGCGAATTTGTGAAGCCCGGCGTCACCACTCAATCGCTTGACGACAAAGCAGTTGAGATTATTCGCGACTTGGGCGCGGTTCCGGCGCCGCTGAATTATCGCGGCTTTACCAAATCCATCTGCACCTCAATTAATCATGTCGTATGCCACGGTATTCCCGGCGATAAAATACTGCGCGATGGCGATATTATGAATGTCGATGTCACGCTGTATCATGAGGGCTGGCACGGCGACCATAGCCGCATGTATGGTCTGGGCAAAACCTCGGTGAAATCACAAAAGCTGATGGACGTGACTTATGAAGCCATGATGCAAGGCATTGAGGCGGCGCGCCCGGGCGCGACGCTGGGCGATATTGGCCATGCCATTCAGTCTTATGCCGAAGTGCAACGCCTCGCCGTGGTGCGCGATTTTTGCGGGCATGGGCTGGGACGGATTTTTCATGATACGCCAAATATTCTGCATTATGGCCGCCCGGGCGAAGGTCTGACCTTGCGCGCAGGCATGTTCTTTACCATTGAGCCGATGCTCAATCTCGGCAAGCCGGCGGTTAAAATTCTCGGCGATGGCTGGACAGCGGTTGCCCGCGACCGCACGCTTTCAGCACAATTCGAACATTCGATCGGCATTACCGCTGATGGCTGCGAGATTTTTACCAAATCCCTCAATGGCAATGATACGCCTCACAAAAACCCGTCAGGCTGAGGAGGCCGAGCCATTGCAGGAAAAACAACAAAAACCCGCACCTGCCAAGAAAAAGAAAGACCCAAGAGAAGGCCATCGCGAAAGATTGCGCGAAAGACTACAACGCGCCGGGCCTAAATCTCTGGCTGACCATGAATTATTGGAACTGGTTTTGTTTCGCGCCATTCCGCGCCGCGATGTTAAAGAAATTGCCCGCAATCTGATTACTCAATTTGGCGATATTTCCGCCGTCATGTCTGCGCCGCCCGATGAGTTGATCAAATTCGACAATATCACGCAGCGCGTGGTGTATGAATTTCTGACCATTCAGGCCGCCGCTTTGCGTCTCGGCCAATCGAAAATCTTGAAAGGCGACTTGTTGGCCAGTTGGGACGATTTGGTTATTTATTGCCGCACCAAAATGGCTTCAAACAAAGTTGAAGAATTTCATGTGCTGTTTCTCGACAAGCAAAATCGCGTGATTGCCGATGAGGTGATGGGGCGCGGCATGGTTGACCATACGCCGGTTTATTCGCGCGAGGTCTTGAAGCGCGCTTTGGCCTTAAACGCCACCGCGCTGATTATTGCCCATAATCACCCAAGCGGCGACCCGTCGCCCTCTAAGGCCGATATTGAAATGACCTATAAGCTGCGCGACCTCGCCAAGAGCTTTAACCTTGCGTTGCATGACCATCTCATCATTGCCCGCGGCGAAGTATTGAGCTTCAAATCGCAAGGCTTGCTGTGAATTGGCGGTGTGACGGATTTTTATAAGGCTACACACACTTAAATGACCCGCTCGCCTTTATTGCCTTGCCCGACTCTGGTAAGTCGAGACCATAAGGAGAGTACTCATGATTCCACGTTATGCCCGCCCCGATATGACCGCCCTTTGGGAGGCCGAAAGCCGATTTTCCATTTGGTTGGAAATTGAAACCCACGCCCTCGATGCGATGGTGAAATTGGGCATTGTGCCGGAGGACGCGGCGAAAGCCGTGCGCGAAAAAGGCGGCTTTGATGTTGACCGGATTGATGAGATTGAGCGCGAAGTCAAACATGACGTCATCGCTTTTCTGACCAGCCTGTCGGAGCATGTTGGGCCGGAAGCGCGCTTTGTGCATCAGGGCATGACCTCATCTGATGTGTTGGATACTTGCTTTAATGTGCAGCTTGTCCGCGCCAGTGATATTTTGCTGAAGGATATGGACGCGCTGCTCGCCGCCCTTAAGAAGCGCGCAATGGAACATAAAATGACGGCCGCAATTGGCCGCAGCCACGGTATTCACGCCGAGCCGACAACTTTTGGCCTCAAACTGGCGCAAGCCTATGCCGAGTTTGACCGCTGCCGCGATCGCCTTGTCGCGGCGCGCAAAGAAATCGCCACTTGCGCCATTTCCGGCGCGGTCGGCACATTTGCCAATATCGACCCATCAGTCGAGGAACATGTCGCCGAGGCGATGGGATTGGAAGTCGAGCCGGTATCAACACAAGTCATTCCGCGCGACCGCCATGCCATGTTCTTTGCCACTTTGGGCGTGATTGCCTCCAGCATGGAACGCTTAGCTGTTGAGGTGCGCCATTTGCAGCGCACCGAGGTTTTGGAAGCTGAAGAATATTTCTCAGAAGGCCAGAAAGGCTCTTCCGCCATGCCGCATAAGCGCAATCCGATTTTGACCGAGAACCTGACCGGTCTAGCGCGTTTGGTGCGCGGCATGTCCGTGCCGGCAATGGAAAATGTCGCGCTATGGCATGAGCGCGATATTTCGCACTCATCTGTCGAGCGCATGATTGGCCCTGATGCGACCATCACACTGGATTTTGCGCTGGTGCGCCTGACCAATGTAATCGAAAACCTGCTGGTTTATCCTGAACGCATGCAGGCCAATCTCGACAAGCTGGGCGGTCTGGTGCATTCGCAACGTGTGCTGCTGGCGCTGACCCAAGCGGGGGTCAGCCGCGAAGATGCTTATCGTCTGGTGCAGCGCAATGCCATGCCGGTATGGCGCGGCGAAGGGCAATTTCTCGATTTGCTGAAGGCCGATGAAGACGTGATTTTGAGCGATGATGCATTGGAAGCCCTGTTTGATTTGGGCTACCACTTCAAACATGTCGATACGATTTTTGCCCGCGTTTTCGGGGCGGAATAATTGCTCGAATCAATCGCATTGATTAATTTAGCGGTCATCTGACGGAGACAAATTATGTCGCATGAAATGCCGAAGAGTCGTCAAATTTACGAGGGGAAGGCCAAAGTCCTGTTCGAAGGGCCTGAACCCGGCACGCTGATTCAATATTTCAAAGATGACACGACCGCCTTTAATGCCGAAAAGCATGAAATTATGAACGGCAAGGGTGTATTGAACTTGCGCATCTCAGAATATATTTTCAGTCGGTTAGAGCAATCGGGCGTGCCGACGCATTTTATCGAGACGCTGAGCCCGCGCGCGCAGCTTGTGCGCCAAGCTGAGATTATTCCGCTCGAAGTGGTGATGCGTAATGTCGCCGCCGGGTCTTTGGTCAAACGCCTCGGCCTGCAAGAGGGTGAGGCGCTTCCCCGCCCGCTGGTTGAGTTTTATTATAAAGACGATGCGCTGGGTGACCCGCTCATTTCAGAAGACCATATTGCCGTATTCGGCTGGTGCAGCGCCGATGAGCTGGCCGAAATTGTCGGGCTGGCGCGAAAAATCAATGATTGCATGGTCAAGATATTTGAAGGCGTCGGCATCAGGCTGGTCGATTTCAAATTGGAATTTGGCCGCGTGCCCGATGGCGACGGCCAAAAAATCGTTCTCGCTGATGAAATTAGCCCCGATAGCTGTCGGCTATGGGATATGGACTCAAATGAGAAGATGGATAAAGACCGTTTCCGCCAAAATTTGGGCGGCATGGTAGATGCTTATCAGCAAGTGGCAGAACGCCTCGGCCTGACAAGCGACATTAACGATAATTAGGAAATCAGATGAAAGCGACCATTCACATTACCCTCAAAAACGGCGTGCTCGACCCGCAAGGCAAGGCAATTGAAAACGCCCTCGGTCAACTTGGCTTTAATGGCGTTGACGACGTGCGTCAGGGCAAGCTGATTGAAGTCAATCTGAGCGAGACCGATCCGGCGAAGGCCGAAGCCGCGCTGACCGATATGTGCGAGAAACTGCTCGCCAATACGGTGATTGAAAATTACCACATTCACCTTGATAGCGAGTAGGCCATGCAAGCATCGGTAATTGTTTTTCCCGGTTCAAACTGCGACCGCGACGTCGCCGTTTGCGTTGAAGCGGCGATGGGCAAAGCGCCCCTCATGGCGTGGCATGGCGATGCGACCCTGCCGAAAAGCGATTTGATTGTCCTGCCCGGCGGGTTTTCTTATGGCGATTATTTGCGCTGCGGCTCAATGGCCGCCAATAGTCCGATTATGCGCGAAGTTGTGGCACAGGCCGAAAAAGGCGCAGCCGTGTTGGGCATTTGCAACGGCTTTCAAGTCTTGACCGAATGTGGCTTGCTGCCCGGCGTGTTGATGCAAAATAAGGGTTTGAATTTTGTGTGCCGCAATACGCGCCTGACTGTCACCAATAATAAAACCGCTTTCACCACGCAATATATGGCGGACGAGGAAATCATCGTGCCGGTGGCGCATAATGAGGGCAATTATTTTGCCGATGATGACACGCTGAAACAATTACAAGACGAAGACCGCATCGCCTTCACCTATGCGGCAGGCGATAATCCGAACGGGGCCTGCCTCGATATTGCAGGCATTTGCGATAAGGCGGGACGCATTGTCGGCATGATGCCGCATCCTGAGCGGCGCGCCGAAACCGCACTTGGCGGCGAAGACGGCAAACGCATGTTTACCGGTATTGTGGAGGCGCTCTCATGAGTAAAACGGACGGTCATATCAATGACACGGAAATCACCGATGCGCTGGTCGCCGAACACGGGCTGACGCCGGACGAGTTTCAAATGGTCTGCGCGCATATGGGGCGCACGCCAAATTATACCGAGCTTGGCGTGTTTTCCGTCATGTGGTCGGAGCATTGCTCTTATAAATCCTCGCGCAAATGGCTGAAAAAACTGCCGGTCGATGGCCCGCAAGTCATTCAAGGGCCGGGCGAAAATGCCGGTGTGATTGATATTGGCGATGGCGATGCGGCGGTTTTCAAAATGGAAAGCCACAACCATCCGTCTTTCATTGAACCTTATCAAGGTGCGGCCACCGGTGTGGGCGGCATTATGCGCGATGTATTTACAATGGGCGCGCGTCCGGTTGCCAATCTCAATGCGCTGCGCTTCGGCCAGCCCGACCATGCAAAAACCCGTCACCTTGTGGCCGGTGTCGTCTCCGGCATTGGCGGCTATGGCAATTGCATGGGCGTGCCGACAGTCGGCGGCGAGATTAATTTCGACCCCAGCTATAACGGCAATATTCTGGTCAACGCCATGTGCGTTGGCGTCGCGCGCACCGATAAGATTTTCTACGCCGCCGCAACCGGCATCGGCTCGCCGGTTGTCTATGTCGGCTCGAAAACCGGCCGTGACGGCATTCACGGGGCGACCATGGCCTCGGCTGAGTTTGACGATGCGTCAGAAGAAAAACGCCCGACTGTGCAAGTCGGTGACCCGTTCACCGAAAAACTGTTGCTTGAGGCCTGCCAAGAGCTGATGGCGTCAGACGCAATTATCGGTATTCAGGATATGGGCGCTGCCGGCCTCACTTCCTCCTCGGTTGAAATGGCCGATAAGGGCGGTGTCGGTATTGTACTCGACCTCGACAAAGTGCCGTGCCGCGAAACCCATATGACGGGCTACGAAATGCTGCTGTCGGAGAGCCAAGAACGCATGCTGATGGTGCTGAAGCCGGGCCGTGAGCCGGAGGCAGAAGCCATATTCGGCCGCTGGGGGTTGGATTTTGCGGTGATTGGCGAGCTGACCGATACCGGTCGTATGGTGGTCAATCATCAAGGCCGCACGATTGCCGATATGCCGCTTGGGCCGCTGGCTGATGGCGCGCCCGAATATGACCGCCCCCATGTGCCGACGCCGCAAGCGGCTGATTTCGACAGCTCATTGCTGGCCAACGCACCCGATATGGCAGACGCGTTGACGACGCTGATGGCGTCCTCTGAGATTGCCTCGCGCCGCTGGGTATATGAGCAATATGACTCCATGGTGATGGGCGACACGCTGGCCGGACCCGGCGGTGACGCTGCGCTGGTGCGCGTGCATGGTACGCAAAAAGCGCTGGCCATCTCGACTGATGTAACCCCGCGCTATTGCTTTGCCGACCCGATAGAAGGCGGCAAGCAGGCGGTCTCGGAAGCCTATCGCAATATTTCTGCGACCGGCGCGACGCCTTTGGCCATCACTAATTGCCTGAATTTCGGCAATCCGGAACGCGCCGAAATTATGGGACAATTTGTCGGCTGCCTTGAGGGCATGGGCGATGCAGGCCGCAGCCTCGACTTCCCCGTCGTCTCGGGCAATGTGTCGCTTTACAATGAAACCAATGGCACGGGCATTTTGCCAACGCCGGCAATCGGGGGTGTTGGCCTGCTGAAGCAACACGACAAAGCCGTCGGCAATCGCTTCACCGCTGAGGGTCAAATCATCTATTTGCTGGGCGACACCAAAGGTCATTTAGGTGCGTCGCTTTATCAGCGCGATATATTGGGCAATGACAGCGTGTTTGCCCCGCCACCGGTCAACCTTGATGCCGAGGCGGCGCATGGTGCTGTGGTGCGCGAGGCGATTGATAAAGGGCTTATCGCTGCCGCCCATGATGTCTCAGATGGCGGCTTGGCTGTCTCGCTGGCTGAAATGGCCATTGGGCATAATATCGGCGCGGAAATCTCCGCGCAGGGCGATACCGGCTTTTGGTTTGGCGAAGACCAAGCGCGCTATGTGCTTGCCGTCACGCTCGATAATGCCGCGGCGTTTGAGACTTTGGCGGGTGGATTGCCTTTGCAAAAAATCGGCACAACCACTGGCGCAGAATTGAAATTCGGTGATACAGTCACCATATCAGTCAAGCAACTGCATGACTTGAACGAGGGCTGGTTCCCCGCCCTCATGCAAGGATAGCTGCAAGATAGGGGTCAGCCCATGCCAATGAGTGCCGGTGAACTGGAACATATGATACGCGCCGCCCTGCCCGATGCAGACGTGGAGATTACCGATTTGCGCGGCGATGGCGACCATTATGCCGCGCGCGTTGTCAGCCCCTCTTTCAAAGGCAAGACGCGGGTGCAGCAGCATAAAATGGTATATGACGCCATTGAGGGCGGCATGGGCGACGAATTACACGCATTGGCCTTGCAAACCGGTGTGCCCGACAACATATAGACGACATACAAGACGGCTGAGGAGCAAATTATGAGCGATGTTAACGAAGTCATTCAGGGCGAGATCGGCAGCGCCGACGTGGTTCTTTTCATGAAGGGCACGCCGGTATTTCCGCAATGCGGCTTCTCAAGCCAAGTTGTACAAATTCTGTCGCATGTCGGTATTCCCTTTAAGGGCGTTAATGTGCTTGAAGATGACAGCCTGCGCGAGGGCATTAAAACCTTCTCAAACTGGCCGACCATTCCGCAGCTTTATGTCAAAGGCGAGTTTGTCGGCGGCTGCGATATTATTCGCGAAATGTTTGAAGAGGGCGAATTGCGCCCCTATCTCGACGAAAAAGGTATTGAAGCGGCGTCCTAAATCACCGCTCCCCGCAAATCCCCACAAATCCATGCAAAGAAAAAGCCCGCCAAATTGGCGGGCTTTTTTGTCGATACGAGCCATAAAGCTCTAATTGCGCGAGTAAAACTCGACCACAAGATTGGGTTCCATCTGAACCGGATAAGGAATATCGGTCAGTTGCGGCACTTGTGCCAGCGACGCTGTCATTTTGCTGTGGTCAACCGAGAGATATTCCGGAATGTCACGCTCAGCGCTTTGAATGGCTTCCAAAACAACATTGAGGTTACGTGACTTCTCACGAACCTCAACCACATCACCGATTTTCAAACGACGGCTTGGAATATTACAGCGGCGACCATTCACCATCACATGACCGTGATTGACGAATTGGCGCGCTGCGAAAACAGTTGTGACGAATTTGGCGCGATAGACAATCGCGTCGAGGCGGCTTTCCAGCAGACCGACCAGATTTTCGCTGGTATCGCCCTTCACCCGAACAGCTTCAGCATAAATGCCCTTAAACTGCTTTTCGGTGATGTTGCCATAATAACCTTTAAGCTTTTGCTTGGCGCGCAGTTGGGTGCCGAAATCCGACAATTTACCGCGGCGGCGTTGGCCATGCTGACCCGGGCCATAATCACGGCGATTTACCGGGCTCTTTGGGCGACCCCAAATATTCTCACCCATGCGGCGGTCAATTTTATACTTCGTCGAAAGGCGCTTGCTCATGCGGCGCTGTCCTTACATTTGCTCAAATAAAAAGCGCGAGACCATTTCTCGCGGGATTGGCGCGTAATATACGCAAGAGAAGCGCGTTGTCAAACAGGATTTTCATCGTTTTCGTGCTCTTTTTTTTCAACCCTCTCAGGGTCCGCAAGCCCGCGTGAAATTGCTGCAACCCGCGGCTTCAGCAGTTTGTCCTGAGCGCCCCGCGGCCAGCGCAAAAGCGCGTTTATCACGCCACGAAGCGTCTGCACATCTTGCTCGGTCAAACCTGCGCGGTTATAAATATTCCTGATATTGCGTGCCATGGCCGGTTTCTTTTCGGGCGGTGCCAGAAAGCCAGCCGCGTCTAAAGCCGCTTCCATATGGTCAAACATTGCATTTATCTCACCCCGAGTCGCCGGGCGCGCGTCTTGCATATCGAGCCGGGTGTCCAGTGTCGTATCATCGGCCTGATACCATTCATAGCCCATCAACAAAACCGCTTGCGCCAAATTGAGCGACGAAAATTTAGGATTGAGCGGCACGCTGCAAATCGCATCGGCCCTTGAAATATCGTCATTATCCAATCCGGTGCGCTCGCAGCCGAATAAAATACCGCTCTGAGGATTGGTTTGCGTCTGCCGTGCGCGCATCTCTGCGGCCAGTTTGGCCGGTGTCAGAACCGGCTTCACCATATCGCGCTGCCGCGCCGTGGTCGCCGCGACAAACCCCAAATCAGCCGTCGCCGCCGCCACTGTGTCAAACAGGCGATGGTTTTCAATCAAGGCCTCAGCCCCAGCCGAAGCCTTAACCGCGCGCGCCATTTGCCAGCCCGGACGCGGACTGACCAAACGCAAATCAGTGAGGCCGAAATTCAACATGGCCCGCGCCACTGTGCCGATATTCTCGCCAAGTTGCGCGCCAACCAAAATAATCGCCGGTGCCGGCGGATTATTAGGTTTTTCGGCCTGTTCAGATTTTTTTTCCATTTGGGTCAATTAAGCTAAAGACGGGCTTTAATCAATACGGGCATTTTGCTATACGCTAGACAGTCGAAAAATGAAGGACCCCCCATGTCAAAAATAAAAGTTGAGAATCCGATCGTTGAACTGGATGGTGACGAGATGACTCGCATCATCTGGCAGATGATTAAAGACAAGCTCATCGCCCCCTATCTTGACATCGACCTGCAATATTATGACCTCGGCATTGAGGCACGCGACGATACCGATGACCAAATCACCATTGACGCGGCAGAAGCGATTAAACAAGTCGGTGTCGGTGTTAAATGCGCGACCATCACCCCCGATGAGGCGCGCGTTGAAGAGTTTGGCCTGAAGCAAATGTGGCGCTCGCCGAACGGCACCATTCGCAATATTTTGGGTGGCACCGTTTTTCGCGAGCCGATTATCTGCCGCAATGTGCCGCGCCTTGTGCCGGGTTGGACAGACCCGATTGTCATCGGGCGCCATGCCTTTGGCGACCAATATCGCGCCACTGATTTTGTCGTGCCCGGCAAGGGCAAGCTGACCATGAAATGGGAAGCCGAGGACGGAAGCGACGTCAAAGAATTTGAAGTCTTTGATTTCCCCGGCGGCGGCGTGTCGATGGCTATGTATAATCTTGATGACAGTATTCGGGATTTCGCCCGCGCCTGCATGCTTTACGCACTGGACCGCGGCTGGCCGCTTTATCTATCGACCAAAAACACCATTATGAAAGCCTATGACGGGCGCTTCAAAGACCTGTTCCAAGAAGTTTTCGACGCTGAGTTCAAAGACCAATTTGCCGAATTGGGCATTGATTACGAGCATCGCCTGATTGACGACATGGTCGCCGCCGCCCTGAAATGGAATGGCAAATTTGTTTGGGCGTGTAAAAATTATGATGGTGATGTGCAATCCGACACGGTCGCCCAGGGCTTCGGGTCGCTGGGTCTCATGACTTCGGTCTTGCTGACGCCGGACGGGAAGACAATGGAAGCCGAAGCGGCGCATGGCACGGTGACGCGCCATTATCGCGCCCATCAACGGGGCGAAGAAACCTCAACCAATTCCATTGCGTCTATTTTTGCCTGGACGCGCGGCCTGACCAAGCGCGCCGAGTTGGACGATAATCAAGCACTGGCCGATTTCTCGCTAACCCTTGAGAAGACCTGTGTCAGCACGGTTGAGCGCGGCTCGATGACCAAAGACTTGGCGCTCTTGGTTGGCGAAGGCCAAAAATGGCTCAGCACTGAGGGCTTTCTCGACAAGCTGAATGAAAATTTGGAAGCGGCGCTTTCCGCCAAATAGGCGCTAAAGCAGTTTCTCAATCGCGGCAATCGCGGCATCAGCCGCATTGACATCGGGCCCACCAGCTTGCGCCATATCTGCGCGACCGCCGCCGCCTTTGCCGCCCATGGCCTGCGAACCGGCCTGCACCAACGTCACCGCATCATATTTATCGGTCAAATCATCGGTCACGCCGACGGCGATGCCGGCCTTACCGTCATCAATGCCGATAAACACCACGACACCGCTGCCGATTTGCTGCTTGGCATCGTCAACCAGACCGCGCAATTGCTTGGCGGGCAGGCCGTCAAGGCAACGCGCCATAAATGACGTACCATTGACTTCGCGGCTGGCTTCCTCGTGCGCGCCGCCGCCGCCCGACGCGGCGGCCAATGCCAATTGCTTTTTGGTGTCGCTTAATTCGCGGTCGAGCATTTTTCGTTCTTCGACCAATTTACTGATGCGCGTCGGCAGGTCTTCGACCGCCACTTTCAACTCATGCGTTGCTGCGTGCAGCACATGCTCATGCGCGGCGATTTGCGCCAAAGCGCCCTCGCCCGTGCGGGCCTCAATACGGCGCACGCCCGAAGCCACCGCGCCCTCTTGTGAGATTTTCAGCAGGCCGATATCGCCCAAGCGGCGCACATGGGTGCCGCCACAAAGCTCCACCGAATATGTGGCGGCGGCATCGCTGTCCGGCGTCTCATGCGCGCCATGCCCCATAGACAACACGCGCACTTCTTCGCCGTATTTTTCGCCGAACAGCGCCAATGCGCCGGCCTCAATCGCCTCATCAGGCGTCATCAGCCGCGTCGTTACTTCGTCATTTTGGCGAATAATGCGATTGACCAGCGCCTCGACCTTATCGATTTCATTATCATTCATGGCGCGCGGATGAGAAAAATCGAAGCGCAAATGATGCTCATTCACGAGTGAGCCTTTTTGGGTGACATGATCGCCAAGCACCCGACGCAACGCCTCATGCAGCAAATGTGTGGCCGAGTGATTGGCGCGAATGGCGTCACGGCGCATCGCGTCAATTTCCTGATGCACCAAATCATTCACCGCAATTTGTCCGGCGCTGATTGTGCCGTGCAGCACATGCACATCGCCGAGGCGCTTTTGCGTATCGGCAATCTCAATCATCAGGCCGTCTTCATTGTACACCATGCCGGTATCGCCCACTTGGCCGCCGCTTTCGGCATAAAACGGTGTTTGATTGAGCATCAACGCCACCTCATCGCCCTTACCGGCCGCGCTGACAGGCGCGCCGTCCTTGACAATCGCCAGCACTTGGCCCTCGGCGGCGGCTGATTGATAGCCGACAAATTCGGTCGCACCATGCGTATTGCGAAGGTCAAACCAGACCGCTTCGGTTTCTTCCTGACCCGAGCCGCTCCAATTGGCGCGTGCTTCGGCGCGTTGTTTTTCCATTGCCGTATCAAAACCGGTTGTATCAACCGACAGACCGCGTTCGCGCAGCGCGTCTTGGGTCAAGTCGAGCGGAAAGCCATAGGTATCGTAAAGTTTGAAGGCAACCTCGCCCGACAGCGTGTCACCTGACAAATTGCCCAACTCATCATCGAGCAGTTTCAAGCCGCGCCCCAGCATATCGCGAAAGCGTTCTTCTTCATGGCGCAGCGTTTCAACAATCAGCGCATTGGCGCGTTCAAGCTCGGGATAGGCAGCCGCCATTTGAGTTTTCAGCGCCGGCACAAGCCGCCACAGCAGCGGTTCTTTCGTGCCCAGCATATGGGCGTGGCGCATGGCGCGACGCATGATGCGGCGCAGCACGTAACCGCGCCCCTCATTTGACGGCAGCACACCATCGGCAATCAAAAACGCCGAGGAACGAAGATGGTCGGCAATCACACGATGGCTCACGGCCAAATCGCCGCCGGCCGATTGCCCCGAATGGTCAGCCGAGGCCTCAATCAAGTGATACATTAAATCCGTATCATAATTATCATGCTTGCCTTGCAGCAGCGCGCCAATGCGCTCCAACCCCATGCCGGTGTCAATGCTGGGCTTGGGCAAATCAATGCGCGTGCCGTCAGCCTGCTGTTCAAATTGCATGAAGACCAGATTCCAAATCTCAATAAACCGATCGCCATCTTCATCGGCACTGCCCGGTGGGCCACCGGCAATCGCTTCGCCATGGTCGAAGAAAATTTCCGAACAAGGACCACATGGCCCGGTATCGCCCATAGACCAGAAATTATCCGAGGTCGCGATGCGAATGATTTTCTCTTCCGGCAATCCGGCGAGTTTTTGCCAGAGGCCGAAGGCTTCTTCGTCTTCGGCATAGACCGTCGCCAATAATTTATCAGCCGGAATGTCGAGCTCTTTGGTTAAAAATGTCCAAGCATAGTCAATCGCTTCTTCCTTGAAATAATCGCCAAAGGAAAAATTACCCAACATTTCAAAAAATGTGTGGTGGCGCGCCGTGTAACCGACATTATCGAGGTCGTTATGTTTGCCGCCCGCGCGCACGCATTTTTGCGATGATGTGGCACGCTGATAAGGCGGAGTTTCTTGGCCGGTGAAATAATTTTTGAACGGCACCATGCCGGCATTGGTGAATAGCAACGTCGGGTCATTCAGCGGCACAAGCGGGCTGGAAGCCACAAGCTCATGGTCTCTGTCACCAAAAAAATCCAAAAATGCGCTGCGGATATCCGCCAGACCTGTTGACATAATGACCTCACTCCTACGCTGTTGTAGCCGCTCTGAGCGGAGGCGACAAGCGCAAGAGGACGACAAATTGCCCTATCACAAACAAAAAGACCCGACATAAAGCCGGGTCTTTTCAAATTTTATCAAATTGATAAGACGCAAGCCCTAGCTGGCCGCTTCTTCCATTGGCGGCTCGTCATCTTGCCCCTCGGTCATTTTGGCTTCCTCTTGGGTCAGCTCTTCAATATCGACCAATCCGGCATCGGCGCGGACTTTTTCTTCAATCTCGTCAGCCATATCCATATTCTCAAGCAAGAACTTGCGGGTGTTTTCTTTACCCTGCCCGATACGCTGCGTGCCATAGCTATACCAGCTACCCGATTTCTCAACCACGCCGGCTTTCACCCCGAGGTCAATCAGCTCGCCCATTTTGGAAATGCCTTCACCATAAAGAATATCAAACTCGACAACGCGGAAAGGCGGCGCGACTTTGTTTTTCACCACTTTGACGCGGGTGTGATTGCCGATAACTTCATCGCGGTCTTTAATTGCACCAATACGGCGAATATCCAGACGGCAGGACGAATAAAACTTCAGCGCGTTACCGCCGGTTGTAGTCTCCGGCGAGCCGAACATCACACCGATTTTCATGCGAATTTGGTTGATGAAAATCACCATTGTATTCGACCGCGAAATAGAGCCGGTCAGCTTTCTGAGCGCTTGGCTCATCAAACGAGCTTGTAGTCCCGGCAGGCTGTCGCCCATATCGCCTTCCAATTCAGCGCGCGGGGTCAAGGCCGCCACCGAGTCAATGACCAGCACATCAACCGCACCGGAGCGCACCAATGTGTCGGCAATCTCAAGCGCTTGCTCGCCATTATCGGGCTGCGAAATCAGCAAGTCTTCGATATTGACGCCCAGCTTATTGGCATAGGCCGGGTCGAGCGCGTGTTCGGCATCAATAAAGCCACAAATGCCGCCGGTCTTTTGAGCTTCTGCAACCGTGTGCAGCGCCAGCGTCGTTTTACCCGAACTTTCAGGTCCGTAAATTTCAATAATTCGGCCCCGCGGCAAACCGCCAATACCCAGCGCGATATCAAGCCCCAAAGACCCGGTCGAAATCGACTCGATTTCAACAATATTTTCTGGATCGCCTAGCTTCATCACGGAACCTTTACCGTAATTCTTCTCGATTTGAGAAAGAGCCGCTTCCAGCGCTTTCTTCTTTTCTTCACTCTTTTCCATGAGGTTCACCACTTCAGCCATAATGTCTCCTCCGTTATTTCATAGCCCACCCATGTGAGCAATGAGACATTATGTTCTATTTTTGTTCCTTTTGTCCAGAACAAAATTAACCGCTTGTTTTTATTCGTTTTTCAGCCGTTTAGCGTCTGTGAGTAAGTGTCTGTTGCTGCCAATTTGGCCGGCAAAACAGAGAATCAGTCGTCGCGATAAACCCGCTCGCGCTTCTCGTGACGCTCTTGTGCTTCCAGCCCCAAAGTGGCAATCGGGCGCGCGTCGAGCCGTTTCAGGCTGATGGGCTCGCCGCTTTCTTCGCAATAGCCATAGGTCTTGTCGTCAATGCGGCGCAGCGCCGAATCAATTTTATTGATGAGCTTGCGATGGCGGTCACGGGTGCGCAATTCCAGTTGCTTTTCAGCTTCTGAATTGGCGCGGTCCACATCATCAGGGTGCTGCTCGCTTTCGTTTTGCAAGCCAATCACGGTCTCTTTCGTGCCCTTAATGATGTCCTCTTTCCAGTCCAACAATTTACGACGAAAATATTCGCGCTGGCGTGCGTTCATAAACGGCTCATTGTCGCTGGGGGTATAATCTTTCGGCAGTCGCGTCGCCATGTAAGCCTCTTTAAAAGTTTCTTCTACATGCCCTGCCCGAAGGCAAGCGCATTTTCTATATGCAATCTTAGCCGTTAAATCAAGCGGCGATAACGCACCCGTCACAGCTAATATGGGGTTGCGCCACCGTGCCCTTGCCCTTAATGTTTGCCGCCATATGTGACCCCTTATAGGGTTTTTCTGCCGACACGGCCAAAAATAGGAAAGATTGATGACCGAAAAATTTCAAGGCACAGAGAATTATATTGCCACGGAAGATTTGCGCATCGCGGTTAATGCCGCGTTAACGCTGGAGCGTCCGCTGTTGATTAAAGGCGAGCCGGGCACCGGTAAAACCGTGCTGGCGGAAGAAGTATCCAAAGCATTGGATATGGAGTTGATTACTTGGCACATTAAATCGACCACCAAAGCGCAACAGGGCTTGTATGAATATGATGCCATCACCCGCCTGCGCGACAGCCAATTGGGCGATGAGCGCGTTAAAGATGTGAAGAATTACATCAATAAGGGCAAGCTGTGGGAAGCCTTTCAACAAGACAAGCGCGTGGTGCTGCTGATTGACGAGATTGATAAAGCCGATATCGAATTTCCCAATGACTTGCTGCAAGAACTCGACCGCATGGAATTTTATGTTTACGAGACTGGCGAGACGATTAAGGCAGAACAGCGCCCGCTGGTTATCATCACCTCGAATAATGAGAAAGAATTGCCGGACGCCTTTTTGCGCCGTTGCTTCTTCCATTATATTTCATTCCCCGATGCCGACACGATGAGCCAAATCATCAATGTGCATTACCCCGACATTAAAGACCGTCTGGTGAAGAGCGCGCTGAGCTCTTTTTACGAAGTGCGCGACGTGCCGGGCCTGAAGAAGAAGCCATCAACATCTGAATTGCTGGACTGGCTGAAGCTGCTGATGAATGAAGACATTGACCCTGAAACACTGCGCGAGCAAGATGCGGGTAAGACGATTCCGCCGCTGCATGGCGCGCTCATTAAGAATGAGCAAGATGTGCATTTGTTCGAGCGCCTGGCCTTTTTGGCCCGTCGGGAAAGAAATTAGATTAACCGAAAGGGGCAACGCCCATGTTCGTTAATTTTTTCCATGAATTAAAGTCGGCCAATGTGCCAGTCTCCTTGCGCGAATATTTGTCGCTTTTGGAGGCGCTGGACCATGACGTTATCGATAATAATGTCGAGGAATTTTACTATTTGTCGAAATCGGCATTGGTGAAAGACGAGCGCAATCTCGATAAATTCGACCAAGTATTTGGCCATGTGTTTAAGGGGCTGGAAAGTTTGGGCGAAGGCGATATTGCCGAAATTCCCGAAGACTGGCTGCAAACCCTGACTGAAAAATTCCTCACTGAAGAGGAAAAAGCCGAGATTGAAAAACTTGGCGGCTGGGACAAAATCATGGAGGAGCTGAAAAAGCGCCTCGAGGAACAAGAAGGCCGCCATGAAGGCGGCAATAAATGGATCGGCACGGGCGGCACCTCGCCTTTCGGCTCTGACGGCTATAACCCTGAGGGCGTTCGCATCGGCCAGGATAAAAACAAAAACTTCAAAGCGGTGAAGGTTTGGGACAAGCGCGAATATAAAAATCTCGATGACTCGGTTGAGCTTGGCACGCGCAACATTAAGGTCGCGTTGCGGCGGTTGCGCCAGTTTGCGCGCGATGGCGAGGCCGATATGCTCGACCTTGACGGCACGATTAAATCCACCGCCAATGCCGGCTATCTCGACATTAAGCTGATTGCCGAGCGCCGTAATAAGGTGAAGGTGCTGGTGTTTTTCGACATTGGCGGCTCAATGGACCCGCATATTCGCCTGTGCGAAGAGCTGTTCTCAGCGGCCAGCAGCGAATTTAAAAATATGGAATATTTCTACTTCCATAATTGCCTTTATGAGGGCGTGTGGAAGGACAATAGCCGTCGCCATACCGAGAAAATGAACACATGGGATGTGCTGCATACTTATGGCAGCGATTACAAAGTGATTTTCATCGGCGATGCCAGCATGAGCCCCTATGAGGTGACTTATGAGGGCGGCAGTGTCGAGCATTGGAATGAAGAGCCGGGCGCGCTGTGGCTGAAACGTGTCACCGATATTTACGAAAGCTGTGTCTGGCTCAACCCGCTGGGCGAACGCTATTGGGAGCACACGGCATCTTTGCAAATCATCAAGCAATTGTTCAATGACCGCATGTTCCCGCTGACCCTTGAAGGGCTGGACGAGGCGATGCGCGAACTCTCACGCGGCTGATTTATTTTCTGGGCCAGCTTGCCTTGCCATCGGCAAGGCGAAATCGACCTCGCACGGCATCAGTAAGAAGATCGTGTGTCACGTGTTAAATATTCAGTAATTGTTTTTGCCGAAACTTGTCCACTTCGACCATTGGTCGGTGTGGCGGCGAAATATAATAGCCTCGGCGAATACGCTGCGGCCACTACTTGTAGGTTGGCATTGAACACCCCGGCACCAGCTTATGTTGGTGCCGGATGTTGCTTAAAGCAAAGGGTTTCTATTTCAGCGCTGCGGTAAAGCGCTGAATTCGTGTGCATGCCTCAACCAGATTTTCGTCAGAGGTCGCGTAACTGATTCTGAAAAACGGCGACAGGCCGAACGCCTCGCCATGCACCACGGCGACGCCTTCGGCTTCCAGCAGCGCTTTGGCAAAAGCCTCATCGCCGTCAATCACCGTACCATCGGGTGCGGCTTTGCCAATGCAACCGGCACAGCTTGGATAGACGTAAAACGCCCCTTCCGGCGTGATGCACTCAATGCCTTGCGCGTCGTTCAGCAGCTTGACCACCAAATCGCGGCGGCGTTTGAAATGTGTGTTGTGTTCAGCAATAAAATCTTGCGGCCCGTTCAACGCCTCCAGCGCCGCCCATTGGCTGATGCTTGTCGGGTTGGAGGTCGATTGCGACTGGATTTTGGTCATCGCCTTAATCAGCGCAAGCGGTCCGGCGCAATAGCCAATGCGCCATCCGGTCATGCAATAGGCTTTCGACACGCCATTCATGGTCAGCGTGCGCTCATAAAGCTGCGGCTCAACCTCGGCCGGTGTCGCAAAAACGAAATTGTCATAGACCAAATGCTCATACATATCGTCGGTCAAAATCCAGACATGCGGATATTTGAGCAGCACATCGGTCAGCTTTTTCAATTCCTCGGCAGAGTAAGCCGCGCCCGACGGATTGGACGGCGAGTTGAAGATAAACCATTTGGTTTTATCGGTAATCGCCGCGTCCAAATCCTCCGGCTGCAATTTGAAACCGTCCTCGGCGCGGGTTTCCACCGCCACAGGCTGACCGCCGGCCAGATTGACAATATCGGGATAGCTGACCCAATAAGGCGCGGGAATAACCACCTCATCGCCGGGGTTCAGCGTCGCCATCATCGCGTCATAAATCACCGGCTTGCCGCCCGGCGCGACAAAAACTTGCGCCGGTTCATAATCGAGATGATTGTCGCGTTTGAACTTGTCGCAAATCGCCTGCTTCAACTCATCAATGCCGGTCACGGCGGTATATTTTGTTTCGCCGCGCGCAATCGCGTCAATCGCGGCCTGCTTGATGTTTTCCGGCGTGTCGAAATCCGGCTCACCGGCACCCAGCCCGATGACATCACGTCCGGCGGCGCGTAATTGGCGCGCCATATCGGTTACCGCCATCGTGGCAGAGGGTTTAACCCGCGAAAGACTATCGGCAAGAAAAGACGACATGGGAGAACTCCTAGCTCGGAAATGTAATGCGCGCAAACTACGCCGATGAGGCGACAAAAACAAGGCGCAAAGGGCGCTCAAGCGCAAAAACCACCGCCTCAAACGTGATGCGCGTTAACCGATTAATCACCGCTGCACGGCACATTGACCTTCTTGCTAATGGAGTTTGTTATGTTCGACGTAAGTAGAGGTTTTGTTCAGGCCTTGCTGTTTCCCGGCCTTCATATGTTGATTGTTTGAGGTGCCGTGCTGAGCGGCCTATTGCTCACCCGCCTGGCGGAACGGTTTGATGCCAAACGCCGCCGCCTCGATTTAAGCCGCTAAAAGCCGCCATGTGACATTCCCCGAAATGACGCTATATTCTGGGCATGACAGAAGAACAAAAACCTCTTTCCAAGTCGTTGACGGGACGCGGTGACTTGGCTCCGGTGCCGGAGCCGGGCATGAGCGAGGGGCAGCTTGTCGAATTTATTCCTCATCGCGCCAACCGACCCGAAAAGACCGAGGGCGGGCGCGCCTTCAAAATGGTGTCGCCCTTTGAACCGGCGGGCGACCAGCCAACCGCCATTGAGGAATTGATTGGCGGCCTCAACGAGCGCGAACGCGACCAAGTGCTGCTGGGCGTCACCGGCAGCGGCAAAACTTTTACAATGGCGCAAGTCATTCAGCGCACCCAGCGACCGGCGCTTGTTTTGGCGCCCAATAAAACGTTGGCGGCGCAGCTTTACGGCGAGTTTAAGGGGTTCTTTCCCGATAATGCGGTCGAGTATTTCGTCTCTTATTATGATTATTACCAGCCCGAAGCCTATGTGCCGCGCACCGATACCTATATCGAAAAAGAGAGCAATATTAACGAGCAGATTGACCGCATGCGCCACTCGGCGACGCGCGCGCTATTGGAACGCGATGATGTGATTATTGTCGCTTCGGTCTCATGTATTTACGGCATTGGCTCGGTTGAAAGCTATAGCTCGATGACGCTGGAGCTGAAGCACGGCATGGAAATCGGGCGCTCGCAATTATTGGCCGATTTGGTCGCGCTGCAATATCGGCGCAATGATTTGGCGTTTGCGCGCGGCGATTTTCGGGTGCGCGGCGACACGATTGATGTGTTTCCCGCTCACTATGAAGACCGCGCTTGGCGCATTGAATTATTCGGCGATGAGATTGACAGCCTGACTGAGTTCGACCCGCTGACCGGACAGAAATCGGGCGATTTGGAAAAAGTGCGGCTCTATGCCAATTCGCATTATGTCACGCCCGGGCCGACGCTGAAGCAGGCCATGATCGGTATTCAAGACGAGTTGAAAACGCGCCTCGAAGAGTTTGAAGCGGCAGGCCGCTTGCTGGAGGCGCAAAGGCTGGAGCAGCGCACGAATTTCGATTTGGAAATGCTCGATGCGACCGGCTCATGCGCCGGTATTGAAAATTATTCGCGCTATTTAACCGGCCGCAAGCCGGGCGAACCGCCGCCCACTTTATTTGAATATCTGCCGGATAATTCCCTCGTCTTCACCGATGAAAGCCATGTCACGATTCCGCAAATCGGCGGCATGTTTCGCGGTGACTTTAAGCGCAAATCGACACTGGCCGAGTTTGGTTTCCGCCTGCCCTCTTGCGTCGATAATCGCCCGATGAAATTTGAGGAATGGGACATTATGCGGCCACAAACCGTGCATGTTTCCGCCACCCCCGGCCCGTGGGAGATGGAGCGCACGGGCGGTGTGTTTGTTGAGCAGGTCATTCGCCCGACCGGCTTGATTGACCCGACTTGCGAAATCCGTCCGGCCTCCAGCCAAGTCGATGACCTGATTGCCGAATGTCATGAAATGGCCAAAAAAGCCCAGCGCGTTTTGGTGACAACACTCACCAAGAAAATGGCTGAAGACCTGACCGAATATATGCACGAGCAAGGCCTGCGTGTGCGCTATATGCACTCTGATATTGACACTTTGGAGCGCATTGAAATCATTCGCGACTTGCGGCTTGGCGCGTTTGATATTCTCGTCGGTATTAACCTGCTGCGCGAAGGGCTGGATATTCCCGAATGTGCGCTGGTCGCCATTCTTGATGCCGACAAGGAGGGCTTTTTGCGCTCGGAGACCTCGCTGGTGCAAACCATTGGCCGCGCTGCGCGCAATGCCGAGGGGCGTGTGCTGCTTTATGCCGACCAGATGACCGGCTCGCTGAGCCGTGCCATGGCCGAAACCAGCCGTCGCCGCGAACGGCAAATGGCGCATAATGAAGAACACGGCATCACGCCCGAAACAGTGAAGAAGAATGTTGCCGATGTGCTGGAGGGCATTGCGGAGCGCGATAATAAGGCTGCATCCGGCCCGTATCGCATACGCGAGGCGATGGAAGAGAAGCAAGCACCGCTACTGGGCAGTAATTTGCGCGCGCATATTGAAGGGCTTGAAGCCGAAATGCGCGAAGCCGCCGCCGATTTGGAATTTGAGACAGCGGCGCGCCTGCGTGATGAGATTAAGCGTTTACAGGAGACGGAATTGGCCGTGGCCGACGACCCGTTTGCGCGTCAATCTGAAGTTGATGCGCGGGTCGCCGACCAGACCGGCGTGAAAAAGGAGGCAGCCCCGCGCCAACCAAAAAGGCGACGCAAGGGCCCTTAAACCAAGTTAGAGACCGACCTAAAAATCTTAAATATAGCTGACCGACAAGACTTGGCTGTCAAACACACCGAAATCGTAATTGCGCAATTCAACGTGGAACGGTTCGTGCGAAACGCCAACGCCGAAAAATGCGCCATCATCAGTATGCGGGTCGTCAATCGAGGCAAAACCGACACGCGCCGTATAGCGCAGCGATGGCGGGCCACCCAGATTAGAGCTTTTCAGCACAGACATTTCAAAAACCGGCTGGTAGGGTTTCGGATTATTGCTTCCTGTCCCGTCAGGTTGGTCGCAAGCGCCATTCAACAGCGAAAGGCCAAATTCAAAATTGAATTCATTCGGCAGGCGCACACCAAAGCCACCGGTGGCATACATGTCATCGCCATCTTCGATGGCAGGAACATCACTGTCGCCAATCTCACGCGCATAACCTTCGGTTGTGCTGGTTAGGCCTTCATTAGTGGTGCTATGCGACACAAAACCCGCACCACCATAGACATAAGTGAAAGTGCCCAGGCGGTCGGCGTGTGATTGCTGTGGCCAATCCTCATAGGCCATATTGTCTTGCGCATTGGCCGTGTTGATAACCAATGAGGTTAGGCCAAGGACCAGCGAGGAAAGAACCACCAGTGCCCATGGGCGCAGGGGCATAAAACGGCGGAATGTATAAGAATAACGGCGATGCATGGATCTCCTCCTTTTTCTTATTCTTCATGATCCTTTCCTACCGCTCAGAAATTAAAAAACGGTTAGGGTCGCCTCCCAAAAACTGCTACATGGTGGGGCATGGCGGAGACACACCACAAGGCTGTTCTCATTACCGGAGCCGGTAAACGCATTGGCCGCGCGCTGGCTGAGGCGCTGGCGACTGATGGCTGGGCCATTGCGGCGCATTATGCTGGTTCAAAATCCGAAGCTGAGGCGCTGATTGCCGAGATTACCGATAAGGGCGGCAAGGCCGTGGCGCTGCAAGCCGATTTGCGCGATGCCGCTGCCGTTCAGACTCTGGTGGCTGATGCTGCCGCCGCATTGGGGCCGCTCACCGCGCTTATCAATAATGCATCGACTTTTGAGCGCGACACGGCGCATACGCTGACCGCCGAAAGCTGGGACACGCACCTCAACGCCAATTTACGCGCACCCGCTTTGCTGATGCGCGACTTTGCCAATCAAGCCGCGCTGCAAGACGGGTCTGTGGCTGATGCCTGCATCATCAATATCACCGACCAGCGCGTTGACCGGCTGACCCCTGATTTTACCAGCTATACGGTTTCCAAAACCGGTCTGGCGACACTGACCGAAACTTTCGCGCAAGCTCTCGCGCCGCAGCATATTCGCGTCAATGCGATTGCCCCCGGCCCGACCCTGCCCAATCCGCGCCAAGCGCAGGCCGAGTTTGACAAGCAAGCCAGCCTCGTGCCGTTGGGACATGGCGCGACCCCCGATGATATTGTCGCCGCCGCGCGTTATATATTGACAGCCCGCGCCATGACCGGCCAAACCCTTATGCAAGATGGTGGCCAGCATTTGGCCTGGCAGACCCCAGATGTGGTTGAGGTAAGAGAGTAATGAATCAGCAAGCGCCCAATCATCGGCCGGATTTTGCCAGCGCGACGCGCGGCCTGCGCCATGTTTTTGTCAATCGTTTGGCGGTGCAGGCCAGTATCGGTATTCATCAGCATGAACGCGAAGCCGCGCAGACCATTTGGCTGACCATTGATGCCGGCGTGATGGAAGAGGCGATGGACGGCGAGAACCTATCCGAAAGCATTGACGACGTGGTTTGCTATGAGGGGATTTGTAAAACCGTCACCGCATTGGCCACCCTTGAGCATATTGATTTGGTCGAAACACTGGCTGAGCGCATCGCCGATCGCTTGATGCAGGACATGCGAATTGTGCAAATTCGCGTGCAAATTGAAAAGCCTGAGGCAATTGCTGAGGCGGCATCGGTCGGAATTGCAATTTCTCGGCTGCGTGGCTGATTTTGAGGCCAAGAATATCCCACTTTTCAGCCCTTTTTACCGACCCTAAGACGGCAAAACACCCGATAAGTTACTGATTAAATAACGAAAATCCAATTAGGCGAGTAATTCACACGCGCCTGCAAAAATTTTTGTTTCTTGTAAAGCCCAAAAATCCACGCAAAAAAATATTTTTTTGACCGGCTTGATTTTGTTTTTATTAATAAGTTCAACAACTTAACATTATTGCCTATTTTTTAGGCAATGAGTTTGGAGGCTATATAAATCAATAGCTTGACCCCATAACAGTAATTTTCTTCACATGTTTATCCACAGGAGCGGTGAATTAAATTTAGGCCAGAAATTCACCCAAATTCAGACAAATTCGTTAAACTGCGAGACGAAAACGGACGGAAAACGAAATACGTGAAAGACAGCCCGATAGATACGCCGCCAGAAGTGCAAAATGAACCGGTTGAGAAGACCGGCCGCGCTCTGATTGAGGCCAAAGTAACCACCCTGCCCAGCGCGCCGG
>Ga0213866_10000133_pt1 | contig 60283 bp, 62 predicted proteins | sample PICome_11_FD_160079 | JGI IMG/M metagenome (GOLD analysis project Ga0213866, IMG submission 160079) | Coastal seawater microbial communities near Pivers Island, North Carolina, United States - PICO284 | ecosystem: Environmental > Aquatic > Marine > Coastal | place: USA: North Carolina...
AGTACATCTGTAAGCTTTAGCTGTACCTTTTTTTCTACCGTGATCAGCACTAATTGCTGACTTGTGTAACATTTTACAGATAGCGTTACCTGTTTGGAAATATACTCCAGTAGGTCCGCCTGTTCCTATTGTAAAGAACTCTGCTGATTTAGCTATTGAAGTAAATGGGCTTGAAAAAGCTATCATTACTAAAAAAGCTGAAATCATTGATATCATTTTTTTCATGTGTACATCCTTTTGTTAGTTAGTTAATTTAACTACGTTATTGAATTGAGGTCAAAGAGATTCTTATAAATTTTTAACCCAATTTGACAATTTAGAAACACCCTCAACTACATTTGGGGCATACTTTTTAATCATTTCATCATCTACCATTTTACAGTTTGTAACGTTTCTAAAAAATTCTATTCCATCAAAATCGGTATAACTCAATCTTGTTAACATTTTTTTTGGTTTAAAACCAAAGTCCGAACCTGGCAGCATTGCCACTCCAGTATCATTTAAAATAGCCTCACACAATTCTGAAGATGTTTTAAATTTTTTATTTTTAAACTCTGGCATTAAATAAAATGCTCCTTGAGGAGGAGCTATCAATACCTTATTTGATTTAAGATTATTATACACGTAGTTCCCTACCGCTTTTAATATAGTTCTAACTTTAAGTTTGTAAAGGTCGTGTTCATGAGCGTAAGCTTCAACGGATGCATATTGTGTAGGTGTGTTAACTGTTGAATAAGATTCGCTGGCAAGTGATTTTAAACTTTTTAAAAATTCAGTTAATTTTTTGGGAACAGCTAAAAATCCTAATCTCCAACCACCAGCTCCACACCACTTACTTAACCCTCCTGTTATAAAAGTTAGTTCAGGATAAAATTTTGAAATAGAATTGTATTCATTTGAAAAGGTAAGATCAGTGTATATTTCATCGGATAAAACCATGATCTTATATTTTTTGGCTACTTTAGCTAGCTCCTCTAAATTTCTACAAACTGCTCCAGATGGATTATTCGGTGAATTAAGAATCAAAATTAAATTTTTATTTTTTCCAACTGATTTAACTTTTTTTTCAAGTTCATCACCAGTAGGAAACCAGTTGTTTTCTAATTTGGTTTCTAACCAATGAACTTTATTAGAACCTATCTCTGCTTGGGGTTCGTAAGAGACCCAACCAGGCGCTGGAATGATAATTTCTCCATTAAAAGCGATGTGTATTAATAGCATTGCTTCTTTTGAGCCAGGAGTAATTAATATATTTTCTTTTGGATAATCATTGCCTGATCTGATGAATAAATATTTTGAAATATTTTCTCTTAATTCAGTTAATCCTTGAATTGGTAAATATTCTTTCCTATGAGCATTTTTTTTTAATGAATCTACAATTTTCTCTGGGACTGGGAACGGAGACTGACCAAAACCAAACTGAAACACTTTTTTTCCTTTAGAAATAAGTTCTTTGGATCTCTCGTTGATTACAAGTGTAGAAGACTCTTTAAGCTTGAGAATTTTTTTTTTAACTTTAGAAGTCATTTAACTTTGAATTATCTATACGGGGACTGCCTATCAGAAGTCAAATCAATTGTTAAAATTGGAACATTTGACAAAACGATTCGGTCATGTTTTAATCTTATTTTGTTCTCAAGTTTGATCTACATATAGTATAAAATAAATTACCTAACACAATTATGAACACAAACTCTCAAAAAATAATCGCACTACTCGGTCCGACAAACACTGGAAAAACACATATTGCAATTGAGAAAATGCTTGAGTTTGAAACTGGTATTTTTGGTTTACCGCTTAGGCTTTTGGCTAGAGAGGTTTACGATAAATGCGTTGCTAAAGTTGGAGTTGATAGGGTTGCTTTAATAACTGGTGAAGAAAAAATTATACCAAATTCAGCTAAATATTTTGTTTGCACAGTGGAGTCCATGCCTAAAAATAAAGAAGTTGATTTTGTAGCAATTGACGAAATTCAGATGTGTGCTGATAGAGAAAGAGGACATATTTTTACTGAACGTATGTTAGAGACTCGTGGAAAAAAATTAACGATGTTTCTTGGTTCTCAGGTAATGGAAAATATAATAGATAAATTAATTGATAATGTAGAATTTGAGAAAAAAAAAAGATATTCAAAACTAAGTTACTCAGGCATAAAAAAAATATCTAGATTAGACCGAAAAGTTGCTATTATTGCTTTTTCAATTGAAGAGGTTTATGCAATTGCAGAATTAGTTAGACGACAAAAAGGTGGAGCTGCAGTTATAATGGGTTCACTAAGTCCTAAAACGCGTAATTCCCAAGTAGGATTGTATCAATCCGGAGACGTAGATTATTTAATAGCTACCGATGCTATTGGCATGGGTTTGAATATGGACATAAATGAAATTTACTTTTCAAATTTAAAAAAGTTTGATGGAAAAAAAACCAGAAGACTGAATTTAATTGAAATGTCCCAGATTGCTGGTCGCGCTGGAAGATATAAAAATGATGGAGGTTTTGGTACAACAGGAGACTGCGAAAACTTGAATTCTGATGAGATTGAAAATATTGAAAAACATCAACTTCCTGAGACAAAAACCGTATATTGGAGAAATTCTAATTTAGATTTTAAAAATCCCGAAAAACTTATTACCTCTCTTGAGCTCAAACCGAATAGAAAAAACTTGATACGTACTAATGACTCGCTTGATGAAAGTGTTTTAAGATTTTTTTTAAAAAAAGGAGCAAATAATATTATTTATCACAAAAACTTGGAGCTACTTTGGGAGTGTTGTCAAATTCCAGATTTTGAAAAAAAGGCTTATGGACAACATGTAAATATAATCGATAAAGTATTTCAATTTTTATCTACAAGAAAAAAAAGAATTCCAAACTCTTTTATGAAAGAACAGCTTAAAGGTCTCGAGCGAGAACATGGAAATGTAGATTTATTATCCCATAGATTATCTAATGTTAGAACATGGTCGTATGTAGCTAATAAAAAAAATTGGGTAGAAAATTCTGATTATTGGGTACAATTAACAAAAAACATAGAAGATAAATTATCTGATAAATTACATGATGAGTTAACTAAAAGTTTTATTGATAAAAAAATAAGCATTCTCTCTAGAAGCTTAAAACAAGATCTCGTTTTGAACACGGAAATCAACAGTGAAAATAAAATTCATATTGATGGTCAACTAGTTGGGGAATTAAAAGGACTAAAGTTTTTAATAGAGATTACTTCTAAAACATTAGACACAGATATTAAATCAATGAGAAAAGCTGCAAGAAAAGGCATTGAAAAAGAATTAACTAAAAGAGTTGATGAAATTTTAAACAAACAACAAATTGAAATTAATAGTGAAAGTAAAATTTTATGGAAAAATAATCCAATAGCAAAATTAAAAAAAGGTAAAAACTATCTTAACCCTAATTTTGAAATTATTGCTGATGACTCTTTAAATGACGATTCAAAATTAAAATTAACATTTTTTTTGAAAAAATGGTTATCTGATTACATTAATGATGTATTAGGTGATCTAATAAAGCTTACTCAATATCAAATTACAAATCAGTATCTTAGGGGTTTGATTTTTCAACTTTATGAAAAAAATGGAGTAGTTAAAAGAAATGAAGTTGATAAAATTGTTAAATCTATACCATCTATTGAAAGGAAAAAACTTTGGGGTATGGGGATAAAAATTGGAAGATATCATATTTATCTACCTAAAATGCTCAAACCAAAAGCAGTCGAATTTAGAATAGCTTTGTGGAAAATATTTCATAATCTTTCTGATAAAAATGAAATCCCAAAATCTGGATTGAATTTTTTATCAAACACCAGTTTAGAAAAAAACTTTCTTTTACTTTGTGGATTCGAAAAATTTAAAGAATATTTTGTGAGGATCGATATTCTTGAAAAATTATTTTTAAAAATAATAGAAAATACGAAAAATAAAAAATTCAAAATTAACTCAGATATGATGAATTTATTGGGTTGTTCGAAAGAAAATTTTTACAAATTAATGACGTATATGGATTACAAAAAAGATAAAACTGTCGATACTTATATTTTTAGAGGTGAAAAAAAGAGAAAAGAGAAAATATTACGGTTTGACAAAAAAGAAAATCCATTTAATAAACTTCTTTCTTTAAATATTAAATAAATGATCAAGTTGGATAAAGATAGTATTATTGGAGTTGCAGCATTACTTGTACATGCGGCTAATATTGACGAAACTTATTCTAATCATGAAAAATATTTGATTAAAGATTTTATAAAATCGTACATAAAAGATGAAGATGCTGATAAAATTTTGTTGAAAGCAGAAAAAATTGAAACTAATTCGAATCAATTACTAGATTACACAAATATTATTAAACAAAATTCTATAGAGATAAAAAAAGATATTATAGAACATCTTTGGAAAGTAATAATTTCAGATAACACCGTAGATCAGTACGAGTCAAATTTAATGAGAAGAATATGTGGTCTAATTTATTTTCCTGATAAAGAGTGTGCTGAAATTAAACTTAAATTATTGAATAATAAATGACTTATATTGTAAAAGATGAATGTATAAAGTGTAAGCTTACTGATTGTGTAGAAGTTTGTCCTGTAGACTGCTTTTATGAAGGTGAAAATATGCTTGTTATAAATCCTGATGAATGTATTGACTGTGGAGTGTGTGAACCTGAATGCCCGATTGATGCAATTAAAGCTGATACAGATGAAAATGTTAAAGATATTGATAAATGGTTGTTGCTTAATAAAAAGTTTTCTGCATTATGGCCTAATATTTCAAAAAAAAAAGAACCTATGGTTGAACATAAAAAATTTAGAGAAATTAAAAATAAGTATGATAAACACTTTTCAGAAAAACCTGGAAAATAATTATGCCAAAAAAAAAGAAAACTAAAAAATCAAAAAAATTAAAAAAAGTAAAATCCCCTAAAAAAACAAATCAAGCATTAAAATTAATAGACAAAAAAAACACGGTTTCTGGCCCTGAAGAAAAACCTGAAATTAAAAAGATAAAAAAACAGGCTACTGAAAAAAGAATTTACAATCTGAAAGATTTTGTAGTTTACCCAAAACACGGTGTTGGACAAATAACTGAAGTAAAAAAAATATTGATAGCAGGTATTGATGTCCAATGTTACGTAATACATGTAGAAAAAGAAAAGTTGACATTGCCAATACCGATTAATCAACAATGGAGATTAAGACCTGTGGCATCTATTAACCAAATTAATAAATGTATAGCTATTTTAAAAACAAAACCGAAAATTAAAAGGACGATGTGGAGCAGACGAGCCCAAGAATACGACCAAAAAATCAATTCAGGTAAAATTTATGAATTAGCAGAAGTTGTAAAAGATTTGAATAAAAATACAGACATTATCGCTGATCAATCTTATTCCGAAAGACAATTATTTGAAAAAGCTTACGAAAGATTAAAATCAGAATTTGAAGCTGTTTTAAATATCAGTCCTGAAGATGTTCAAAAAAAAATGGATAAAGCTTTAGGAAGAACAAATATTTCTGAAAATTCGTAAAAAAAAACGCCCTCTTTAAAAAATTTAAAAAGGGCGTTTAGTTAAAGAGAAAACTATCTTCTTCTTTTTTTTCTTCTTTTAGCTTTCTTTTTAGTTTTCTTTTTAGCTTTTTTTCTTCTTTTAGCCATCTTTTCTCCCTTGTTATTAAACAAATCTTAATGATTCGTTTGTTAATTAAACATTAGTTATTAAAAGATTCTTGTCAAATATAAATTAATTTACAAAAATGATTCAAAATTTAAATTTTTAATTATTTTTTTGTTTTTGATAAAATTTTAAAAAAGTTAGTAATATCAATGTTTTTTTAAGCAAAAAGTTTATGTTTTATTTATAAATTAATAAAGATTTTCTAAATGTTGTTTATAATTTTTAATTATTTCTTTTCTTTTTAACTTTAATGTAGGTGTTAACATTCCGTTTTCAATTGTAAATTCTTCATAAATTAAAACAAATTTTTTAATTTTTTCTATTAAAGTTAAATTTTTGTTAATATTTTCAATTATAAGTTTAATTTTTTCGTAATTTGTTTCTTTTGTGGCTACAATTAAAGCAACTAAATAATTTTTTTTATCTCCATAGACAAAAGATTGTTTAATAAATTCATTTAAACATAAAATATTTTCAATTTTGCTTGGGGAAATATTATCACCGCCTAAATTAACGATAATATCTTTTTTCCTGTCTGTTATTTTTAAATAATTGTTAGAGTCAAACTCTCCAATATCACCAGTGTATAACCATCCATCTTTAATTACTTTTTTTGTCTCTTCTTCGAGGTTCCAGTAACCTATCATTACATTTTCTCCCTTAATTAAGATTTCGCCATCATCAGCTATTTTTACTTTATTTGTTCTAAATGGAGGTCCAACTGATTCGATCTTTACAAATTCTGGAATATTACAACTTACTACAGGAGAGGCTTCTGTTAAACCGTATCCTTGTAAAGTAGTTAACCCTATAGAGTTTAAAAATTCTCCAATATTTTGGTCCAGAGCCCCACCTCCAGAGACAAAGGCTTGAAGATTTCCACCAAATTGTTTTTTAATTTTTTTTCTTACTATATTTTCGCATAAAAAGTTTAATATTTTTTCAATAGGATTTAATTTCTCTTTTTTTAGTATTTTTTTTCCAAGTCTTAATGTTTGATTAACTAATTTCTTTTTTAATCCTTTTTGTTTTTCAAAATTAATATTTATTTTAGTAAAAAGATTTTGATAAAATCTCGGCACAGCTGTCATAATTGTAGGTTGAGCAACCTCCATGTTTGAAATTAATTTTTCTAAACTCTCTGCATAATAAATTTTTGCGCCTACAATAATTTGTATAAATTGAACAGTATGTTCATAAGAATGTGATAATGGTAACCAAGTTAAAAAAACTGGCTCCTTTTTTTTGGTTAAAGTTTCAAGCAATTCAACTGCACCTTCACAATTAGATAAAATACCTCCATGACTTAAAATTACACCTTTTGGATTTCCTGATGTACCTGATGTATAAATAATACATGCTGGCATATTTCTCTTTATTTCGTTATTAATTTCTTTTTTATAATTTTTTTCTTTAAGAATATTTTCAATTAAGAAACTTTCAGTATCAATTTCTTCAAAAGAAATTATTTTTTGTTGCTTTAAATTTATATAATTTTGAATCTTTTTAAATTGAATATTATTTGAGACAATTATTAATGAAGGTCTACAATCGTTAAGAATATATTTATAATCATCTGGTGAATATGTTGTAAAAATAGGAACTGATATACCGCCTGCATTCATCACAGCTATATCTGCCATTAACCAATACGGTCTATTCTCAGATAATATTAAACAGCGATCTCCTTCCGCAATTAATGATTTTATTTTTGAAGATAATTTAAAAACCCTTTCCTTAACATCGCCCCAAGTATAAGTTTGCTTTTCAGATTTTAGCCATTTCAAAAATGGTTTATTTGGATCAAGTTCTTCGCATTTTCTAAAATACAGATCTACTAAACTATTTGCTTTATTGGCAATCATTTTTTGGTAGCGCCAGAGAGACTCGAACTCTCACGTGATTTCTCACAACGGATTTTGAGTCCGTCTTGTCTACCAGTTCCAACATAGCGCCTAATTGTTTTAAAATTCTTTTTCATTGAATTAAAATAATAATTTAATGTCATTTTAGCATTATATTTTAGGAAATTTAAAAAAAAATGATAATATTCTAATAATTAGAAATTTTACTATTTATAATTATTATAATCCCATATTAATATTATATATGTTTTTTTTAAAAAAAATATTTTCCCCTCTTTTTCTCACATTATCTTTAATTTTACTTAGTTACATAATATATAAATCCGAGATCGTTTGGAGCGGCCAAAGACTATCTTTATACAAATTTTATTATATTTTTTCTTTTCTATTAATCATTTTTTCCATTTTATCTTTTTTCTTCAATAGCAAAATTAAAGAATATATTTTAATTTCACTCATAAGTATATTTTGTGGCTTATACATATGTGAAGGTTATTTCACTTATAAAAACTATCAGTTATTAAAGTTTGTTAGCAAAGAAAATGACAAAAAAATTCAAGATCTAAATATAGGAAATATTGATAAAAGATCTAAACTAAAAATTTTCGAAGACTTAAAGAAAAGTGACAAAAAAATTCAAATAGTTGTATCTCCCTCAAATCATCTTTCTAGTAAAGAGAAGATTTTCCCTTTAGCCGGGGTAGCTAATTCAAAAACAATTCACTGTAATGAAAATGGTTATTATTCAATATATGAAAGTGACAAATATGGATTTAATAATCCAAATAAGGAATGGTCAAAAAATGAAATTGAATATTTATTACTAGGTGATTCCTTTGCTCATGGAGCATGTGTAAATAGACCTTACGATATTGCCTCTGTTTTAAGATCATTGACAGATAAATCTGTCATAAATTTAGGTTTTTCAGGAACCGGTCCACTAATTCAATTTGCAGCACTAAAAGAATATTTTCCATTAAACGTAAAAAATGTTTTATGGTTATATTACGAAGGAAATGATTTAATCGATCTTAGTAAAGAAAAAAAGGATCCTATCCTAGAAAAATATTTGATTGATACAAGTTTTGTTCAAAACTTAAAAAATAATCAAAAAAAAATTAATAATATTGTAAAAAAAAGTGTTAAAAAACAACTTTTATTAAAAAAGAAAAAATCTAATACAAAGTTAATAAAATTTTTAAAACTTAACGCGTTAAGAGTAAAGTTAAATATTTTCCTATCAGAAAATAACCAGTTAGATATTTACCCAATTACTGATGAATTTGTCGATATAATTAAGTACTCTAAAGAATTTGTTGAAAAGGAAAATTCGAAATTTTATTTCATTTATTTACACAATTATAATATTGAAAATTTTATTCATAAAAACTCGCAGTATAAAAAAATCAAAGATTTGATGAATAAATTAGATGTGCCTTTCATTGATATACACAAAAATATTTATGAGAATTTAAACTTAAATGAAATCCCCGGGAGTTTTAAAAATAGATATCTTATTGGAGGACATCACGATAATAACGGGTATGGAAAAATTGCTAATATAATATATCAAAGTACTAAGTAGATTTTCTTATCACTAATACAAATACTATAGAAGTGACGAACATAATTAGTGCATATGCAGCAGTTGGCACCATAAACACAATATCGTCCCATAATTGAGTGGCAACAAAAACAGCTAAAGTTCCATTTTGTAAACCACATTCAAGTGAAATACATTTTCTTTGCTTCAGACCTGAGGCTAAAAATTTAGCCATGTAGTAGCCTATAAAAATCATTGTAATGTTTAAAATGAAAGCTACTAAACCTGCTCTTGTAATAAAGCTAATAATTCTATCCCACTCTTCAACCCAAATAGAAATAAAGACAATTAGAAATAATATTACCGACAATCTCTGAACTAACAGAGTTTTGGACACGATGAAATCTGTCATTAAACTTCTTACAATCATGCCAAAAATTACAGGAACGGTTACTACAAAAAACATTTTAACAGCAATATTAATAATTGATATTTCTTTAGTTATTTCAAATCCTAGAAAACTTGCTGAATTATAAACGATTAAAGGAACTGTTATTACAGATATTAAACTCACTACTGCTGTTAATGTTACAGAAAGTGCAACATCTCCATTTGCAAATTTAGTTAATATATTTGAAGTAACTCCACCGGGAGCTGCTGCAATTACCATTACACCAAGAGCTATTTCTGGCGGCATTGAAATAATATGAATTAAGATAAAAGCGATAATTGGAAGTATGATAACTTGGCCTAAAAAACCTATTATAAAATCTCTAGGGATTGTAATTACTCTTTTAAAGTCTGCTGCGGTAAGGCCAAGACCTAATCCAAACATTATTATGGCTAAACACACCGGAGCTATTGTTTTTGCTATTTCCATAATATTTTTGAATAAGTTTAGATACTAAATTTTGAAAATTTCATCAAGTTAAACATTGTTGAAGCATAATCACTGAATGCTCTTTGATGAATAAGATAATTTTTTTCTATCATTTTTAGATCATCTCGTTTTGTTCCTATAGAGTATTCTAGTTTTTCATTTCTATTAATAAGTTTCTTTTTTTCTAGTGTTTTAAGTTTTCGAATTACTGTTGCTCTTGGGATAGATGATATGTCTGAAATAGAAGAAGCATTTATTCCTCTTTTTGCTTTATGCTTTAAATTCATTAAAAAGAAGTCTCCATAAGTCTTAGGCTTGGCTGATACATCATTATTAATTTCCTCAATTAGACTTCTTATTTGAACTAAACCTATAGACCCCCATACATTCCAGGATTCTAGATCACCAAAAAATAATCTGTGTCTTGTCAAATAAGGAATCTGAAATCTGTACCAGTATTCCCAGCTTACTGTAAAATGCTCTGCAATAAACTTTTTGATATCCTCTTTTTCTAAGGCTTTACCAAACCAGTCTTCAGCTGATAAGTAAATTGAAATTTTTGATAGCAAACTTGCCATGTTTTCTATCGTAGCCATGGGTTTTTGAATTTCTAATCCTTTTGAATTTAAAAAGATTGTTTTCCCCGTTCTAATAATAATATCGCGTTTTTGTAAATAATTTATCTTTCGTCTAACTGTTTCTTTTGGAATACCTAGATCTTTTGAAATCTCAATTAAGTTTAATTTTTCAATACCTACTTTGTCCTGACTATAGAAAGCATCCAAAGACATATAATGAAATCGATCTGAATAGTTTATATAAACTTTGTTCATTAGATACATTAAGATTAAATATGTATCGAAATCGTTAAAGTTCTTATAAGCACGGTTAACCCAGTCTTGCTGTAGTCTGATAAAACCTTTTAATACTTCGTTTATATTTCTTTGAAAGACTTCAAATACTTTGTCTTTATCTAAGCTGCCTTTTAGATTTTCTTGATTGTTTATGTGAGCAATTTTTATGTCTACAGGATTGCTCATAAAGATTATTTATTCCAAGTAACGCTTTGATTGATAAGAATGGCCATTAAAATCCAAATGATAAACGTATCACTTGGAGAAAATCCGTAATCTGCACCAAACATCCCCGCAACTATTACGATAGCGTAGATCACAACTGTCGATAAAATTAAACTTGCGAGGTATCTAAGAATTGTGCATTTTAAATTCATGTTGAAAAAATTATACGACAGATGTGTAGAACTTGCTAGACATAAATTTTCTAAGCCTTTACTTGGCTTTGTGGCCTTCATTGAAAGTTTCTTTTTTCCTGTTCCGCCAGATTTAATGATCGTGCCTATGGTCGTGGCTAAAAGAGAGGATTATTTAAAAATATTTTTAATTGCTACTGTAGGTTCAGTTTTAGGTGGATTGTTTGGTTACATGTTGGGTGTGTTTTTCTTAGATGCTTCAATGGTCATTATTGAGTTTTACGGCTATGAAGAAAAAGTTTTTCAAATTCAAGATAAGATGTCTACAAGAGGTGGTTTTTTAGCTTGGCTGGGTATCATGTTTTTGGCTGGCTTTACGCCTTTACCTTTTAAAGTGTTTACTATTACGAGCGGTGTAATTGGTTTTAATCTTGCGGTTTTCTTTTTTATATGTCTTTTTACAAGAGGTTTGAGATTTTTATTGGTTTCTTACCTTACTTATATTTTTGGTAAAAAATTTGGTGAATTTATCGAAAAGAGAGGTGCGTTATGGTTTACAATAACTGGAATATTTATTGTAATATTAGCAGCCGTCTTATACATAATTTTCGTTAAATGAATTCAAACAAATTATTATTAAATGGTATTTTAGCCTTTAGTATTCTCTCACTTTCAATAGCTTACTTCATACAATATGTACTTGGTCACAAACCTTGCAATTTATGTATAATTGAAAGAATTCCTTATATTGCTGCGATAATACTTATTTCACTAATCTTTATTTTAAACAGATATCAAAAAATAATTTCTAGCCTCATTTTAATATTCTTTATTTTTGGTGCTGTAGTTTCGTTTTATCATTTTGGAATAGAACAAGGTTTTTTTAGCGAATCTTTGGTTTGTGATTTAGGCAATAGCCAGCCCACAAATAAAGAAGATCTTTTAAATCAACTTAAAAAAGCAGAGATTGTAAGCTGTAAAGATGTAACTTTTAGATTTTTAGGGCTTTCACTTGCTACAATAAATACAATTATCTCATTCATACTTAGTGGTATTATGATCAAAGTTATTAAAAATTATGGAAAAAACTAACAAAAAAACTTTAGAAGAAATTATAAGAGTTGACCATGCAGGTGAACGAGGTGCTATTAAAATATATGAAGGACAACTTCTAGCCCTTAAAACGTTCAAACAAGATGAATTTTTGAAAAAGAAAATTGAAGAGATGAAAGAACATGAAAAAGAACACTATGAGTTTTTTGATAAAGAAATTAAGAAAAGAAATATTAAACCCACAAAACTATTGCCTCTCTGGGATATAATGGGCGTAACTCTTGGATTTGGAACAGCAATGCTCGGTGAAAAAGCAGCTATGCTTTGTACAGCATCAGTTGAGGAAGTGATTGATGGACACTACAAAGATCAAACCTACAAATTAGGTGATGACGAAAAAGAATTAAAAGAAAAAATAAAAAAATTTAGAGATGACGAATTACATCATAAAGATATTGCTTATGATAACGGGGCTACTAAAAAAGGTTTATTTGGAGTTTTAGATAAAGTGATTAAAACTTCATCTAGAATAGCAATTACAATTTCAGAAAAAATTTAATTAAGGTTCTAGTTCGATATCCCAGTATAGATAATCCATCCAACTCTCATGTAAAAAATTCGGAGGGAAGTTTCTTCCGTTACGGTGTAAATCTTCTACAGTAGGTGCGTATGGTTTATTTGCTAATTTAAGATCACAGTCTTTGTAAAGCTTTCCGCCTTTTTTGACATTACAACTCGAGCAAGCTGTCACAACGTTGTTCCAATCAGTTAAGCCGCCTCTTGATTTAGGTAATAAATGATCAAACGTTAAATCTTTTTTATCTCCACAATACTGACAGGAAAACTTGTCTCTTAAAAAAACATTAAATCTTGTAAAATTTGGATTTTTTGATGGTTGTATAAAATTTTTAAGTGCGATCACACTTGGTAAGTTCATTTCAAACGAAGGGCTTCTAATTTTTCTTTTGTAATTTGAAACTATGCTTACTCTGTCTAAAAAAACTGACTTAACTGCATCTTGCCAACACCAAATTGAAAGTGGGTAATAACTTAATGGCCTAAAGTCAGCGTTCAATACAAGTGCTGGACACTTTTCAAGAGGTACTTTATCTACTGAAGAAATAATCATGTCTTAAAGCTAACTGATACAAAAAATTATATCAAGTTATAATTATGTACCAGATTAAAAAATTAAGAATTAAATTGTTTTTTAATAAATTGTAGGCCCAAACTTGACCCTTCGGTTGGTATACGATGTTCACAGTTTTTGAAAATATGTGTTTCAATTTCGTAATTATTTTTATTAAAAAAGTCTTTAGCCTCTAATAATGAGTCGATAGAAACAACTTGATCTAAGTCCCCATGCATTAAGATAATCTTTGGTCTAGAATTAATATTTTTTGAAAGATGTTCAGTGTCAATAATTCTACCTGAGTAGCCAATTACAGAATTCACTGTATCTTTTCTTTTTAGACCAGCTTGTAAGGTAATCATACAACCTTGGCTAAATCCTCCAATAATAATTTCGCTAGCTTTTAAATTGTTATTTTTTTTACCTCATCAATAAGTTTATTTAATTTGTTTTCTGCGACCAGCGATTTAGCTAAAACCTGCTCTGGTGTTTGATCCATAAGATCAAACCATTGAAAACCAGAAGGGCTTGCCGCACATTTCTCAGGAGCATCTGGACAAATAAATATTGTGTCGGGTAGATGAGCTCGCCAGTAATTTGCAAGAATAGAGATATCGTTACCATCTCCACCATAACCGTGGCAAAGTATTACAGCATTTTTGGGTTTATTTTTTGAAAGAGGTTCTAAAACAATTGTATTTAATGAATAGGTCATGATAGTAGAATATTACATGTCTGAATTTTTTTTTAATTTTATTGGTTTCACTTTATTAGGTGCTGTCGCCATAGTTTTAATAATGGGTATATATACTTTATTTAAGGGCGGAAGTACTAGTAAAAAATATTCTAATAAATTAATGCAATTACGGGTCTTGCTTCAATTTATTGCAATTATTGTTTTGGTGCTATTAGCTTATTTTTTTAAAAACTAGATATACTTTTTAATTAAACTTACGAATTCATCACTCACAAAATCTACTTCACCGATAACTCTACCAAATTCTTTACCATTTTTGTCGATCAAGATACTAGTCGGCAGTCCTCGCATTTTGAATTGTTTTACCAATTTCAACTTTGGATCATAATAAGTTTCTAAACTAGCAACACCAATGCTTCTGAAAAAATCCCTTACTTTGAGTTTATTAGGTTGTTCCATGTTAATAGCGTAAACTTTAACTTGTGGGAATTGATTTGTTAGTTTTTCGAGGGAAGGCATCTCTCTTTTACAAGGGGCGCACCAGGTTGCCCAGAAATTCAAGATCATGATGTTGCCTTTTTTGTTAGTTAAATCGACATCATTAAGATCTGAATCTTTGAATTTTAATTCTTTAATTTGAGTCGGTTTTTCGTGGATTACTATATTTTTTGAAAAATCTTCTGCTCCGTAAAGATTGTGGCTAATCAGATATAGAAGGATTATGTGAATATAGATTTTAAAAGATTTACTAATTTTCATATTAATTTAAATTAGAAATAACACAGTAAAATGAAAAATAAAACAATTTGGTCTAATAGATTTAAAAACAAAACGTCTCAATCTTTTCAAAAGATTGGGTCTTCAATTCATATTGATAAAAGACTTTATGAACAAGATATCGCTTCATCTGTTGTACACGCGCAAATGCTAGTGAAACAAAAGATTATTAAAAGTGAAGATGGTAACAAAATTATCAATGGACTTAAAAAGATTAAAGTTCAGATAGATAAGGGAAATTTTGAGTTTAAAGAAAAGTTCGAGGATATTCACTTAAATATAGAAAAAGCATTATTTGAGATCATTGGTCCATCAGCTGGGTTTCTGCATACCGCTAGATCTAGAAATGATCAGGTGGTAACTGATTTTAAATTGTGGATTAAAAAAGCATCAAACGAAATTATAAAAAATATTTCAGTTGTTATGAAAAATCTTATTAAAAAAGCTGAAAAAAATACAGATACGGTCATGCCTGGATTAACACATTTGAAAAATGCACAACCTATTTCATTCGCACATTATTTGTTGTCATACTATGAGATGTTAAAAAGAGATAAAACAAGATTTGAAAATAATCTAGAGCTATTAAATGAATGTCCGCTTGGATCTGCGGCACTTTCAGGAACATCTTATAAAATAGACAGAACCTATACTGCAAAAAAACTTGGTTTTAAAAAACCTACAGATAACTCTATGGACTCTGTATCGGATAGAGATTTTGCAATTGATTTTTTATATGCTTCTGCTGTTTGTGCAATGCACCTTTCTAGATTAGCAGAAGACTTTATTATTTATAATTCCGATGCTTTCAATTTAATTTCATTCAAAGATAGCATGCTTACAGGATCATCAATTATGCCACAAAAAAAGAATCCTGATCCTGCAGAACTAATAAGAGGAAAAGTTGGAATGAATTATGGAAAGTTAAATGCAATGCTGACAATAATGAAAGGTCTTCCCATGTCATATTTTAAAGATATGCAAGATGACAAGGAACTAGTTTTTGGTGGCTATGATACTTTGAAAGATACTCTAACTATGAGCGCCGAATTAATAAATTCTGTAAATGCAAATAAAGCAAATATGCTTTTTATGGCTAACCAAGGATATACAACAGCAACTGATTTTGCAGACTATCTTGTTAAAAATAAAAATTTATCGTTTAGAGAGTCTTACGCTATTTCAGCAAAAGTTGTGAATTATGCAGAAAAAAATAAAAAGATGTTATCTGAATTAAATTTGGATGAAATCAAAAAATTTTATAAAGATTTAGATAAAAGTGTTTTAAAAGTATTTGATGTAAAAAATTCTATGAATGCAAAAAAATCTCATGGAGGAACATCTATAATTAATGTTAAATCAATGATAAAAAAATATAAAAGGGAAATTTAATGAAACTAATAACTGCTTTTTTCTTGGTGATTTTTATTTTAACTAGTTGCGGAAAAAAATCTGAACCTAAATACCAAGGTCAAATAGATCAGGTCAATTTAATTTCATAATCTTATGCAAAATCTAAGATATGTAGGAAATAATTTATTTGTTGAAAAACTGTCAATTAAGAATATTTTAAAAAAAAATAAAACACCTTTTTATATTTATTCAGAAAATCAGATTGCTTTCAATTTTGTAAAATTTACCAATACTTTTAAAAAAACTAATCCTTTAATTTGTTTTGCTGCAAAATCTAATAGTAACTTAAATATACTCCGGGTACTTGGCAAGCTAGGTGCAGGAGCTGATGTGGTTTCAGGAGGTGAACTATTAAAAGCTTTAAAAGCTGGCATCAAACCAAACAAAGTTGTTTTTTCTGGAGTTGGAAAAACAGAAGAAGAGTTGAAAATTGCAATTAGTAAAAAAATTTTACTAATCAATTGTGAGTCTGAAAGTGAAGCTAAACTGGTAAATAATTTAGCAAAAAAATTAAGAAAAAAAGTTTCAATCGGTTTTAGGTTAAATCCTAATGTCGATGCAAAAACACATAGAAATATATCAACTGGTAAAGCAGAGAATAAATTTGGGTTATCAATTAAAAATTTTAAGGTTTTTCTTAAAACGATTAAATCTTTTAAAAATATTAAATTAGATGCTTTAAGTGTGCATATTGGTAGTCAAATATTAAACGATGCACCTTTTAGAAAAACTCTGAGTGTAATGAGTAAATTAATTAAAGAATTGAAACTGAATTTAAAATATGTCGATTTAGGTGGTGGTTTTGGTATTAATTACACTGATAAAGAAAAACCAATTAATTTAAGTAAATATTCTAAACTGGTACATAATTTTTCTAAAAAATTAAATTGTAGAATAATTTTTGAACCTGGAAGATCTATTATTGGTAATACTGGTCTCCTAATTAGTAAAATACAATTTATAAAAAAAGGTACTAATAAAAATTTTATTATAATAGATGCTGGAATGAATGATTTTATGCGCCCAGCTTTGTATGAAGCTTTTCATAAAATCATTCCAATATCTAAAAAATCATCAAGAATGAAAGGTAAAATAGAATTTGTGGGACCAATTTGCGAAAGCACTTGCAAATTTGGTGTTTATAAAAATTATCCAAAAATAAATGAAAATGAGTTTGTGGCTATAACTAATGTTGGAGCTTATGGATCATCATTATCTTCCAACTATAATACTAGACCATTAATAGCTGAAATTTTAATCAATAAAAATAAATTTAGATATATTAGAAAAAAACAAAATTTACTTAAATTGATTAACTCTTAATGCAATTTATTAGATCATTAATTTTTAATATTTTTTTATATGCTGGCCTTATAACAATTTTTATCTTAGCTATACCAACATTAGTTCTACCAAGTAAATTTACATTATTTTTTGGAAGAGTATCTGCTAGATATATAGTTCTTCTATTAAAAATTATTCTAAATACAAACGTAAAATTTCATGGTGTTGAAAATTTAAATAAAGTGGATAATTTTTTTGTTGCTTCCGCCCATCAATCAATGTTCGAGACTTTTGCATTACAGATACCTTTAGATGGCCCTATCTTTATTTTAAAAAAAGAACTTTTAAATATTCCGTTATTTGGATGGTATTTAAGAAAAATTGGATCGATCGCAATAGTTAGACAAACAACTACAAAAGAAAATTTAAACTTTTTTGATAAAGTAAAAGAAACAATAGATAAAAGTAAAAGACCTCTTCTTATATTCCCTCAAGGGACTAGAGTAAAACTTGATGAACAACCTCCATTTAAGAAAGGAGCTGGTAGAATTTATAAAGCTCTAAATTTACCTTGCATTCCTGTGGCTTTAAACACTGGAAAAGTTTGGCCAAAAAATAGTTTTATGAAATATGCGGGTGATATACATATTTCATTTTTAGAACCAATCATGCCTGGCAAAGAAAACGATGAATTTCTTAAGGAGATAGAAAATAAAATCTATAGCGAAATAAAGAAATATTATTAAGTTATTTAAGACTTAATACTGCGTAAAAAAAATTCAGACATTCGCTTAGCAATTTGTTCAGGAATTTCCTCAGCCATATAATGTGTTGCATTTATAGACCCGCCTTCTACTTTATCTGCTCGCTTCCGCCAAAGCTTTAGTGCATCGAAACATTTTTCAATCACTCCACGTTTTGCCCAAAGAGCAAGTATAGGCATTACAAGTTTTTTTTGATCTTCATTATCATGCTCTATATCTATGCTTGCTGCTGCTCGATAATCTTCGCAGCTTGAATGAATTGTTTCTGGACTCTTAAAAGCATCTAAATATTCTGCTAAAGCTTCTTTAGCAAATGGATTCTCTCCACTTGTTTGATTAAAACATTTTAGCTTCCAAAATGCTTCTGGGTCTTTAGAGATAATTTGCTCGGGTAGTGGATTAGGTTGAATTAAAAAAAACCAATGCCAATATGCTCGAGCAAAGTCAGTGGTTGTGCCAGCGTACATCTCTCTAGTTGGTGCAATATCAAGAAGAACCATTGCATTAACATAATGAGGGTAATCAAGCCCAAGTCTGTGTGCGACTCTCGCGCCTCGATCATGGGCACCAATAAAATATTTTTTATGTCCTAAATGTTTCATTATGGTAACAATGTCTTTTGCCATCGTACGTTTTGAATACAAAGAATGTGATAAATCAGAGGTAGGTTTATCTGACTTGCCATAGCCACGTAGGTCTGGACATATGACTTGAAATGAACGCGCAAGAATTGGAGCCACACCGTGCCACATAGCAGAAGTTTGAGGATAACCGTGAAGAAGAACGATAGGTGGTGCACCTTCAGGTCCAGCACGACGGACGTATAAACTTGCTCCTTCTCCCTTGATGTACTCTTCTTTAAAGTCTTTAAACATTAAGTTATAAATCCTACCACAAATAAGACTGTGTACCTTGAAAATAATCTTAAAATAACTTTACAAAACATTTAAGGAGAATAAATTCAACTCATGAAAGAATATAACATAGCATCAATTGCTGGTGACGGGATAGGAAAAGAAGTTTTGCCCGAGGGTTTAAAAGTTTTAAAAGACACTGCTTTAAAGCATCAATTTAAAATAAATTTTACAGAGTATGATTTTGCTTCCTGTGATTATTACGAAAAACACGGAAAAATGCTCCCTGATGATTGGAAAGAAAAATTAGAAAAACATGATGCAATATTTTTTGGAGCGGTTGGAATGCCAGAAAGAGTTCCTGATCACATCTCTTTATGGGGATCATTACTTAAATTTAGAAGAGAATTCGATCAGTATGTTAATATTAGACCTGTGAAACTTTTTCCAGGCATCAATCCACCTTTGGCTAATAAAAAACCTGGTGATATTGATATGCTTATAGTGCGAGAGAACACAGAGGGAGAATATTCTTCTGTGGGTGGTCGAATGTTTAAAAATACTGATCGTGAAATAGCTGTTCAAGAAACTATAATGTCTGCACATGGAGTGGATAGAGTTCAAAAATTTGCTTTTGAATTAGCAAAAAAACGAAAAAGAAAAAAATTAACAAATGCTACAAAATCAAATGGAATTTCAATTACCATGCCTTTCTGGGATGAAAGATTTAAAGAAATGAGAAAAAAATATCCTGAAATCAAGACAGACCAATTTCATATAGATATTTTAGTTGCAAGATTCGTTCTCAATCCTGAATGGTTTGATGTTGTAGTTGCGTCGAATTTGTTTGGAGATATTCTTTCAGATTTAGGCCCTGCTTGTACAGGAACTATTGGAATCGCTCCATCTGGAAATATTAATCCTGAAAATAAATTTCCATCTCTTTTTGAGCCTGTTCATGGGTCAGCACCTGATATTGCTGGTAAAGGTATTGCTAACCCTGTGGGTCAAATCTGGTCTGGTGCTATGATGTTAGATTATTTGGGAGAAAAAGAAGCCTCTAATTCTATAGTTGAAGCAATTGAAAAATCTTTAAGTCAAAAAAGTAATAGAACTAAAGATCTAGGTGGAGATGCTGATACGATAAAATGTTCTAAGTCGATTTTATCAAATCTTTAATTTCTACCAAAACCAGGTTTGTCCGTATCTTGTCCAGCTTCAATTATCTCTTTTCTAACTTTTTTCGTTGATGAAAAAATGTCTAGAAGTTTTTTACTGTCTTTGTTTTTAATAGCAGTTTTTATTTCCTCAAGATTTTTAGAATAATTGTCTAATACTTTTAAAATATTATCACTGTTATCAATAAAAATATCTTTCCACATTAAAGGATCTGATGCTGCTATTCTTGTAAAATCTCTTAAACCACCTGCGCTGTATTGAATGACGTCATCTTTGAATTTGTCCTCATTGTTGATTGCGGTTTTAACAATACTGTAAGCTACTGCGTGGGGTAAATGACTTGTTAATGATAAAATGTAGTCATGGTCTTCAAATGACATTAACTTTACTTTACTGCCAAGCTTAGACCAAAACTTTTCTAGTTCACTAATTTTGTCTTTACTTACTTTTTTATCTGCCGATAAAATACACCATCTATTATTAAATAAACCTGCAAAGCCTGCTTCTGGGCCGCTGTACTCTGTTCCAGCTATAGGATGTGAAGCAATCCATTTAACATTTTTAAGATTTAAGTTGTTTATAATTTTGTTTACTTCTTTTTTTGCAGAACCTGTATCAGTTAAAATTACATTTTCTTTTAAGTTTGACTGAATAGAAAGTAATATTTCATTGTAGCTACTTAAAGGGGAGGCAATTATAACTAGATCAGCATCCTTAACGACATCTGAGATATTATTGCAAATTTCTATAGAAAAATTTTTTTTCAAATAATCATTTACCTTAGGTGATTTGTCGAAGACACTGATTTCAGTTGCTAATTTTTTTTGTTCTACGGCTCTCAAGATAGAGGAGCCAATTAAACCACATCCGATTATGCTAATTTTGTTAAACATTTAATATTCTTTTCATTTTTGAAATTAGTTTTCTATTTTCTTCACTTTTTCCAATCGTAATTCTAAGTGAATTCTTAATACCATAAACTTCCATTTTACGAACTAAAATTCCTGCTTTAGCTAGCAATTTAAAAACCTTAGATGAATTAATTTTTACTCTGTTAAAATTTACTAATAAAAAGTTACTAAAACTTCTATTGGTACTTATTTTCATTTTTTTAAATTCGCTAAACATTTTTTTATTCCAATTATTAACGTGCTTGATTTCTTTATTTAACCACGCACTATCTTTTACAGCGGCTGATGCCGCAAATAAAGCAGCTTTGTTTACGTTAAAGGGTGGTTTAATTTTATTTAGCACATTAATAATTTCTTTTGATCCATATCCCCACCCTACTCGCAATCCAGCTAAACCATAAATTTTTGAAAATGTTCTTGTCGTCACAACATTTTTACAATTTAAAAATAATTTTAAAGCTGAGGAATAATCTTTTTGTTTTACATATTCGAAATAAGCATCATCAACTACTAGTAAAATATTACTTCTCAGTTTTTTTCTCAAAAATAATAAATCTTTTTTTGTAACATAAGTCCCTGTTGGATTATTTGGATTCGCTAAAAAAACAACTTTTGTCTTACCGGTTACTTTTTTTAAAATATCTTTTACTGAAACTGTAAAGTTCTTTTCTTTTGAGTAAACAACTTTTGCTTCATTCATTTTGCTGTAAATTCTGTAAATAATAAAACTATACTTAGGTACAATAACCTCGTCACCTTTTTTTAGGTATGCTTTACAGATAAGCTCAAAAATTTGATCGGACCCAGATCCCAAAATAATTCTATTTTTATCTATTTTAAATTTTTTTGACAAAGTTTCTCTTAAAAAAGTTCCATTTGAGTCTGGGTATCTTGCAAAGCTTTTTGAAACTTTTATATATTCTTTTTTTGCTTTAGGACTAGGTCCTAGAGCAGACTCATTAGCTGATAATTTTATCTTAGCTAATCTCCTTTTAAATACGCTCATACCAGCTACGTATTTTTCTGCTTGTATATTATTTGGTTTTGGTAGCCTCATTTATTAATGTAATATCCAAATTGTTAGAGTTTTTCTAGAAGTCTTTATCTTATATAAAATTGACAAGTTTGTGATGATCTAGTAAATAGATAACGCGCTGATTTAACCATATTGCAAGCGCATAATAAATTTAGCTAAAAAGGGAGATGCCCAGTTTAGCTGGGCTTTTTTTTTGGATGAATAGAAAAATTGAGAATATAAATAAAATTACTGTTACAAAACCACTAAAACTTGATTGTGGTAAGACCATTAAAGATTTTCCTTTAGCATACGAAACTTATGGAGTGCTTAATCAAAATAAAGATAATGCTATTTTAGTATTCCATGCACTAACAGGTGATCAATTTGTAGCTGGAACAAACCCAGTAACAAATAAAGATGGTTGGTGGGTTACAGCAGTTGGACCTGGAAAAGCTATAGATACAAATAAATATTTTGTAATTTGTGCAAATGTCATTGGAGGTTGTATGGGTTCTTTAGGACCTAGCGATATTAATAAAGAGACCGATCAACCCTATGGGTTAGATTTTCCTGTGATAACGATTAAAGATATTGTTAGAGCTCAGGAGTCTCTTCTTGATCATCTGGGAATAAAAAAACTTTTGTGTGCAACAGGTGGTTCAATGGGTGGCATGCAGCTATTGCAATTTTGTGCAACTTTTCCTGAAAAAACTTTCTCAGCAGTTCCTATAGCTTGTAGCTCAAGTCATAGTGCTCAAAATATTGCTTTAAATGAATTAGCGAGACAAGCGATAATGGCCGATCCTGTTTGGGATAATGGAAAATATTTTTTGAAAAATACGCAGCCTAAAAACGGTTTAGCTGTGGCAAGAATGGTTGGCCACATAAGTTATTTATCAGAGCAAGGTATGCAAGAAAAATTTGGAAGAAAGCTACAAGAGAAAGCTGATTACGAATTTAGTTTTAATGCCGACTTTCAAGTTGAAAGTTATTTAAGACATCAAGGTAGTTCTTTCGTTGAAAGATTTGATGCTAATTCAGTCTTATATATCACCAGGGCAATGGATTATTTTGATTTATCTAAGCAATATAAGGGTGGGTTAGTAGAAGCCTTCAAAAATCAATCTACAAAATTTTTGGTAATTTCATTCTCATCAGACTGGCTTTACACAACTAAAGAAAATAAAGATATCGTCATCGCTTTAAACGCATCAGGAGTTGATGTTTCTTACTCCGAAATAGAAACGGATAAAGGACACGATTCTTTCTTATTAAATGAACCAGAATTTCTAAAGACATTGAAAGGTTTTATAGATTCTATGTATGAAAAATTTAAAAAATGAAAAAAGAATTTAAAGTAATTGCAGATTTGTTGCCTAATAATACAAGAGTGCTTGATGTAGGTTGTGGCGATGGCTCTTTAATGAACTTTCTTGTTAAAGAAAAAAATATTGAGACAAGAGGATTAGAGCTTGATCAAAATAATGTACAAGAATGTATTTACAAGGGGTTAACTGTTATACAAGGTAATGCGGAAACTGAACTATACCAATTTCCTGATCAATCATTTGATTATGTTGTTCTAAGTCAAACACTTCAAGCATTTTACAAGCCCGATAAAGTTTTAAATGAATTGCTGCGTATTGGAAGATCTGTAGTTGTTTCAATACCTAACTTTGGTTATTGGAAGGTAAGAACAAGTTTGTTGTTTTTTGGTAAAATGCCAGTTACGAAAACTTTGCCAAACACATGGTTTAATACTCCTAATTTACATATGTGCACAATTAAAGATCTTTACAATTATTGTGAAGATCAAAACATAAATATTAAAAAAGTAATTGGTGTGAATGAAAATAACACTTCGCTTATTAAAAGAAGCAATTTGGAGATAAAAAACTTGTTTTCTAAACTAGGTATTTTTTTAATAGGATAAAATGAATATAGAAATAATACCTTGCCTAAATGATAACTATAGTTATTTAATTAAGGACAATCAAACTAATACAGTTGCAATTATTGACCCTTCAGAATTTGGTCCATGTGATAATAAAATAAATGAAAAATATAAAAAACTAGACTTCATACTTAACACTCATCATCATTTTGATCATATAGGTGGTAACACTAAACTTAAAACAAAATATGGATCAAAAATATTAGGATTCGAAAAGGACAAAAAACGTATCCCGGGAATAGATATTCTATTAAAAGATGGTCAAGAATTTAAAATTGGAAATCTTGATTTTAAAACTATTTTTATTCCAGGCCACACCTCGGGTCATATAGCTTTCTATTTTAAAAAAGAAAAAGTTATATTCACTGGTGATACTTTGTTTTCATTAGGTTGTGGAAGAGTATTTGAGGGAACATACAAACAAATGCTTGATTCTTTGAATAAAATCAAAAATCTTCCTGGCGATACAGAAATTTATTGTGGCCATGAATATACAAAAAGTAACTTAGGATTTTGTCTTAAATTCAATCCAAATAATAATTACTTAAAAGACAAAAAAAAAATTATAGAAGAAAAAATTAGAGAAAAAAAACCTACAATTCCATCTACGGTCGCAGATGAAATTAAAACTAACATATTCTTAAGATATGATGATCTTGATGTTAAAAATGTTCTAAATTTAAAAAATGCTTCAGATCTAGAAATATTTACTAAATTACGTGATCTAAAAGACAATTTTTAAGCTCAATAATCTTGACTTGATAATTTTGAGAGCTATATTGCCTTGAAACTTGAAAGTGAAAATTTATGTCATTTGCAATTATTGAAACTGGTGGAAAACAGTACAAAGTATCTGCTAGTAAAATATTAGAGATAGAAAAGCTAAACGCAAAAGTAGGTGATACTGTCAAATTTAAAAATGTTTTACTTTTAAATGATGATAAAACTACTGAAATTGGAAACCCAAGTATAAATGGTGCAACCGTTGAAGCTAAATTGCTCAACAATGTAAAAGACAGAACTGTTTTAATTTTTCACAAAAGAAGAAGAAAACATTCAAGAAAAAAGAATGGGCACAGACAAAGACATTCAAAAATACAAATCACAAAAATTTTATCAAAAGATGGTAAAATAATTGACGAAGCTAAAGTTAATGTTGCAAAAAAAACAGCTACAAAAGAAACAACTAAGAAAAAAACAGCACCGAAAGAAGCTGTCACAAAAAAAAAGTAGTTAAAAAATAGGATAGAAGAATGGCAACAAAAAAAGCAGGTGGATCATCGAAAAACGGCCGAGATAGTAAAGGTAGACGTCTTGGAGTGAAAAAATATGGTGACCAATTAGTAATTCCTGGAAATATTATTGTAAGGCAAAGAGGTACAAAAATTCATCCAGGGGATAATGTTGGTATGGGAAAAGATCATTCTATTTTTTCTCTAGTAAAAGGCAAAGTTAAATTCAAAAAATCAAAATTAAACAGAACTTTTGTTTCTGTAATCCCAAATTAAATCTATAAATAACCTTAAGTTATTTATAATATACCGACAATGAAATTTTTAGATCAAGCAAAAATATATATAAAAGCTGGTAATGGCGGTTCGGGTTCAGCAAGTTTTAGGAGAGAAAAATTTATTGAGTTCGGTGGTCCTGATGGTGGTGATGGCGGAAGCGGTGGATCAATAATCGTGGAAGCAGATAGAAACTTAAATACTTTAATAGATTTCAGATATGCTCAACACTTTAAAGCACAACATGGCAAACCAGGAAGCAAAAAAAATAAAACTGGGGCCAACGGTAAAGATTTAATCTTAAAAGTGCCAGTGGGAACTCAAATATATGAAGAAGATAATAATACTTTAATTTATGATTTTACAAATAATAAAGAAAAATATCTTGTTGCTTCAGGTGGGCAAGGTGGTCTTGGAAATGTAAGATTCAAAAGCTCAACTAATAGGGCTCCAAAGAAAAAAACCAACGGGAAAATTGGAGAAGAATTTTGGGTATGGCTACAATTAAAAGTAATTGCTGATATTGGCATAATTGGCAAACCAAACGCCGGAAAATCTAGTTTGCTCGCAGCGTTGACTAGAGCAAAACCTAAAATAGCTAATTATCCATTTACTACAATAAATCCAAATTTAGGAGTTGCTTATTACGATGGAAAAGAAGTTACCTTAGCAGATATACCTGGTTTAGTTGAAGGAGCCCACAAAGGTATAGGTTTAGGTGATAAGTTTTTGCGCCACATTGAAAGATGCAAAGTTTTACTACATTTAATAGATATATCTGAGCAAGACTTGATAAGTGTTTACAAAAATATAAAATTTGAATTATCAACTTATGATAAAAATTTAGCTAAAAAAAAGGAGATAATTTTTTTTAATAAATCAGATTTACTTGATCAAAAAGAAATTAATAAAAAATTAAATGAATTTAGAAAGAAAATTAAGTCAAAATATGAAATTATCTCGGTATTTTCTAATAAAGATATTCAAAGAATAAAAAAATTACTCGTAAAAAATGCTAATTGAAAATTCAAAAAAAATTGTCTTAAAACTTGGTTCGTCTACTGTTGTAGATGATAAAGGAGCATTTAAGAAAAAGTGGGTAACTTCTTTAATTAAAGATATTAAAAAGTACGGAAAAAATAAAGATTTTGTGATTGTTTCCTCTGGGGCAATCGCTCTTGGTCAAAAATACCTAAAAATTAAAAAGAAAAGAATAAAACTTGAAATGTCTCAAGCAATAGCAGCTGTTGGACAGATCCATTTAGCCGGTGAATTTCAAAAATTATTCGATAAATATAAGATAAAAACTGGTCAAATTCTTATTAGCCCTGATGATACAGAGCAAAGAAGAAGAGCAATAAATGTAAGAAGAACTTTCGATAATTTATTTAAACTTAAAGCAATTCCGATTGTAAACGAGAATGACTCTACTGCTACAACTGAAATTAAATATGGGGACAATGATAGGTTAGCTGCAAGAGTCGCTCAAATTGTTGGGGCAGATATTTTAATAATTTTTTCTGATGTAGATGGTTTGTATGATAAATCTAAAAGTAAAAAAATCGTAAAAAATATTGAACTAATTGATGACAAGATAACTGCGCTTATTGAAAAAACAAAAAATAATTATGGTTCTGGGGGGATTAGTACAAAATTAGACGCAGCAAAAATTTGTATGAATTCTGGCTGCCATATGTTTATAGCTAATGGTAAAAAAGATAATCCTATTTCAAATATGATTAAAAACAAAAAATTTACTCATTTTTTTCCAAAAATCTCAAGCCTGGACGCAAAGAAAAAATGGATAATTGGATCTTTAAATTCAAATGGAAAAATTAAAATTGATGATGGAGCATCAAAAGCTCTTCGTAATGGCAAAAGCTTGTTAGCCGCAGGTGTAACTCACATTGATGGTTATTTTAAAAAAGGTGAGAATGTTCTAATTTTAGATCAAAATGACAATCAACTAGCGAGAGGTTTATCCTCTTTTAGTTCTGATGAGATAGATAAGATTAAGGGTAAACAAAGTAAAGAGATTGAAAAAATCTTGGGTTATTTAAGTAAAACTGAAATAATTCATAAAGATGATATGGTACTATTGTAAATGAGATATTTAGAAAATATTGGAAAAAATGCTAAAAAGGCCTTTGAAGATCTCAAAACAGTCAAACATTCTAGAATAAAAAGGGTTTTAGAAATTTATAATAAATCATTATTAAAAAATAAGAAAAAAATTATTAAAGAGAATTTTAAGGATGTTAAAAACGCTAAAAGAAAACATCTTGTAGATAGATTGATTTTAAATGACAAACGTATTGAGAGTATAAGATACTCAATAAATCAAATTGCAAAGTTTAAAGATCCTATTAACCAAGTTCTCGAGCAATGGCAAAGACCAAATAAACTAAAAATTAAAAAGGTTTCAACGCCGATTGGGATTATTGGTGTGATATACGAAAGCAGACCAAATGTAACAGCTGATGTCGCAGCTCTATGTTTAAAGTCTAGAAATTGCTCTATATTAAGGGGAGGGTCAGAAGCATTTAACTCAAACAAACTTTTAGCTAATCTTTTTAGAGACGTTTTGAAAAAAAATAATATCAATAAAAATTGTGTTCAGTTCATTGAGAATAAAGATAGAAAAATTGTAGATAATTTGCTTTCAAAGATGAATAAATATATTGATGTAATTGTCCCAAGAGGTGGGAAAGGATTAGTGGAGAAAGTTCAAAAGTTTTCAAATGTGCATGTGATAGGTCATCTTGAGGGTTTGTGTCATATTTATTTGGACCAGACTGCTAATATTAATATAGCAAAAAAAATTATCATTAATGCTAAAATGAGAAGAACAAGTATCTGTGGAGCAGTAGAGACTTTATTGATCGATAGAAAAGCAATCAACACACACGCGAGAGAAATAATTCAATCTCTAATTTCTTCAGGTTGTGAGGTAAGAGTAGATAATAGGATCAATAAATTATTTAAGGGCAAACTCAAAAAAGCAAAAGACAAAGATTGGAAAACAGAATATTTGGACTCTGTTATATCAGTCAAAACTGTAAAAAATATTAATGAAGGCGTTAACCATATTTTGAAATATGGAACGATGCACACAGATAGCATTATTACCAATGATAAAAAAAATGCTGAATTTTTTTTAAACGGGGTAAATAGCTCTATTGCTATGCACAATGTCTCAACACAATTTGCTGACGGTGGGGAATTCGGATTTGGTGGCGAAATCGGTATTTCAACTAATAAATTGCCTCCGAGAGGGCCAGTGGGAATTAATCAACTAACATCTTATAAATACTTGGTATCTGGAAAAGGGATCATAAGGCCATAATTCATGGTTAAACCTTCAAATAGATCTGTTGGATTGCTAGGAGGTAGTTTTGATCCTGCACACAAAGGACATTTAGTTATATCGAAAATTGCGATTAAAAAAATGAAATTGAATAAAATTTTATGGGTTGTTACGAAACAAAATCCTTTTAAAAAAAAAGCTTTTTACTCTCTTACACAAAGAATGGAAAAAGCAAAAAAATTAACTAGTAACACCAAAAAAATTATTGTTATTTATTTAGACAATTCTGTTCGTTCTTCTAGAAGCATCGACATAATAGAATATTTGATAAATAAAAAAAAACTTAAAAATATCTCTTTAATTATTGGATCTGATAATTTAATTAATTTTCACAAGTGGAAAAGTTGGAAAAAAATAGTAAAATTAGTTAATTTAATAGTTTTTTCTAGAATGGGATATGATAGAAAAGGAAAGAAATCAATAGTGGCAAAATATTTGAAAAATAAAATTACTTTTATAAATAATAAACCTATATCAATCTCTTCAACAAAATTAAGGAAAAAAACAAGATAAATTATTAATGAAAATTACTGAAATAAAAAACAATGTAGAAAAAATTCTTGATAGTAACAAAGCTAAAAATATAATATGTATCAATTTAAAAAATAAATCTTATATTGCAGACTACATGGTAATTGCCTCTGGTACTTCCTCGCGTCACTTACAGTCTTTATCTGAAATCCTTGTAGCTCAATTAAAAAAACTTGGTATAGATAATTGCCGTATCGAAGGTAAAGATAGCAGTGATTGGAAATTAGTTGATGCTCACGATATAATTGTCCATATATTTCATCCTGATAAAAGAGAATTTTATGATTTGGAAAAAATGTGGTCGGAGGAAATTCCAAAAGAAAAAGCAATGATATGAAAAAAAAAATTTTTATTTTAATAATTATTTCTAATTTTATAAGTACACCTATATTATCAAAAAGCGAACTTTATAAAAAAATTGATTTGTTTGGAGAAGTTTTAGAAAATATTCAAAAAGATTATGTTGAAGATGTTGATCAAGCAGACGTAATAGACTCTGCAATTAATGGAGTTTTGCAATCTTTAGATCCATATTCATCTTATATGACCCCTGAGTTGTTTAAAGAAATGCAAACAGATACTAGAGGTCAATTTGGAGGACTAGGAATTGAAATTAGCATGGAGGCTGGAGTAGTTAAAGTAATTTCTCCCATCGAAGGAACGCCCGCTGATAAAGCAGGAATTAAAGCTGGAGATTTTATTGTTAAAATTGGAAACGAGCAAGTTCAAGGCAAATCTTTAATGGAAGCGGTCAAACTAATGAGGGGGCCAGTTGAAACCTCGATTGATCTTACTGTAAGAAGAAAAAATGTAAAAAAACCATTAAATTTTACAATTGTAAGAAAAATTATTGAAGTTCAATCTGTAAGTTCAAAAATTATTAGTAAAGAAAAAAACATTGGTTATATTAGATTGAAGTCGTTTAATGAAAATAGTGATGACCAATTTCTAAAATCTATAAAAAAATTCGAAAAAAATACTAGATTGAAAGGTTATGTTATTGATTTGAGAAATAATCCTGGAGGTTTGTTAACTCAAGCGATAAATATTACTGATATTTTTTTAGATGATGGCGAAATAGTATCTACAAAAGGTAGAAGAATTTCTGAAACTAGAAAATTTTTTGCAAAAAAAGGTGACGAAACTAAAGGGAAACCCTTAGTAATTTTAATTAATAATGGCTCAGCTTCAGCATCAGAAATTTTTGCTGGTGCGTTAAAGGATCATAAAAGAGCTATTATTCTTGGTGAAAATTCTTATGGAAAAGGCTCAGTCCAATCTATAATTCCTCTTAAAAATGGAGGTGGCATGAGGCTGACGATCTCTAAATACTATTTACCATCTGGAAAATCTATTTCTGAAGTTGGAGTGACACCAGATATTTTAATTGAAGAAAATGAAAATGAATTTAAGATTAATACAGATAAAGATAATCAATTAAATTACGCTATAAAGTTATTTAATACTTAAATTATTATGAACAAATCTAAGCTCCCTATGCGAACTGGAGTAGGGATAATTGTTTTAAATAATAAAAATCATGTATTTGTTGGTAAACGTATAGATAATCCTACAAATAATTGGCAAATGCCCCAAGGCGGAGTTGACAGAGGAGAAGATTTTATTTCTGCGATGAAAAGAGAATTGATGGAAGAAACTAGTATTCAAAATATTGAAATTATCAAAGAAATTGACAAAATTTATCAATATGAATTACCCAAAAATTTAGTTGGTATAATTTGGAAAGGTAAATACAGAGGACAAAAACAAAAATGGTTTATTACAAGATTTTTAGGAGAGGAAAAAGAGATAAATTTAAATACGAAACATCCCGAATTTATAGATTGGAAATGGATTGAACCTAAATTGTTGCCAGAAGTAATAGTTAATTTTAAAAAAGATTTATATCATAATCTTCTCAAAGAAATTAATCTGGTTATTGGTTAATTTCTTTTAAAGTATCTAATTTGTAAGACGCTACATATCTCTCTTTGTCAGTAGACTGAGCATTTAAGTTTGCTTCGGCTTTTTGGATCAAATCGTTAATTTGACTTTTATCTAAATTGGCCACATCTTTTGCAGTTGAAGTCAAAATTAATAAATTATTATTTGAAAACTCAACTGTTCCTTCTTCCACGTAATATTTTTTTTCACTTTCAGCCTTTATTGTAATAATCCCTGGCCTCAAAAATGTAATTAGAGGGATATGGTTATTTAAAATTCCCATTTGACCTTCAAAAGAGGGAATTACTACCTCGCTCGTTTCTTTTTTTAAAATCGTTTGATCTGGACTTATTATTTCAACTGTAAACTTATCTGACATTATTTACTGTCTTTTGATAACTTTTCTGCTTTCTCAATTGCTTCCTCTATACCACCCACCATATAAAATGCTGCTTCAGGCAAATGATCGTATTCTCCTTTACATATAGCATCAAAACCTTTTATCGTATCGTTTAAGTCTACTAATTTTCCAGGAGAACCTGTAAATACTTCAGCAACAAAAAATGGTTGAGATAGAAATCTTTGTATTTTTCTCGCTCTAGCAACGGTTAATTTATCTTCCTCAGAGAGCTCGTCCATTCCTAGGATGGCAATGATATCTTGAAGAGATTTGTACGCTTGTAAAATTTTTTGTACATCTCTAGCTACTCTATAATGCTCATCTCCTACTACTCTTGGATCTAAAATTCTTGAAGTTGAATCTAAGGGATCTACAGCGGGATAAATTCCTATTTCTGCGATTTGTCTTGATAAAACTGTTGTTGCATCTAAGTGAGAGAAAGATGTAGCGGGGGCTGGATCAGTTAAGTCATCAGCAGGAACATAAATAGCTTGAACAGAGGTAATAGACCCTTTGTCCGTAGAAGTAATTCTTTCCTGTAAATTACCCATGTCTGTGGCAAGGGTTGGTTGATATCCAACGGCTGAAGGAATTCTTCCTAATAGAGCTGATACTTCTGAACCTGCTTGCGTGAATCTAAAAATATTGTCGACAAAGAATAGTACGTCCTGACCTTCTTTATCTCTAAAATATTCGGCAACTGTCAAACCGGTTAAAGCAACTCTCGCTCTTGCTCCTGGAGGTTCATTCATTTGTCCATAAACAAGCGCTGCTTTTGACCCTTTGCCATCAGTTTTAATTACTCCTGACTCAATCATTTCATGATACAAATCATTTCCTTCTCTAGTTCTTTCACCGACACCTGCAAAAACTGAAAAACCTCCGTGAGCTTTTGCAATGTTATTGATTAATTCCATGATCGTTACTGTTTTTCCAACTCCAGCTCCACCAAATAATCCAATTTTTCCACCCTTCGCATATGGTGCTAAAAGGTCAATAACTTTTATGCCTGTAACCAATTGTTCAGTTTCAGTTGCTTGATCTGTAAATTTTGGAGCCGCTCTGTGTATTGGCCATTTTTCTTTTGTCTTAACTTCACCTTTTTCATCAATGGATTCACCAACAACATTAATAATTCTTCCTAGTGTTTCAGGACCAACTGGAACACTTATTGGCGCTCCAGTGTTTATTACTTCATCACCTCTTTTAAGACCCTCCGTTGCGTCCATCGCGATTGTTCTAACATCGTTTTCTCCTAAATGCTGAGCAACTTCTAATATTAATTTATTTCCTGAATTGTTTACTTCTAGTGCTGTATAAATTTCCGGTAATTCAGACTCAAAATTTACGTCAACTACTGCACCAATGATTTGTGTTATTTTTCCTTTTTTACTCATAATTATAAACTTTCTGCTCCTGATATAATTTCTATTAATTCTTTTGTAATAGAGGCTTGTCTGCTTCTATTATAATCAATTGTAAGTTTGTCGACTAAATCTCCAGCATTTCTTGTTGCGTTATCCATAGCCGTCATTCTTGACCCTTGTTCGCTTGCTGCATTTTCAAGCAGTGCTTTGAAAACTTGAGTTGAAATGTTTTTTGGTAACAAGTCTTCTAAGATTTCATCTTCTTCTGGTTCAAATTCATAAGAAAAATTTTCATCACTGCTTTCTTTTAAATTTTTTGTTTCTGCTGGAATTATTTGTTGAGCTTGGGGTATCTGCGTAATCACATTTTTAAAATTATTGTAAAATATAATACATTTATCAAATTTATTTTGATTGAATAAAGATATTATTTCTTTCCCAACCTCATCCGCTTCTTTAAAACTTATATTCTTTTTATCTTTAAAACTGAATTTTTTAATAACATATTTTCCGTATTCTCTTTTAATTTGATCATGTCCTTTGGAACCAACAGTAATAATATTAAGTTCTTTTCCTTCACCTAGGATTTTTTTAAAATTAGTCTTAGCTAATTTACAAATATTTGAATTAAATCCTCCACAAAGACCTCTGTCAGCAGTTAAAACTACACACAAATACTTTTTATCTTCTCCAGTTCCAACGAGAAGTTTTGGTGCATTTTGAGGATCATTAATAGATTTAGTCAAATTCAATATTATGTTTTGCATTTTTTGACTGTAAGGTCTGCCTTTCTCTGCACTTTCTTGGGCCTTCCTTAATTTTGCTGCAGCAACCATCTTCATTGCTTTAGTGATTTTTTGCGTAGACTTAACACTTTTAATTCTTTTTTTTAGATCATCTAAACTAGGCATTATTTTTTCTTATATTCCTCTATAATTTGTTTTAATTTATTTTCTGTATCTTCATCCAGTTTTCCTGATGATTGAATAGCCTCAATAATTTCTGGTTTACCATTTTTAATTTTTTCTATTATATCTTTCTCAAATTCTTTAATTTTTCCTAAATCAACGTCATCCAAATATCCTTTTACTCCAGCAAAAACTGAAATTACTTGTTCTGCAACAGTCATTGGAGAGTATTGGTCTTGTTTTAATAATTCTGTTAATTTTGCTCCTCGATTTAATAGTTGTTGAGTAGATGCATCTAAGTCTGATCCAAATTGTGCGAAAGCTGCCATTTCTCTATATTGAGCAAGTTCTAATTTAATTGAACCAGCTACTTTTTTCATGGCTTTAGTTTGAGCTGCAGATCCTACCCTTGATACTGATAAACCAACGTTCACAGCAGGTCTTATTCCTTGGTTAAATAATTCAGTTTCTAAAAATATTTGTCCATCTGTAATAGAAATTACATTTGTAGGAATATAAGCAGAAACGTCGCCTGCTTGTGTCTCAATAATTGGAAGTGCAGTTAATGATCCGCCTCCATTAGCGTCACTTAATTTTGCAGATCTTTCTAAAAGTCTACTGTGGAGATAGAAAACATCACCAGGGTAAGCTTCTCTTCCTGGAGGTCGTCTAAGCAAAAGTGACATTTGTCTATAAGCTACTGCCTGTTTTGATAAGTCATCGTAAACTATTAAAGCATGCATTCCATTATCCCTAAAATATTCACCTATTGTACAGCCAGTATAAGGAGCTAAAAACTGAAGTGGTGCAGAGTCTGATGCTGTTGCAGCAACTATTGTTGTGTATTTAAGTGCGCCTGCTTCTTCTAAAGTTTTCGTTATTTGAGCTACTGTTGAACGTTTTTGACCAATTGCTACATAAACGTAATAAAGTTTTTTCTTTTCATCAGAGGATTCGTTTATTTTTTTTTGATTGATTATTGCATCGATTGCAACTGCTGTTTTACCTGTTTGTCTATCACCAATAATTAATTCCCTTTGGCCTCTTCCTACAGGTATAAGTGAGTCGATAGATTTTAAACCTGTCTGCATTGGTTCACTAACAGATTGTCTAGGAATTATTCCTGGTGCTTTTACTTCAACTCTTTTTCTTTCCTTAGAAGAAATAGCCCCTTTTCCGTCTATTGGATTTCCTAAACCATCAACAACTCTTCCTAATAATTCTTTTCCAACTGGAACATCTACAATTGCATTAGTTCTTTTTATTGTATCACCTTCTTTAATTTTTCTATCATCTCCAAAAATTACAACTCCGACGTTATCATTTTCTAGATTTAATGCCATACCTTTAGAACCATCTTCAAACTCGACCATTTCTCCAGCTTGAACATTATCTAAGCCGTATACCCGTGCAATTCCATCACCAACTGATAAAACTTTTCCAATTTCTGAAACTTCAGCTTTTTCACCAAAATTTTTAATTTGATCTTTAAGTAATTTAGTAACTTCTGAAGGATTTATAGACATATTAATTTTCTAACATTTGTTGTTTGTATTTATTTAATTTATTTTTAATCGAGGTATCGATCATAAAGCTACCAAGTTGAAGTTTTAACCCTCCTATTAGTTCTTTATCAACTTTGTAGTTTAATTTTATAGTAGAGCTTGTTGAAGAAGATAGTTCTTTACTTATATTCTCAAGTTCAGTCTCTGATAATTCTTTTGAAGATATTAACGAAGCTTTAACTTCACCTCTTTTTTGCGTACATAATTTTAAAAAATTATCAATAATTTTTTCAACAAAAAATATTCTTCTTTTTTCTATTAATAAAAACATAAAGTTTTTTAAATTTTTTGAAAGGTTCAGCTTATCAGCTAAAAGTTTTAGTGCGTCGCTTTGATTTTCCTTGCTTTGAGTTGGATTGTGTATGAAATTTTTTATCTCAAGACTGTTTTTTAATAATGAGGCAAAGTTCTTGATGTCATTTTCTACTTTTTCTAATTCATTAGCTTCTTGCGCTACTTCAAAAAGCGCACGAGAGTATCTTTCTGAGGTTTCTGTTGAGAAAGATTTATTTGTACTCATTTTTATTGAAATATTGTGAAATAATGAGCGTGTCGTACCATAAGAGTTTACCTTGATCAAGTTGCCAATTTAAAAATTATCCAAAGTTAACGGGATCAACATCAACCGTAAGTTTAATTTTGCTTGAAATTTTCAATGAATTTAGGAGGCTGGAAACCATTTTTTGCTTTAAGCTTTTCTCATTAAACCTAATTAATAATCTTGATCTAAATTTATTTTTAATCTTCAGTAAAGGTGAGTCTACGGGACCCATGATTTCTAAACCAATAATCTTACTAAGACGTTTTTTAATTTCTCTAGCTCCTTCAATACTTAAAGATTGATTATTTGCTGATATGATTATTGCAATAAGCCTACAAAAAGGAGGTAGGGAATTTTCCTTTCTTGAAATAAGTTCTTTTTTTAAAATTTCATCAGGGTTGTTTTTTATCAACTCATTTAAAGTAATGTTCTCGGGAGATAACGTTTGGTAAATAATTAAAGACTCAGAGCTGAATCTACCAGCTCTTCCACTTAATTGATTATACAATTGAATATTTTTTTCAGTAGTCCTTAGGTCATAACCTCTCCCTGAAAAATCTGCATCAATAACAACAATGCAATTTAACTTAGGAAAATTGAAACCTTTTGAAATCATCTGAGTTCCAACTAAAATATCTACCTGATTATTTCTGATTCTATTAAATAATGAATTTGAATGTTCTTTTTTTTTCATGTAATCACTTGAAAAAATTTCTATTTTGCTAGTAGGAAATAATTTACTTACTTCCTCATAAATTTTTTCGACACCTGGCCCATACATTATAAAATCACAATTTTTCTCATCTTTACATTTATTGGATATTTTTTTTTCAGAGGAACAATGATGGCAGACAGCTTTATTTTTGTTCTTGTGAAATGTTAAATACATCGAACAATTATTGCATATCTGCTTGTATCCACAGTTTTTACAAATTAAATAAGGAGCATAACCTCTTCTATTTAAAAAAAATAAAACCTGTTCATTTTTCTCAAGAAACTTTTTGACGATTTGAATACTCTCATCAGAAACATAACTATTTTTTATTTTTTTTAAATTTAAATTTACTATTTTTGTTTTTGGTAAGGGATAATCGGCATATCTTCTGTTAATTTTAAAATGTCGAAATTTTTTATTTTGTATATTATTAAAAGTTTCTAACGATGGTATGGAGCTAACTAAATGAATTGGTATTTTCTCAAAAGAAGCTCTGGCTATTGCCATATCTCTCGCATGATATATTACACCTTCGTCCTGTTTGTAGGAAGTGTCATGTTCTTCATCAACTATAATAACTCCGAGTTTCTTAAAAGGTAAAAGTAAAGAAGATCTCGCACCTACTACTAATTTAATATTATTATTAATTACACCGTTCCAAATAATTCTTTTATTTTTTGGTGTTATTTTCGAATGCCAAATTGCGGGTTCGAAACCAAAAAAATCATAGAATCTTATCTTAAATTCATTAGTTAAAAAAATTTCAGGAAGTAATACTAAAGCTTGCTTATTTTCAGAAATAATTTTTTTTATTCTCTCAAAATATACAAGTGTTTTGCCTGAACCAGTTGTTCCTTGAAGGACAGAAACATCAAAGCCATTATTTTTTGAATTTAAAAATTTTAAGGCATTATTCTGTTCTTGATTTAAGTTAAATTTTTTTACTTTAGTTTCTCTTAGGTCAAAAATTTTATCATTTTTTATGAATAAATTTCGATTTCCTCCAATAACCATTTTAAGAACAAGCCCCAAGGGAGTTACGTTGTACATTCCAAACCACTTCATATAATTAATGAAATTTTTATTTAAAGAAATTTTGCCAATTTTTTTATGAATATTTTTAATTTTTATGTTTTTTGATACAAAACTTTTTTCTGGCCACACAACGCCAATCGCTTTTTCTTTTCCAAAAGGGACTTCAACGATATCACCTGGGGTCAATTTTTCTTTTTTTGTTTCGTATGTAAATGAAAAATTAAATATTTTAGGCAGCAGTACTTGCGCTTTCATATTATAATAGTAGTTGAATTTTTCTTTTTTAAAAATGAATTGGTCTTTTATCAACAGCTAATGCTGCCTCTTTAATTGCTTCTGTATGTGTTGGATGAGCATGACAGGTTCTAGCTATATCCTCTGAACTGGCCCCAAATTCCATAGCAAGTGCCATCTCTGCTATCATATCCCCGCAGTGGGGTCCAATTATGTGAACACCTAAAACTTTGTCTGTTTTGCTATTAGCTAAAATTTTTACAAATCCATCTGTCTCGTTATTTACTTTAGCTCTTGAATTGGCAAGAAATGGAAATTTTCCAACTTTATAGTTTATATTTAATTCTTTTAATTGCTCCTCAGTTTTTCCAACTGTTGCCACCTCTGGAGAAGTATAAACAACTCCTGGTATTACGTCGTAATTAACATGACCTGCTTGACCGGCAATTATTTCCGCTGCAGCTATACCCTCTTCTTCTGCTTTATGAGCTAACATCGGTCCTTTGATTACATCGCCTATTGCATAAATATTGTTTACAGAGGTTTGTAATTTATTATTAACTTCTATTCTGCCTTTACTATCTTTCTTAACACCAACTTTTGTTAAATTTAAGCCTTCTGTATAAGGTTTTCTTCCCACTGAGACTAAAACTTTATCAACTTCAATTGTTTCCTTTTTTGAGTTTTTTACATTTGTAAATTTTATCGAAACTAGGTTACCTTTTTGACTCAAATCTTCTACTTTCGAACCCATTTGAAATTTGATTCCTTGTTTCATCAATATTTTTTGGAATTCATTTGAGACTTCTCTGTCCATACCTGGAGTAATTTGATCTAAGTACTCAAGCACAGTTACCTCTGATCCAAGTCGAGACCAGACAGATCCCATTTCTAATCCTATATAACCTCCGCCAATAACGGCTAATTTTTTTGGCACTTTGTCAAAAGAAAGGGCACCAGTAGATGAGACTATTTGTTTTTCATCTATTTTAATGCCTGGTATCGAAGTTGGTTCAGATCCTGTTGCAATCACAATATTTTTTGCTTTAACATTAGATCTTTTATTCTCAGTTTCATAAACAACAACATCATTTTTAGAAAAAAGAACTCCTTTACCTTTAAAATACTTAACTTTATTTTTTTTAAATAGAAATTCTACACCTTTGGTCAAAACTTGAATTGACTTATTTTTATTTGACATCATTTTTTCAATATTTAATTTTATCCCATCAATTTCAATTCCCTGCTGATTGAAATCTTTTTTTGCTTTTTGATAGTTTTCGGATAAATTTAATAAGCTTTTTGATGGTATGCACCCCACATTTAAACATGTTCCTCCAAGAGCTCCTCTTGACTCGATGCATGCAGTTTTTAGACCTAGTTGCGCAGCTCTAATTGCACAAACATATCCTCCTGGACCTCCGCCTATAACTATTAAATCAAAATTATTATCCATTATTACATATTTAAAAAAAGTCTTTTGGGCTGTTCTAAAGACTCTTTTACAATTTTTAAAAAAGATACAGCCTCTTTGCCATCTATTATTCTATGATCGTAAGATAAGGCTAAATACATTACTGGTCTAACCTCTACTTTACCTTCTACAACTACAGGCCTTTGAACTATATTGTGCATTCCCAACACTGCAGACTGTGGCGGGTTCAATATTGGTGTTGATAGCATTGAACCATAAATTCCACCATTCGTAATCGTAAAAGTTCCACCTTGAAGATCTTCAATAGTAATTTTTCCATCTCTTGCCTTTTGGCCTAAATCTAAAATATTTTTTTCAATATCAGCAAAAGACATCTCGTCTGTTTGTCTTAGCACGGGCACTACTAGACCTCTGTCTGTTCCTACTGCTATACTTATATTGTAATAATTTTTGTAGACTATTTCCTCTCCTTGAATTTCAGCATTAATCGCAGGGTAATTTTTTAAACCAATCACGCATGCCTTAACAAAGAAGGACATGAATCCTAGCTTTACTCCATATTGTTTTTGAAAATCTTCTTTATATTGACCTCTCATTTCCATAACTTCTTTCATATCAACTTCATTAAACGTAGTTAACATGGCTGCATTTTCTTGGGCTTCTTTAAGTCTTTTTGCAATAGTTAGACGTAATCTGGTCATTCTTACTCGTTCTTCCGGGCCATATTTTATTTTTCTCTCAGAAGGAGCAGGCTTAGATCCCATTAAATTCATAATATCTTCTTTAAGTATTACTCCATTTTTTCCGGATCCTTTCACGTCAGAGAGGTTTATTTTAGTTTCATTGGCAATTTTTCTAGCTGCTGGAGAAATTTGGATTTCTTCTTTTTTTGAAGTCTTTTCTTCATGAATTTCCTCAAGTATAAGTGGTTCTTCTTCTTCTAATTTTAAAACATTTTCTATCTTTTTTTCTGGTTCATTTTTTATTTCATCATCAAAAATCTTTGGTTGGGCTTGTTTTATCTTTTTTTCTGGAGGATTGTATTCATTTACTTCTTTAATTTTTTCATTATTGCTTTCAGATGAATTATCTACCGTGCCTAATAAAGATCCTACATTTACTGTTTCACCCTCTTTCACCGAAATACTACCTAAAACTCCATTTGAGGGAGAAGGAACTTCAACATTAACTTTGTCTGTCTCTAATTCTACAAGCGGTTCATCTGCAATTACTTTTTCACCTTTAGATTTTAACCACTTAGACACAGTAGCCTCTGTAACTGACTCTCCTAATGTTGGGACTGTAATTTTTTCTGCCATCTAGTCTTTAAGTATCTTTTCTAATATTTCTTTTTGTTGTGCAAGGTGTTTATTAAAATTTCCAGTCGCAGTAGAAGAAGCAGCTTTTCTACCTACATATTTGACAATTTTATCACCATAATTAACCATTTCTAAAGTCCTTTCTATGTAATGTTTAACGGTATTCCAAGCTCCCATGTTTTGTGGCTCTTCTTGGCACCAAATAAAGCTGGCTTTAGAATATCTCTTAAGAATATTTGCCAGAGTTTTAGCTGGAAATGGATAAAGTTGCTCAATTCTAACAAAGGTTACAGATGTATTTTTATATTTTTCTCTTGCTTCGAGTAAGTCATAATAAATTTTTCCTGAACACATAACTACCTTTTTTATTTGATCATCTCTCTTCTTTAATTCCAATAAATTATTTATCTTAGAGTAAGAATCATCTTCTAAAACTCTATGAAAAGTGCTCTTCTTCGAAAATTCAGAAATATTTGAGACACATTTTTTATGTCTTAGTAAAGATTTAGGCGTCATTATGACTAAAGGTTTTCTAAACTCTCTATGCATCTGACGTCTTAAAACATGAAAATAATTTGAAGGTGTTGTGCAATTAACTACTTGAATATTTTCGCCTGCACATAATTGTAAAAAACGTTCAAGTCTTGCTGAAGAATGCTCAGGTCCTTGACCTTCATAACCATGGGGAAGAAGCATTACTAAACCACTGGCTCTACCCCACTTTGACTCGCCAGAAGAAATAAATTGATCTATTATAATTTGTGCTCCGTTTGCAAAATCTCCAAATTGTGCTTCCCATAAAACTAAAGTTTCAGGCTCTGATAAAGAGTACCCGAACTCAAATCCTAAAACAGCAAATTCAGACAATAAACTATCGATTATTTCAAAATTTTTTTGTTCCGTAGAAATATTGTTTAAAGGAATGTATCTTTGGTGATTGTCTTGATTTCTTAAAACAGCATGCCTTTGACTAAAAGTGCCCCGTCCAGAGTCCTGACCTGACAACCTTACCGAAAAACCTTCAGTTAATAATGTCCCGAAAGCTAAAGCCTCAGCTGTGGACCAATCAATACCTGCTCCTTTAGATATAGTTTGTTCTCTTATGTCAAATACTTTTCTTAAAGTTTTATGAATACTAAAGTCTGTTGGAACATAAGTAATTTTTTTTCCAATATCTTTGAGTTTTTTTTTATCGACTCCACTTGCTCCTCTTTTATCTTTTCCAAGCCCCGGTTTAAATCTTGACCATGCACCATCAAACCATTTTAACTCTGATTTATAATTCTTTGAAGACTTGTATTGCTCTTCTAAAAATAATTTAAAACTTTTCTTTTCTTTTTCTAATTCTGAAATAGATGTAAGGCCTTCTTGACTTAATTTATTTCCATAAATTGAAAGAGTTGAAGAATGTGTTTTTATTTTTTTATACATAATTGGTTGAGTGAAAGATGGCTCATCGCCCTCATTATGGCCATATCTTCTATAACAAACCATGTCTATAACAACATCCCTGTTAAACTTTTGTCTATATTCGGTTGCAATTTTTGCACAATGAACCACTGCTTCTGGGTCATCACCATTAACATGAAATATTGGCGCTTGAGCAATTTTTGCTACATCGGAAGGGTAAGGAGAAGATCTTGCAAATCTTGGTGCTGTTGTAAACCCTATCTGATTATTTACAATAATGTGTATCGTTCCTCCAATATTATGGCCAGGCAATCCTGACATTGCAAAACACTCTGCAACAATTCCTTGGCCAGCAAATGCTGCATCTCCATGCATTAAAACTGGAATTACTTTTTTTCTCTCTTTATCATTATGAAAAAATTGTTTTGCTCTGACTTGACCTAATACCACTGGGTTAACAGCTTCTAAATGTGATGGGTTGTCTGTTAAACTAATGTGGACCGAATTCCCATCAAACTCTCTATTAGACGATGCACCTAAATGATATTTTACATCACCTTCGAAATCTTTTGCTGCACCAACTGATTTTCCAAAAAATTCGCTAAAGATTGCTTTAAAAGGTTTTCCCATTACATTTGCCAAAACATTTAACCTACCCCTATGTGGCATTCCTATTTTAATTTCTTTAGCTCCTAAATTTCCCCCTCTTTTTATTATCTGCTCTAATGCCGGTATCAATGACTCTCCGCCATCAAGACCAAATCTTTTTGTCCCAACAAATTTTACATGTAAATATTTTTCAAAACCTTCAGCTTGAATAATTTTTTTTAAAATAGCTTTTTTTCCATTCTCTGTAAAAGTGATATCTTTCTCTGGTCCCTCAATTCTATCTCTGATCCATGATTTTTCATCGGGGTCGCCCATATGCATAAATTCGTAACCGATATTTGAACAATAAGTTTTTTTTAATAAATTTAGAATTTGATTCAAATCTGCATATTGTAAACCGAGCACACCGTCTAAAAATATTTTTCTGTTAAAATCATTTTTGGTGAAACCATAGCTTTCTGGTTTTAACTCTGGATGTTCCTCTTTTTGTTGAATTGATAATGGATCTAAGTTTGCAATTAGATGGCCTCTTATTCTGTAGGCCCTAATTAACATTATAGCTCGCACAGAGTCTTTAGTTGCTTGTTTGATTGAATTTAAATTTAAATTAGTAGATGCTTCTTGAGTATTGTCTTTGCTATCTTTAATTTTTTTAAGAGGTTTTCTAAATTTTTTTTCTGGAGACCAACTAGGTCCTTTCAGATTGTCGTATATCAACTTTTCGTCTTCGCTTAAGCCATCAAAAAAATCTTTCCAGCTTTTTGGTAACGAGTCAGGATCAGATATATAATCTGCATAAAACTCGTTAATAAATTCTGTATTATTCCCTGCAAGAAAAGATGTTTTTTTATAAATTGTATTATTTGATGAAGACATTAAAAATTTATTCTAACATAAATTAATAAAAATCAACCATTTAGTTTTTCAAAAAGGGTTTTACCAATATCCGCTGGTGATTTTGAAATGGTTATTCCAGCCGATTTCATGATTTCTATTTTGTCTTCTGCGCCTCCTTTACCCCCTGAAATGATGGCTCCGGCATGACCCATTCTTCTACCCGGAGGCGCAGTTAATCCAGCAATAAAACCAACCATAGGTTTCTTAATTTTTTCTCTTTTTAAAAAATCTGCAGCTTCCTCTTCTGCTGACCCTCCTATTTCTCCAATCATTACTATAGATTTGGTCTCCTCATCTTTTAGGAAAAGTTCCAAGCAATCTATAAAATTTGTGCCATTTATTGGGTCTCCTCCAATTCCAATGCATGTCGATTGTCCCATGCCATTTTTAGATGTTTGATCAACCGCCTCGTAAGTTAATGTCCCGGATCTTGAAACAATTCCTACTGTACCTTTTTTATGTATGCTGCCTGGCATAATTCCAATTTTGCACTCATCTGGTGTTATTATTCCAGGACAATTAGGTCCTATTAATCTTGAAGAACTTTTATTTAAAACTTTTTTTACTTTTAACATATCTAAAATAGGGATGCCTTCTGTTATACAAACTATCAATTTTATATTGGCTTCTACAGCTTCTATGATTGCTTCTCCTGCAAATTTTGGAGGAACATAAATCATGGTTGCATCCGCTGATGTTTTCTCTTTTGCTTCTTGCACTGAATTAAAGACTGGTAAATTTAAATGTTTTTGTCCCCCTTTTTTAGGTGTAACACCACCTACTAGCTTGGTTCCATATTTTATTGCTTGTTCAGAATGAAAAGTGCCATGGGTTCCAGTAAAACCTTGGCAAATTACTTTGGTATTTTTGTTTACTAAAATTGACATTTATTTAATTACCTCAACAATTTTTTTAGCAGCATCGTTCAAATCTGAAGCGGACAATATTTTTAAATTAGATTTATCTAAAATTTCTTTTCCCTCTTTAAAATTTGTTCCTGCAAGTCTAACAACTAATGGCACTGACAAATTAATTTCTTTTGCAGCATCTAACACCCCTTGGGCGAGAACATCACATCTCATTATTCCTCCAAATATATTTATTAAAATACCTTTTACGTTTTTATCTGACAGAATTAATTTAAAAGCAGCTGAAACTTTTTCTTTTGACGCTCCACCACCCACATCTAGAAAATTTGCAGGTTCTTTTCCGTAAAGTTTTATAATGTCCATTGTTGCCATTGCTAACCCAGCGCCATTAACCATGCAGCCAATAGAACCATTAAGCTTGATATAGGCTAAATCATATTTACTCGCTTCAATTTCTTTTGGGTCTTCTTCATTTAAATCTCTCAATTTTAATATCTCTGGTCTTCTAAAAATTGCGTTATCATCGAAATTCATTTTCGCATCAAGACATATTAGTTCACCAGATTTTGTTATAATCAGTGGATTAATTTCTATAAGGTTTGCGTCTTTTTTTATTATAATTTCATACAATGAATTTACGAGCTTTGAAGCAATAATTTTCTGCTTATCGTTTAATTTAAAAATAGAGATAATCTTTTCGATTTCTTCATTATTGGGACCTTTTTCTTTCAATTCTATTTTGTTTGTGATTATTTTATGTGGTGTTTCTTTAGCCACTTTTTCAATATCTATTCCTCCTTCAGTGCTACTAATAAAAGCTATTTTTGAAGACTCTCTATCTACCAAGCATGAAAGGTAAAATTCTTTTGAAATTTCTGAGGCTTCTTCAATATATAATCGTTTTACTTCTTTACCCTCTGGTCCCGTTTGATGAGTGACAAGCACTTTTCCCATCATTTCCTTTGCTGCTTTTTCTAAATCAGAAATACTCTCTATTAATTTAACTCCTCCGGCTTTTCCTCTACCGCCAGCATGTATTTGGGCTTTTAATACAAATTTTTTACTTTTTAATTTTTCAATTTTTTTGACTATTTCATCAATTGATAAGATGACAATTCCATCGGATACTGGAGCCCCAAATTCCTTTAATATCTCTTTGGCTTGGTGTTCGTGAATGTTCATAAATAGTTGAATTCTTCAAATTATTTATATGAGTTTTAATAAAAATCAAATAATTAAACTAATATTATTTATGATATAATGTACTTTATCCATGATTTTTAATTATAACTTCAAATTTAATATAGAAAAAATAAATTCTTTTATAAGTCAAAATAATTTGAAGATTTTAGACTTTGGTTGTGGATTGGGTAATTGGAAGATTTCTGACCTAAAATCAACTAAAGTAAAAAAGATCGTTTTTTTCGATAAAGATAGAAAATTAATAAAACACTTAAAAAAAAAATATAATTTAAAAAAAGTAGAAGTTGAATTCAATTATAAAAAACTACAAAATAAAGAATTTAATTTGATTATCATTTCATCAGTAATACAGTATATTCCTCCAGCTAAACTAAAAAATATTCTATTTTTTTTAACGAAAAAAAAACAAAATGTTTATATCATTTTAAATGATATTCCCTTTTTGCCTAGACCGATAGAGTTTATGTTATTGCCATTATTTAATTTAAAGAGATTCTTTTTTGTTACAAGCTTATTGTTTTCTTCTCAATATAATGATTTAAATTATTTTTTATATAAAAAAAAAGATTTTCGTATTTATACAAAAAAATTCAAAATTCGCTTTATTAAAAATTTTCATGATTTAAAATTTCTTAGATATGGTGTCATTATGAAGTTGAAATAATTAAGTGCATTTTTTTATTTCATATTTAAATAAAATCTTATTTATTTTTGTTTTATTATAACAAGTTTCTTCTAAAAAAATGTCAAAATTTTCCAATTTTAAATTTCCTGTTGTAAAAACTACTTCGATCTTATTTGAACTAAACGAATTGTTAATATGACTTTTGTACAACTCAAAATATTTATGATTACTTAATGGGTAACTATTATTATCATGAGTGTACCAACGATTAAGTGTGTTTAGATTTTCTTCAGTTAAAACTGAAAAGAACTGGTAATGTGATATAAGCATTTTGTTTTTTTTTTCCTTTTTTAAATGGTTTACTACTTCTTTCAAAAGTTTTACCTCCTCTTCCGCGTTGTCGGAAAAGTTAGGGCTTATCCATTTTAATCCTTTAAGTTTATAATCTATATTTGAGGCTTCAACTGAATTCTTAAGATTTACATTTTGTAAATCCATAAACTTTCTGGCCTCATTATAAGTTAGGTGATATTTAGCCGCGCAGAAGCACACTACTGCGAATAGAACTAATATTATTTTTTTATTAAAATTATTTCTTTTAATTAAATACAAATGAGTAAAAGCAGCTAAAAAAGGTATAAGAGAAAAAATATAAGTTTGATTTGATGTTAACAATTGATTAAAAATTAAAAATATTCCACATAAAATTAACAAAACATTTATAAACAAAAATTCTAATGAAATTTTTTTGTTCATTAAATCCTTTATTGTAAAAAAAGTTAAAATTAATATAAAAAAATTGATGAATTTAAAGTGACCAATAATATTTCTAATTGTAAACCTATCACTTAATGAAAAATGAGCTAGCTCATTACCCAATATTCTGCCTTCTCCCATGCTTAAAGGAAACAAAAAATATTGTTGAAAGAAATTTTTTAAAGGAATCTCATTTATAAGGAAAAAAATTATCAAAAATATGCTTGTTGCAAACGAACTCAAAATAAAAATTTTTACATTTTCTTTTTGTCTCTTTTTTAAAAATATTGTTATTAAAATACTAATTATTATTAAATTAATAAAAGTTGATGGGTTTTGCATACTTAAAAATGCAAGAACCATAACAGGCGGTAATATAGACAAATAGATTTTTGAGTCAGATTGAATGTATTTTATAAAAATTAAAATTGAGATAATTGAAAATGCATAAGAGTGAATATAAGCAAAAGGTGTTCCTGAAACTGTGTAGCAAAGTAAACCAAAGAATATGGCATAACAAAAACTAAATTTTTTTTCCAATTTTTGATCTAGAAGAATCTTGTAGAAGAAAATTGTTACTACTGAATTAATTAAAGATCCGTGAATTATATAACTTAACCAGTTTAAACCGAATATTTGAAAGAATATTGCTTGAATATAATCTACAACCGGTCCAGTAGTAACCCAGATGTCTTTAAATGGATGTCTTCCAATGGTGATATTGTAAGCTGTGTCAAAAAAAGCAAAGGTGTCCATTGGGGAAACACCCAAATTTGCGTAGTAATAATTAAAGAAAAAAGAAAATAAAAATATTGTAAATATGCTAAATATTCTACTGTTTATAAATATTTTGTTCATTTATGATTATTAGCTTATAATTATAAAGTTGTTAATAAATTTATTAATTTTTATCTAGATCTTTGCATTACAAAAAAATATGAGTGAAAAAAAACTATATACCGTCGAAGAGGCAAGTAATTTATCCATAGATAAAATTCATCAATTATATAAAGAATTTATCAATCCTAATCAAACTGATATTTACAAATCATTGCCATTTGGGAATGATGTTTTTGATAGTGCTGAAGGAGTACATATATTTTCATCAGATGGAAAAAAAATTTTAGATTTTACCGGAGGACTTGGTGTGCTGGGTTTAGGTCATAATCATCCGAAAATTCTTGAAGCCAGAATTAATTATCAAATAAAGAAAAAAATTGAAGTTCACAAAATTATTTTTTCCAAATATATGGCTGCATTATCTAGTAGTATTTCATATTTATTACCCAAGAATTTGAAAAAATCATTTTTTCTTAATTCGGGTGCTGAGGCGGTTGAGGCTGCAATTAAAGTATGTTTTAAAGCGTATAAATCAAAAAAAAAATTTATTCTTTTCTCAGATAAATCTTATCACGGAAAATTAATTGGGAGTGGTACAATATCAGGCTCGTACAAGAAAAATAATCAATTTCCGGTTATGGAAAACTGTGAAAGTTTTAAGTTCAATGACATTAATAGTTTAGAAAATAAAATAAGTGAATGTGAAAAAAAAGGTGGCGTGTATTCTGTGATCATTGAGCCATATAGCGCCAGTCTTTTAGAAGAATGTTCTGAACAATTTATAAAAAAATTATTTGAATTAAAACACAAATACAAATTCAAAATAATTTTCGACGAAGTTTTTACAGGATTTTTTAAATCCAAAAAAATGTTTTATTTTCAAAATTATGCAAACGTTTGTCCTGATATAATTTGTTTATCCAAAACTTTAGGTGGAGGTAAATCTTCGATTTCCTGTTTAGTAATAGATGACAAAACCTACTACGAGGCTTATGGCTCAATTAGTGATACCTTTTTACATACAACAACATATAATGGGTTCGGTGAGGAAAGTGTCACGGCTCTAGCAGCTCTCAATGAGTTGACTAAACCTGAATTTAAAAAAAAAGTTTTTGATTTATCTGAATTGTTGTCATCTAAACTTCAAATTTTAAAATCAAAATATCCTAGTAAAATAGATCAAGTAAAAGGGAATGGAATATTAAATGGTATAGTTTTCAAGTCTTATCCAATTCAAATAGCTAAACTTTTAGAAAAAATTCCTTCTGACTTTATAAAAAATAAAAGTTTTTTTCTAAAAAAAATTACAGCTACGGCTATATCAAGTGAACTTTATAAAAATTATAATATATTAACTGCCATAAATGACTCGTCTTTCTCAAACCATCTCTGTGTGTCCCCGTCTCTAATCATTAAAAATGAAGATGTTAATTATTTTTTTGATTCTCTAGAAAAAGTTCTTCAAGGTAATTTAAATCTTAAGTCTATCGAAATAATTTTCAATTTTTTAAAATCCAAATTATAAATGCAATTAATAAATTTTGATTTTAGGAAAAAAAAAATTAAATCATGGAATAATACTTTGTCTAGTAAAGCAATTATTGTTTATCCTAAAGACATTAAAGAATTAACTAAACTAATTAAATTTTTAAAAGATAATAAAAAAAATTATTTAATACGAACTGGTTCATGCTCATATGATAGTAAATCAATTAATACTAATTTGGATAACATAGTTATTTCACTAAAATATATTAATAAAATCTCTAAAATAAATTTAAAAAAAAGAACTATAGAAGTAGAAGCTGGGGCCTTGTTATCTGATGTTATTAAGAAAATAAAAAAAAAGAATATCACCTTATACTCTGTGCCTGGTGGAAATAATATTTCGATTGGCGGAGCCATTTCTGCAAATGTAATTGGCAAAGATTCTTCTAAAACGATAGCGTCATTTGGAGATGCGCTTTTATCTTTGTATGTCATAGATGAAAACGGCCTAATTAAAAAAATAAAAAAAAATAAGATTACTTTAAATTCATATATAGGTGGATTTGGCATGGCAGGAATAATACTTAAAGCAGAATTAAGAGTTAAAAAAATCACATCTCAAAATTTAAAAATTACTTCAAAGATTTTGAAAAATAAAAATGAAGTTCTTGATGATTTTAAAATTAACTCAGATTACCATTATATCCAGATAGATCCTTTTTTCAGAACGGGAAATTTTGCAATTTCTTTTAGAGGATACTCGACTAAATTTAAAGAAGATATTTTTAGAAACATAAACTTAAAAACATATAAAATAGAGGAATTATTATTTAAATTTCTTGGTTTATTTATAAATTTTATTACTTGGCGAATATTCTATAAATTATTTTTTATGCTTAATAAAAAAAAGGATTATGTAATAGATATTCATAATTTTCATTATTCTTCAAAATACAAACACTTGATTCCGCTAGTTTGTAAAAATGGTTTAGTAGATTATGAAATTCTGATTAGAAAAAATTTTATAAAAACATTTGATCAAATAGTTTACTTTTTAAAAAAAAATAAGGTTTATCCTATTTATGTAATACTAAAAAGAATCCATAAAACAAAAAACAAATATCATTATAGCTTTAATAAAAACGGATTTGCTCTAGCAATTTCAATGAATAAATTATTGTTAAAAAAGAATTTTATCTTATCTTTTAATAATTTTTTATATAAGAACAATCTTGAAATAAATCTTTCAAAAACAGATGAAAAATTTGTAAAATATAAAAAAAATAAAAATTATTTATTTTCAAGTTTGTATAAAAAAATGTTATTAAATCATCATGAAATATCCGGGTGAGGAACTTAAAGTTTTTGATAAGGCAAAAATCTTCCAAAAATATATTTTTTTAAAAATAAAAAAATATTTAGAGAATGAAATACTAGAAGTTGGTGCGGGACTTGGAAGTTTTACAAAAGAGTATATTAATTTATATAAAAATGTACATTTAAGTGATCTAGATGAAAACAACTATAGAGAATTAAAAAAAAAATTTGCTAATACAGCGAGTATTTTTAATAAAAAAATTGAAGATATCAAATTTAAATACAATACTATTATTTATCTAAATGTACTTGAACATATCGAAGATGATAATAGAGAAATTGAAATTGCTGCATCAAAATTAAATACTGGCGGAAATTTAATAATTTTGGTTCCTGCTCATCAGAATTTATTCTCTAAATTTGATCAAGCAGTGGGTCATTTTAAAAGATATAATATTAATTACTTCAAAAATCTAGAAAACAAAAATCTTAAATTGAAGAAATTAATTTATTTAGATGTTTTTGGTTATTTGCTTTATTTTTTAAATAAAATTTTTTTTAAAGAAGAAAAGTATCCATCTGAAGCCAAAATTTTAATTTGGGATAAGATATTTATACCAATTACAATTATATTAGATTTTTTAATAATGTATAAATACGGCAAGAATATTTTATGCGTTTATGAGAAAAATTAACCAATATTTAAAGTAAATCTTTGTCAATTTTTTTTGCAGCTTCAAATAATTCTTTGACGGCATTAATAGAATTATCAAAATTTTTCTTTTCATCAGCTGATAAATCCAATTCGATCACTTTTTCTACTCCTTTTGACCCAATGACTACTGGTACACCAGCATAAATATCTTTGGCTCCATATTCGCCATTTAAATGAACGGCACAGGGCAATTGTTTTTTTAAATCATTAAGATAAGATTCAGCCATTTCTACGCCAGATGCAGCAGGTGCATAAAATGCTGAGCCTTTCTCTAAATAACTAACAATTTCAGCTCCACCTTTTTTTGTACGATTGACGATTTCCTCTAATTTTTTTTGTGAAATTTTACCCTCTTTTACTAAATCATAGATTTTTTTACCTTCGACTTCGGTAGCTCCCAGCATTGCTACCATACTGTCACCATGGCCACCTAAAACAAAAGATTTAATTTTTTGAACTGGTGTTTTTAATTCCTGAGATAGAAAATAAATAAATCTAGAAGAGTCTAGAATTCCGGCCATACCAACTACTTTGTTTTTAGGAAAAGCTGAGTATTTTTGCAATGCCATTACAATCACGTCAAGAGGATTAGTAATACATATTACAAAAGCATTTGGTGATGTTTTTTTTATACCTTCCGCAACTTGTTTGATAATCTTAAGGTTTATCCCAAGTAAATCATCTCTTGTCATACCCGGTTTTCTTGGAACACCTGCAGTAATAATTATCACATCAGAATTTTTGGTATCTTCGTAATTATCCGTACCAATTAAACTCACATTAAAATGGTTAACTGGTGATGATTGGGCAATATCTAAAGCTTTTCCTTTTGCTAGGCCTGCTGCAATATCAAACAAAACAACATTCGCTAATTCTTTTAATGCAATTAAATGTGCCAACGTTCCCCCTATTTGGCCAGCGCCGATAAGTGTAATTTTTTTTTTCATATATTTTCCTTTATTGTTATTTCATTGTTGGCATCACAAATTCTGGGTCAGATCTAAGGCCTGATGGCCATCTTGATGTGATTGTTTTTAATTTAGTATAAAATCTAACTCCTTCAGGACCATGCATGTGTTGATCACCAAATAGAGATCTTTTCCATCCTCCAAAACTATGAAAAGCCATAGGAACTGGTATAGGTATATTTATTCCAACCATTCCAATTTTAGCTTTATTTGAAAATGTTCTACCTGAGTCTCCATCTCGCGTAAAAATACTTACACCATTTCCAAATTCATGATCATTAACTAATTTTAATGCTTCATTAAAATCTTTTGCTCTTACCACAGATAAAACCGGTCCGAATATTTCCTCTTTATAAATTCTCATATTATTTTTTACATGATCAAATAAGCTCCCCCCAATATAATATCCATTTTCGTAACCTTGTAATTTAAAGCCTCTTCCATCTACTACTAACTTTGCGCCTTCTTTTTCACCTATATCAATATAGCTTTTTACTTTTGCTAAATGTTCTTTAGTCACTAATGGGCCCATCTCGGATTGTTTATCCATACCAGGACCAACTTTTAATGCTTCAACTTTCTTAGCAAGAGACTCGACTAATTTATCTCCAATATTTCCAACTGCCACGGCAACTGATTGAGCCATACATCTTTCTCCAGCTGATCCATAAGCGGCACCCATCAATCCATTAACTGCTTGATCCAAGTCACAATCTGGCATTACAACACAATGATTTTTTGCACCACCCAGAGCTTGAACTCTTTTTTCATTTTTTGCACAGTTTTCGTAAATATATTTGGCAACTGGTGTCGAGCCAACAAAACTCATAGCAACTACATCTTTATTATTTATTAATGCATCTACCGCTTCTTTATCTCCATTAATAACGTTAAATACTCCATCTGGAAGGCCAGCGTCTTTCAATAGTTCCGCCAATCGCATTGAGCATGAAGGATCTTTTTCGGATGGCTTTAAAACAAAGGTATTTCCACAAGCAATTGCCATAGGAAACATCCACATTGGAACCATTGCGGGAAAATTAAAAGGCGTAATTCCTGCGCAAACTCCTAATGGCTGACGTATTGACCAACTATCAACATTAGTTCCGACATTCTCTGTAAACTCTCCTTTAAGCATTTGAGGAATACCACAAGCATATTCAACAACTTCTAAACCTCTTGTTAGTGAACCTCTAGCGTCTTCATAAACTTTTCCATGTTCAGCAACTATAATTTTAGTTAGTTCATCAGAATTTTTTTCAATTAATTCTTTAAATTTAAACATTATTCTCGCTCTTTGTAGTGGAGGCGTATTTGCCCAAGGTTCGAAGGCTTTCTTAGCATTTTCAACTGCCTGATTTACATCGTTTGTTGCAGCAAGCTTTACTTTAGCACTTTGCTCGCCTGTAGCTGGATTAAATACTTCACCTGTTCGTTTTGAGACTCCACTAAATAACTTTCCTCCAACGAAGTGTTCAATAGTTTTCATGATGATATTGAATAAATAAGCTTTTAACTTGTTGCAAGCATTTTCTTAATAGATCCAATAGCTTTTGCTGGATTTAATCCTTTTGGACAAGAATTGGTGCAATTCATTATCGTATGGCATCTGTATAATTTAAGCTCGTCCGCTACTTTTTTCAGTCTCTCTTTTTTATCTCCATCTCTACTATCATTGATCCAACGGTAAGCTTGTAGTAAAACTGCAGGTCCTAGGTATTTGTCGCCATTCCACCAATAGCTTGGGCAAGAAGTTGAACAACAAGCACATAATATACATTCATAATAACCATCTAATTTTTCCCTATCTTTTTGAGACTGCCTGATTTCCTCTTTTTCTTTTCCTGTTTGTTCGGTTTGCAGCCAAGGTTTGATGGACTCATACTGTTTATATAATGTAGTTAAATCTCCAATTAGATCTTTAACTACTTTTAAATGAGGTAAAGGATACACGTTTAAATCTCCATTAATATCTGTATGAGATTTAATACATGCTAAAGTATTCACGCCATCTATATTCATCGCACACGAACCGCAGACTCCATGTGCACACGATCTTCTAAATGTGAGTGAAGGATCTATTTCATTTTTTATTTTAAATAAAATATCTAATACTTTTGGCCCACAATTATCCATATCAACTTCAAACGTGTCTACTCTAGGATTTTGTTTTGTGGATGGGTCCCATCTATAAACATTTACTTTTTTTACATTTTTTGAATTTGTCTCGTCTTTATAGTACTTACCAACCTCTATTCTTGAATTTTGCGGTAAGTTGAACTGTACCATTTTTAATAGACTCTTTCCTTTGGTGGGAAGTATTGAACATCATTCGTTAGTGTTCTTGAGTGGACATCTCTATATTTTATTTCAACTTTTTTATCACTTTGCCAAGCCAAAGTGTGCTTCATAAAGTTTTTGTCATCTCTCTTACTGTAATCTTCTCTTGCATGAGCGCCTCTGCTCTCTTTTCTACTATAAGCTGAGTCCATAGTGGTAAGAGCTTGTCTTATTAAGTTATCAAATTCTAGAGTTTCAACTAATTCTGTATTGAAAAGAAGAGATTTATCCTTAACTGAAATATCTCCCATACCTTCATAAGGTTTTCGTATTTGATCTACTCCTTCTTTTAATGTCTTTTCAGTTCTAAATACAGCACATTTTGATTGCATTGTTTTTTGCATATTTAATCTAAGTTCTGCTGTCTTAGTAGCGCCTGAAGAATTTCTAATTTTATCAAATCTATCTAAACATTTATCCGTCTCTGAACTTGAAACTTCTTCATGAGCCATACCTGGTTTCACAAGTTCTGCTGCCCTTTTAGCAGCCGCTCTTCCAAATACTACAAGATCGATTAATGAATTTGAACCTAATCTGTTAGCCCCATGTACTGATACGCAAGCTGCTTCCCCTATAGCCATAAGCCCGGGCACTGTTTTTTCTGAACCATTTAAAGTTAAAACTTCTGCTTTATAATTTGTTGGTATACCACCCATATTATAATGGACTGTAGGTACCACTGGAATTGGTTGTTTATTTACGTCAACGTTTGCAAAAGTTTTTGCAGCTTCTGTTATTCCTGGAAGCCTTTCCTCTAAAACTTCTTTATCCAAATGATCTAAATGTAAATTTATGTGATCTTTATCTTTACCAACTCCTCTACCCTCATTAATTTCCATCTCCATTGATCTGCTTACTACATCTCTAGAAGCTAAATCTTTTGCGTTAGGTGCGTATCGTTCCATAAATCTTTCACCTTTACCATTAACTAAAAATCCTCCTTCTCCTCTTGCTCCCTCTGTTATTAAACAACCTACTCCATAAATTCCAGTCGGATGGAATTGTACAAACTCCATATCTTGTAAGGGCAATCCAGCTCTTAATACCATTGCATTACCGTCGCCAGTACATGTATGCGCTGAGGTTGCTGAATAATAAACTTTTCCATAACCGCCTGTTGCAATAATTGTAATGTGAGATCTAAATCTATGAATGGTTCCATCTGTTAAGTTCCACGCTATTACTCCCTTACACTCACCATTTTTCATAATTAAGTCTAATGCAAAGTATTCTATAAAAAATTCTGTATTATGTTTTAATGCTTGTCCATAAAGAGTGTGTAAAATCGCATGGCCCGTTCTATCAGCAGCAGCGCATGTTCTTTGTGCTGTACCGTTACCATAATTTTTTGTCATTCCACCGAACGGCCTTTGATAAATTTTTCCATCATCTGTTCTGCTAAATGGAACACCGTATCTTTCTAGTTCAACTACTGCTCTTGGAGCCTCTTTGCATAAATATTCTATAGCGTCTTGATCCCCTAACCAGTCAGAGCCTTTTACTGTATCGTACATATGCCATCTCCAGTCATCTTCTCCCATATTTCCAAGTGCAGCCGAGATACCTCCTTGGGCTGCAGATGTGTGGCTTCTAGTTGGAAATACTTTTGAAATACAAGCTGTTTTTAATCCAGCTTCTGATAGGCCAACAGCAGCTCTAAGACCAGATCCTCCCGCTCCTAAAACTACAACGTCATATTCATGATCTATAATTTTATATGCACTCATTATTGTAAATTATATATTCCTGTAATAGTTATTAAAGGCATAATTATAGCAAATATATTTAATACTTTATTTGCGACATTTTTGATTTTTTGATCTTTTATATAGTCTTCAAATATCTCGCTTATTGTTAAAGCTGAAAAAAAGAAAGCTATTACAATAAATATTGAAAATAAAATTTTTGTTGGTTGTTGTGTGAAGAAAAATAGCACAGTTTGATAATCATTCTCATAAATAGAAACAAAATTTAAAATAAACCAAATCATAAATGGAATTAGCACAAAAGAGCTTATTTTTGTAAATAACCATTTTTTTGTAGAAACATGCATACTAAAAAATATTTTTTCCAATTAAATAAAATAAAACTGTAAGAACAAAAGATCCAACTAAAGCCAAAACTCCGGTGATCTTTGAAATTTTTAAATCAAAACCATATCCTAAATCCCAAATTAAATGACGTAGCTCATTTAAAATATGAAAGCTAAAGGTCCAACAAAGTCCAACAGCCACAAATTTACCAAAAAAGCTTTTAAAAAAATTATTAATCATTAAATAACCCTCTGCTCCAAGTGATAGAGACAAGCTCCAAAAACAAATTATTGTAATAGCAATTATATTTATTACTCCAATAATTCTATGCGTTATAGAAAGCAAAGAAGATATTTGCCATTTATAGATTTGAAGATGTGGGCTTAAAGGATTATTTTTTTCTTCCATACAAGATTTATAAACTAAAGTTATAATTTTTTCACTAAGTGCTCGGCGATCTGGACAGTGTTTAAAGCCGCCCCTTTTAACAAATTGTCGGACACAACCCATATGTTAATAGCTTTTACATTTGAATTATCTTTTCTGATTCGAGAAATAAAAGTTGAATAGTCTCCTTCAGCTTCAAGCGGTGTGATATATCCACCATCATTTCTTGCATCAATAACTTTACATCCTGGTGCGTTGCTTAAAACTTTAATTACATTCTCAAAATCATATAAATTATCAAATTCAATATTTATAGATTCAGAATGCCCAGTTCTTACCGGCACCCTCACACAAGTCGCTGTAACATCAATGTCGTTATCAAGAATTTTTTTTGTTTCATTTGTCATTTTCAATTCTTCTTTTGTATAGCCATCCTTATCGAAAGTATCGATATGCGGTATTAAGTTAAATGCAATTTGTTTAGTAAAATTTTTTGACTTAATCTTTTTATTTTCTAAATAATCTTTTGTTTGCTCAAATAATTCATCCATTGGAGCTTTACCTGCGCCAGATACTGCTTGATAAGTAGAAACAACAACTCTGTTAATTTTATATTCATCATGCAAAGGTTTAAGTGCAAGAACCATCTGCATTGTTGAACAATTAGGATTTGAAATAATGTTATTATGCTTGTTTAATGCCTCAGCGTTTACTTCAGGAACAACTAAAGGAACATCTGATTGCATTCTAAAATAACTAGAATTATCAATAACTATAGTTTTCTTTGCAGCTTTAGGAACCCACTCTTTGGCAATCTGGCTACCTGCAGCAAAAAAAGTTATTTGAGCTTTTGAAAAGTCGTAGCTTTCTAAATTTTCAATAACAATTTCTTCTCCTCGAAATTTAATTTTTTTTCCAGCACTTTTTTTTGAGGCAACCAAATATAGTTTTTTAAATGGAATTTTAGATTTCTCTAATATTTCAATTGTTTTTCTTCCTACATTTCCTGATGCTCCAATAATTGCAAAATTCATATAACTACTACTTTATTTTAATTTTGCTATAATTGCATCACCCATGATAGAAGTAGAGACCTCTTTCATATTTTTTGACATTATATCTTTGGTTCTTAACCCGTCATCAAGAACACTTTGAACAGCTTTATTTAATTGTTCTGCCTCTTTATCTAAGTCGAGAGAGTATTTTAATGCCATAGATAAGCTTAGGATTGTAGCAATAGGATTAGCAATATTTTTCCCAGCAATATCTGGTGCAGACCCATGAACAGGTTCATACATTGATCTAATTTTTCCATTTTTGTCTTTAGCTCCTAAAGATGCTGATGGTAGTAAGCCCAATGATCCAGTTAACATCGCAGCTTCATCAGAAAGAATGTCACCAAATAAGTTATCAGTAACAATTACATCAAATTGCTTTGGATCTCTTAATAACTGCATTGCACAATTGTCTGCAAGCATATGGCTTAATTCAATTTTTTTATATTCTTTATCTTTAAGTGCCTGCACTTCTTCTCTCCATAAAATACCAGCTTCCATTACATTAGATTTTTCACAAGAAGTTACTTTATTTTTTCTTTTTTTTGCTAAATCAAAAGCTACTCTTGCCACCCTCTGTATCTCGCTAGTAGTGTAGGTATGAGTATTAACTCCTTTTCTCTCATTGTTTTCGATTGGTTCTATACCTCTAGGTTCTCCAAAATAAATTCCACCTGTGAGCTCTCTCACAATCATTATATCTAAACCAGATATTATTTCTGGTTTAAGTGAAGATGCTTCTACTAATTGTTTAAAACATATTGCTGGTCGTAAATTTGCAAATAACTTTAATTCTTTCCTAAGTTTTAATAGGGCTCTTTCTGGCCTCTTTGAAAATTCTAAATTATCATACTTAGGTCCTCCAACAGCACCTAGAATTACAGCTTCACTCTCAAGTGCCTTATAAAAAACTTCATCTGTAATTGGATTTTTGTGTTTATCGTAAGAAGCTCCACCAACAAGACCTTCTTCAATTTTAAAGTCTAATGATTTATTTTTATTAAACCATTCAATTATTTTTCTTACTTCTCTGATAACTTCTGGCCCGATACCATCGCCAGGTAGCAATAGTAATTTTCGATCCTTAACTTTAATCATTATTAATCAACCATGGTTTATTGGCCTCTAATTTTTTTTCAAAATCATCAATAAAATTTATTTTTTCCATAGATAATCCAATGTCATCTAACCCCTCGATCAAACATTTTTTTTTAAAAGAATCTATTTCAAATTTGATAACTTTATTTCCAAATTTAATTTCTTGTTTTTGAAGATCTACTTCAACCTCTTCTTTTCTTTTTGAATACTCTGATAGCTCTAATACTGTTTGCTCACTAGTTTTAATTGGTAAAATACCATTTTTAAAACAATTGTTGTAAAATATATCTGCAAAGCTCGAACTGATAATACATTTTATGCCAAAATCAGATAATGCCCATGGAGCGTGCTCTCGAGAAGAGCCGCATCCAAAGTTTTTACCTGCTAATAAAATTTTTGATTTATTGTAAGGCTCATTATTTAAAGTAAAATCCTTTATAAGTTTTCCATTTTCGTCATATCTCATCTCATAAAATAAACTTTTTCCCAAACCTGTCCTTTTTATAGTTTTAAGGAATTGTTTTGGAATAATCATGTCCGTATCGATATTCTGTAATGGTAAGTATGACGGGATGCTCTTTA
>Ga0213866_10000134_pt1 | contig 59987 bp, 58 predicted proteins | sample PICome_11_FD_160079 | JGI IMG/M metagenome (GOLD analysis project Ga0213866, IMG submission 160079) | Coastal seawater microbial communities near Pivers Island, North Carolina, United States - PICO284 | ecosystem: Environmental > Aquatic > Marine > Coastal | place: USA: North Carolina...
GTCGATGCGACCTTCGATCCCGACTCCGACGAGCCGTGCGTGGTCACCCTCTCGACGTCGGGCAATCTGGGCCGGGTGCCCACCGACGGCGCCAAGCGGGCCACCGCCGGGCGACACGACCTGCTCGCCGCACAAGTGGTCACGTCCACCGGTTCGCCCATCGCTGCGGTCACCTCCGAGGGTCGCGTGTTCGTCTTCCGCGGGGGCGAGGTGGCCGATGCGGCGGGTCGTACACGTGGCGGCCCGGCGGCCCAACTGCTCGGGCTCAACAAGGGCGAAGAGGTTCTCGACCTCGTCGTGAGCGAGGGCGATCCGCTCGTTCTGGTCACTGCGGGCGGCGTCGCCAAGCGCGTGGCGGTCGACGAGGTGATGGGCACGAGAAGCGGCAAGACCATCATCGGGCTCAAGCCGAACGATCGTGTGGTCTCGGCCTTTCGCGCCAGCGACGGCGCCGACATGGCGATCGTCGCGTCCGATGCCCAGGTCCTGCGCCTGCCCGTCGACACGGTCAGCATGCAGGGCCGCGGCGCAGGCGGTGTCGCCGGGATGAAGCTCAAGGGCGACGCGAAGGTCGTCGGTGCGGGCGCGCTGATCGGTGACGGAGCATCCATCATCGTGACCGACACAGCGGGCCTGAAGGCGACGCCCTACGAGGAGTTGCCGGTCAAGGGCCGGGGAGGCCAGGGCGTGCGTCTCGCCCGGATCGCCGATGGTGAGACGGTCACGCTGGCCTGGTTCGGGGCCATGCCCGCCGATCTGCTCGTGCAGATGGCCGACGACGACGACCCGAAGAAGGTCGACCCGAACCCGGTCCCGCTCGACCCCGAACCGTCGGGCCGCGATCTCGTGCCGGCCCGAACCGAGCGCCAGATCCTCGTGCTGGCCCCCGGTCGCTGGTAGCGGCGAGGTAAAGGGGTGGCGCGTGCTCACCGGCCCCGACGGTCGATGGATGCTGGTTCCGCCGTGAGTGGTCAGTCGGCGAGGCGGGCCGGGAAGCCGCCCCGGGCGATCGGCCCCCAGCGGTCGATCGACATGCGGATCAGGCATTTGCCCTGTGCTGTCATCGCGTCGCGGTACTCGTCCCAGTCGGGATGCTCCCCGGAGATCACCCGGAAGTAGTCGACGAGTCCGTCGAGTGCGTCGGGAAGGTCGATCACCTCGGCGGTGCCGTCGATGTGGACCCACTCGCCGCTGAACTCGTCCGACATGACCGTCATCGAGGTCAACGGGTTCCGACGCACATTGTGGACCTTGGCTCGTTCCGGATAGCTCGAGATCACAAGGTCGCCGTCGGCGAGGCCCGTCGTGACCAACGACGATTGCGGTCGGCCGTCTGCTCGAGTCGTCAGCAGCACGCCGCGGTGCCGGGGGCGGACGAACTCCTCGAGTTCGGCGCGGGAGACGGTGCGGTTGGTCGCGATCGAACGGGCCATGTCTCGGACGCTAGCCGCGGGCCCGGTGCCGCTGCGCCGGTCAGCGCAGGGTGGGTAGGGCGTCGAGCACTTCCTGTTGGCGGGCCTCGTCGAAGCCGAAGAACAGTTCCGTGCCCGAGGTCAGGTCCGGCGACATCAGCAGCATCTGGCTGTTGAGCCGCACGCCGAAGGCCGACCAGGTGGCGAACGACGGGTCCCACAGCATGTCGGGGGTTTCGACGCCGGTGGATGAAAGGAACTCGACGGCGTATTCGAAGTCGTCCTGTGCGCCGACCCCGATCACCTGGATGTCGCTTGCGTGCTCTCGAGCGAACTGCTCGACGGCGGGACCCTCCCGCCGGCACGTCGGTCAATGCGGTGCCCAGAACCACAACAGCACCGGGCGGTCGCCGGTGGCGGTGTCGGCCAGCGTCGTCGCGTCGCCGCTCGTCACATCGAGGATCTCGGTCAGCCGGACGTCGTCGTTGGTGGTGAGTTCGGTCGCCGGCTCGGGGAGCGGCGCCGAGGTGTCGGCTGACGAGCCCTCGTCACCGCATGCCGTGGCGACGAGCGCGAGCACGGCGAGGAGCAGGACCGCTGACCTTCAGGGGATCGACCGCATCGGTGGTCACCGTAACGAGCGGTCGCCGTCCAACGGCATCATCGAGCTCTCAAGTGTTCGCTGCCGATCACTCCTCGGGCGTGGACGACCCGGAACCGGGCCGAGGGTCAGGCATCGAGCGTGCTGAGGAGTTCCTGGACGCTGTGCGGACGCTCGAGGGGGTGGCGCAGCGGCCGGTCGGCGGTGACCACGTAATGGTTGCGACGTCCGACCCGTTCGCGGCGGACGTAGCCACCCTCCTCCAGGTCGTCGATGATTCGTTGCACCGCACCCGTGGTGATGCCGACCGCGTGGGCGATGTCGCGTTGACGCAGTTCGCCGTCGCGGCTGATCGCGATCAGGACGTGGGCGTGGTTCGTGAGGAAGGTCCACGAAGGGATGTCGGGCTCTGGATCGCGGAGGACCATGGTGGAACCATAGGTTTCGCGGGACTCGGCACGAGGACTCATCGGGTCGATCCGTTCTGTTCGGTGGCGACGGCAAGCCAGAGCGGCCCGAGGACCGCCGCAGCCGGCGCCCATGCCAGGCGCCCGAGATCGCGGGGGGTGAGCGCCACCGCGGCGAGGACGCCCGAGGAGCACCAGAGCAGGAGGAGGAGCACGCGGGTCACGAGTCGACCCCCCGCCAGTGCAGGCGCAGGCGTTCGAGACGGCTGGCGCAGTCGTGGAGCTCACGCTCCTGCTCGACGCCCGGTGTCGCTCGGGAACATCGGCGCTCGAGCGCCTCGAGATCGAGTCGGACCGCCGCCAGGTCGCGCATCACATGCGTGTGGGCTCGGCCGATTCCGGCGGGTTCGCGACGCCACATCGAACGGTCCTCGTGGGCGAGTTCGCGGATCTGGACGAGGACGTCGTCGCCGATGCGCAGCGTCCGATCGCCGGTGGTGTTCATCTGTGGATTCATCTGTGCACCTTTCTCGCTTCTCTGGCGGACGAGCGGGGCTCGACCGGGGGGGTGTCAGGCAGCGAGCTCGAGGGCTCGCGGCCGCAGACGCTGGAGAGTGCGGGCCACCTGGCGGCGCACCGACTCCTCGCTGCGGCCGAGGGCTTCGGCGACTCGGGCGTAGGTCGACGGCTCGTAGCCGCGGAGCCCGAACCGTCGCGCGATCGCGTCGGCGAGCTGCGGGTCGAGGTCGCCGAGGATCTGCTCCACGGCATCTCGCATGGACTCCCGCTCGACCGCCTCGGCCGGATCCTCGTCGTCGGGAGCGGCGACGATGGCGCCCAGGGGTGTGGCGTCGTCGTCGATCGAGCGGTCGAGCGAGTCGAGTGCACCGATGCGCTCGATGCGGGCGAGTTCGTCGGCGAGCGGCACGCCGTGATCGTCGCGCTCGCGTTGAGCGGCCCGGAGACTCGCTCGTTGGTGTTCGGGGATGCGCACCGTGGTGGAGGTCTGTTCGAGCCCCCGCTGCATCGCCTGGCGGATCCACCACGCGGCATAGGTCGAGAACTTGAAGCCCTTCTGGTGGTCGAAGCGATCGACGGCTCGCTCGAGGCCGATCATGCCGTCCTGGATCACGTCGTCGCGTTCGAGGTGCGGGGGGATCCTCACGCGACGGGCCAGCGACAGCACGAGACGAACGTTGGCCTCGATGAACTGCTGGCGGGCCTCTTCGGCTTGCCGGAGCAGCTGCTCGTCGCCCGGCTCCGGGCTTCCTTCGGCGGCACGCTGGCGGGCCCCCTTGCCGGATGCGATTGCTGTGGCCAACCGGCTCTCGTCGTCCCGGGTCAGCAGCGGAGCGAACTTCGTGTGGCGGTGCATGGATAGACCATAACATGCCTTTCACAAAAGACCTAATCAAATAGGTATGTTGTGAGTAGTCAATCAAGGATTGCCTATACGCTGAACGTCGATGGCCTCGCCGACGCCTAGCATCGTCTCCGTGTGCTCCCCGTGCCGCCGGCGCTCGAGTCGGTCAGCGCTCGAACGATGATCGCGATCCTTCTCGTCCACGTGGCCGTCGGCCTCCTCGCGGCGTTCCTCGGTCCGCGCCTCCGGGCTCGCGTGTTCTGGGTGACGCTGCTCGCCCCGGCCGCCACGCTGGCGTGGGTCGCAGCGAAGGCGGGCGACGTCCACGACGGCTCGCCGGTCGTGGAGCAGCGCGCCTGGATCCCGGAGCTCGGTCTCGATCTCCGCTTCGTCGTCGACGAGTTCGCCCTCCTGATGCTCGCCATCGTCAGCGGCATCGGGGTGCTGGTGATGGCCTACGCCAGCCAGTACTTCGACGACGAGGACGGCCTCGGACGGTTTGCCGCTCTCCTGACCGTCTTCGCCGGCGCCATGACCGGCCTGGTCACCGCCGACAGCCTGATTCTCATCTTCGTGTTCTGGGAGTTGACCTCGGTCACGTCCTACGGACTGATCGGGTTCAAGGACACCAAGTCGGCGGCGCGTAGCGCGGCCCAACAGGCGCTCATCATCACCGGGGCCGGCGGTCTGGCCCTGCTGGCGGGGTTGATCATGCTCTCGATCAGTACCGGATCGAGCACGCTCTCGGGTCTCGCCGATGTCGCCATCGGAGGCCCCCTGGCGTCCTGGGCCGCCGTCTTCATCCTGATCGGGTGTTTCACCAAGTCCGCGCAGGTTCCCTTCCACGGGTGGCTGCCGGGCGCGATGTCGGCGCCGACGCCCGTGTCGGCCTACCTGCACTCGGCCACCATGGTGAAGGCCGGCGTCTTCCTGATCGCCCGACTCTCGCCCCATCTCCACGAGCTGGTGCCGTGGCAGCCGATGACGTTGGTCGTCGGCCTCGCGACGATGACCTGGGGCGGCTACCGCGCCCTGCGCCAGACCGATCTCAAGCTGCTGCTGGCCTACGGCACCGTGAGTCAGCTCGGCATGTTGGTCGCCGTGTTCGGCGCGGGCACGCCCAAGCTCCTCTTCGCCGGGACCGCCCTGCTCGCCGCCCACGCGGTCTTCAAGGCGAGCCTTTTCATGGTGGTGGGCATCGTCGACCACAGCACGCACACCCGGGAGATCTCCGAGCTGAGCGGGCTACGGCGGGCCATGCCGGTCGTGGCCGTCACCGCGGCCGTCGGGGGCGCGTCGATGGCCGGCATCATCGGGCTCGCCGGCTTCCTCGCCAAGGAGGCGGCGATCGTCGGCCTCCTCGATGCCGAGATCGCCGGGATCGGCTTCGCCAACGCCGTCTTCGTCGGGGCGTCGGCTCTGACCGGCGCTTACACCCTCCGGTTCCTGTGGGGCGCGTTCACCGACGTCGAGGGGGTCGAGACCCCGATCCACACGCCCGGTCCGGCGCTGGTGGCGCCGGCTGCGGTGCTGATGCTCCCCACCGTCGTGCTCGGCCTGGCGGCCGCGTGGGCGACCGACATCGTTCGGCCCGCCGCGGCGGCCCTCGACGCCAAGTCCGAGGTCTACGAGCTCATCCTGTGGCCCGGTTTCAAGACGGCCTTCGTGTTGTCGATCGCCGCCGTCGTCGGCGGCGTGGCCCTGTTCCTCGTCCGTCGGCCGATCGAGGCGGCCCAGAGTGCCGTCGGCCGGCGCAACGATGCGGCCGACCTCTTCCAGGGCGGGTTGCGTGCGGTCCTGCGCGGGGCGACGCGTTTCGTCGGCGTCATCCAGCCGGGCTCGCTGCCCGTCTATCTGAGCGTCATCCTGCTCGCGGTCATCACGCTGCCGCTCGTGACGATTCTCGGCGACGTCCGCCTGCCGGCCGACCGGGTGGTGGCCGAGTCGCCACTGCAGTTCGTGGTCGTCGGCGCAACGATGGTCGCCGCGGGCCTGCTCGCACTGTCGGAGCGGCGATTCGCCGCCGTGCTGCTCCTCGGTTCGGTCGGGCTGGGCTCGGCGTCCCTGTTCGTCATCCAGGGCGCGCCCGATCTCGCCCTCACCCAGCTCCTGGTCGAGACCGTGTCCGTCGCCGTCTACGTCTTCGTCCTGCGGCACCTGCCGGCGCGGTTCAAGGCGCCACCGGTCTCAGGGGCCAACGCGCTCAGGGCGCTCATCGCCGGCGCGGTCGGAATCACCGTCTTCTTGATCACCGTCACCGCAGTGGCCGACCGTGACGCCGAACCCGTCGACACGCAGTTGACCGCACTGAGCTACCCCGAAGCCGACGGTGCCAACATCGTGAACGTCACCCTGGTCGACTTCCGCGGATTCGACACCGTGGGCGAGGCGTTGGTGCTGGTCGTCGCCGGCCTTGGCGTCGTGTCCCTGGTTCGTTCGAGCGGACCCGTCCTCACTCAGGCCAAGCAGGGCTGGCGCCGCCGCGAGTCGGCCGCCGGCGCACCGGCGGCGCGCGGCCCGCTCACCCCGCTGGTGCTGGGCCGACCCAGCGTCGTGCTCGACACCACGCTCAACGCGGTGTTCCACACCATCATCCTCTTCTCGCTCTACCTGCACTTCGCCGGACACAACCAGCCCGGCGGTGGGTTCATCGCGGGCCTGGTCGCCGGCGTCGGGCTCGTCCTCCGGGTGATCACCGGCCGTGAGACGTTGCGTAGCCGACTCCCGATCTCACCCGAACGCATGCTCGGGGTCGGTGTCCTCCTCGTCACCGGAACCGCGCTCACCAGCATGATTCTCGGCAATGCGCTGCTCGAGCACCACACCTGGGAGTTCGACCTCCCGCTGCTCGGGACGGCCAAGACCACATCGGCCCTGGTGTTCGACACCGGGATCTATCTCGTGGTCGTCGGGGTGGTGGCCACCCTCATCGAGGTCCTCGTCGGCGAGCCCGCCGAAGAGCCGGCGGAGGTGGCGGCATGAGCATCATGATGGCGGTGCTCGTCGCCTGGCTCTTCGCCGTGGGCACCTACCTCCTGCTTCAGCGTGCGCTCACCCGCATCGTGCTCGGGCTCGGGCTCCTCAGCCACGGCGCCATCCTGTTGTTGATCACCGTCGGCGGTCGGGCCGGTCGTCCACCGCTGGTGGGCAAGGGTGACGACGGTGCCGGGATCGCCGCGCCGCTCCCGCAGGCCTTCGCCCTGACCGCGATCGTGATCGGTTTCGGCATGACGGCGTTCCTGCTCGCCCTCGCATACCGGAGTTGGACCAGCACCAACGACGACGAGGTGCAGGACGACGTGGAGGACCGCCGGGTTGCACAACGGATGGCCGACGACGAAGGCCACTTCCGCGAACCCGATCCCAGCGACGACGAACCCTGGGACGAGTGGGACGAGGTGCCGTCGTGAACCTCGTCGTGCTCCCCGTCATCGTTCCGTTGTTCGCATCAGGCGCCGCGGTGCTCGCCCTGCGTTCGTTGGCGCTGCAACGCATGATCGCTCTGGGTGCCAATCTCGGCGCGCTGGGCGCCGCCATAGGGCTCCTGGTCGCGGTCGAGTCCGACGGTGTCCAGGCGCAGACGCTCGGCGCCTGGCCGGCTGGTGTGGGCATCACGCTGGTCGCCGACCTCACCGCTGCCCTGTTCCTCGTGGTCAGCCTGGTCGTCATCGTGATCGTGCAGGTGTTCGCCATCGGCCAGGGGGTCGACGAGGGACACCCGCGGATCGGTCAGCCGGTGTATCTGGTGCTCTCCGCCGGGGTGTCGCTGTCGTTCCTCACCGGTGACCTGTTCAACCTCTTCGTCGGCTTCGAGGTCATGCTGATCGCGAGCTACGTCCTGCTGACCCTCGGGGGCGGTGGCGCCCAGATCCGGTCGGGCATGACCTATGTGGTGATCAACGTGTTGGCATCGACGTTGCTGTTGGCCACGGTCGGTTTGATCTACGGGGCCACGGGCACCGTCAACATGGCCGAACTGGCCTCCCGCTTCGGGGAGCTGCCGGAATCGACCCAGACGGCGCTCGGCATCCTGCTGATCTCGGTCTTCGCGGTGAAGGCCGCCCTGTTCCCGTTCTTCTTCTGGTTGCCCGACAGCTATCCGACGGCGCCCGTCGCGGTGACCGCGGTGTTCGCCGGCCTGTTGACCAAGGTGGGCATCTACACCCTCATCCGATCGACCACGATCCTCGATCTCGACAGTGCCCGATGGGTGCTCGTGATGGCGGCGACGCTCACGATGATCGTCGGTGTCGTCGGCGCGATCGTGCAGGGTGACATCAAGCGCATCCTGAGCTTCCACATCATCAGCCAGGTCGGCTACATGGTGATGGGCCTGGCGATCGGCACCGTGGCCGGCCTCGCGGGGGCCGTGCTCTATGTCGTACACCACATCCCGGTGAAGACGGCACTGTTCCTGGTGGGCGGGTTGGTCGAGGACTCCACCGGCACCGGACAGCTCCACCGCCTCGGCGGGTTGGTGCGCCGTGCGCCTGTGTTCGCCGTGTTGTTCGCCGTGCCCGCGCTGAGCCTCGCGGGCATGCCGCCGTTCTCGGGCTTCCTCGCCAAACTCGCGGTCATCACCGCCGGCCTCGAGGCCGAGGAGTACCTGATGGTGGCGGCCGGCCTGGTGGCCTCGCTGCTCACGATCTTCTCCATGTCGAAGATCTGGGCCGGTGTCTTCTGGGGCACGGCCGACGATCCCACGCCGGCCATGGCCGAGGCCGATGCGGAGAACCGACGTCTGCCGATCGACCCCGTGACCACGGCGGCCACGGCCGTCCTGGTGGTCGCCACGCTCGTCGTCCCGATCTTCGGTGGCGCCGTCTACGACCTCGCGGAGCGGGCTGCAGTGCAGCTGCTCGACTCCGCCGAGTATGTCGAGGCGGTGCGCGGCTCATGAGGCCTCGGATCCTCCTCGCCGCTTGGCTGCTCGTGGTGTGGGTGGCCCTGTGGCGTGACCTCTCCTTGGCGAACCTGGTGTCCGGTGCGCTCCTGGCCGGCGTCGTGATCTGGCTCTTCCCGCCGGCCAACGAAGCACCGCTCGGGGTGCGCCCGCTGGCGCTCATCCGCTTCGTCGTGGCCACAGCCCTGTCGATCCTGCGGGCCAACCTCGTGGTCGCATGGGAGGTGGTCACCCCCAGCAACCGCATCAACGAGGGCGTGGTGGCCGTCGAGCTCGAGTCGAGCAACCCCACCGTCATCACACTGGTGAGCCACGCCATCATCCTCGCCCCGGGCACCATGGTCATCGACATCGACAAGGGCACCGACACGCGGCCCACCAAGCTCTTCGTGCACGTCCTGCACCTCCGGACCGTCGACGAAGTGCGCGACGAGGTGCTGAAGCTCGAGGCGCTGGCCCTCGCCGCAGTGTCGGGGCGAGACGATCCCGAGCCGACGCCCCCCACCGACGGAGGAGCACGATGACCGAATTCCTCGAATACGCGACGCTGGCCATGCTCGGGCTGGCCGGGATGCTCGCCCTCCTGCGAGTCGGGAGGGGCGGGTCCCTCCCCGACAAGGTGCTCGGCGCCGACACCCTCATCCTGGTCCTGGCCGGCGGGGTGGCCGCCGGGGCCGGCGTCACGCGAGACGGCAGTTTCCTCGACGCGCTCGTGGTGGTCACGATGCTCAGTTTCGTGGGCACCATCACGGTCGCTCGCTACGTCGAGCGCCGGGGAGCGAGAGCATGAAGGGGCTCGGAGGCAACCGATGGACCTGATCTCCGCCCTGCTCATGGCCGTCGGCGCCGCGTTCTCCTTGCTCGCCGGCGTCGGGCTGCACCGCTTCGACGACGTCTTCGCCCGGATGCATGCGGCCGGCAAGGCCTCGACCCTCGGCCTGCTGCTGATCCTGCTCGGCGTGGCGTTGCGGCTCTCGGAGCTCGGACCGGTCCTGAAGATCGGCCTGGTCGCCGTGTTGGCCGTCATCACCATCCCCGCCGGCGTTCATCTGATCGCTCGGGCTGCGTGGCGGGCGGGTACGGAGCTGGCCGAGGCGACCTCCTTCGACGAGGCCTCGCGGCGCCGTTTCGACGAGTTCTGAGCGCTCCGGCCGCCGTCTGGGCGGTCGGTGGGCGAAGAGACCCGGAAGTGTCACCGGGTGGCGCTACGGTCGCCTCGTGGCCACGAAGAAGTCGACCGGATACGACGCCGATGCGATCCAGACCCTCGAGGGTCTCGAAGCGGTGCGCAAGCGACCGGGCATGTACATCGGCGGCACCGGCAGCGATGGGCTCATGCACCTGGTGTGGGAGCTCATCGACAATGCGGTCGACGAGGCCGCGGCCGGCCACGCCGACAAGGTCGAAGTCACCCTGCACCGCGACAAGTCGGTCGAGGTCAGCGACAATGGTCGGGGTATTCCGATCGACCGTCACGGCAAGCGCAAGGTCTCTGCCCTCGAGGTCGTGTTCACCGAGCTCCACGCCGGGGGCAAGTTCGGCGGGGGCGCCTACTCGTCGTCGGGTGGGCTCCACGGGGTCGGCGCGTCGGTGGTCAACGCCCTCGCGGCGAAGTTGATCGCGGAGGTCGATCGCGACGGTGCCACCCACGTGCTCGGCTTCAAGGAGCGCGTCGCGGGCCAGTTCACCGGGTCCAAGTTCAAGGCCGGTCACACCCTCGACAAGGTGAAGAAGATCTCGAAGAACAAGACCGGCACGCGTGTGCGGTTCTGGCCCGACTTCGACATCTTCGACCCGGAAGCGGTCATCGACGTCGACGAGATCTGCGAGCGCGCCACACAGGCGTGCTTCCTCGTGCCCGGCATGAAGGTCACCGTCACCGACAAGCGCGCCGGCGGCCGCAAGGAACCGTTCTCGTTCGTCTCCCGCGGGGGTCTCGCCGACCTCGTCGACCATCTGGCCATCGGTGAGAACGTGAGTCAGGTCATCACCTGCAACGGCATCGACACCTTCACCGAGAAGGTCCCCGTCAACGGGAAGATGTCCGACGTCGAGCGTGAGTGCACGGTCGACATCGCCCTGCGTTGGGTGAAGGGCTACGACACCGAGGTGGTGACCTTCGTCAACACGATCCCCACGAGCCAGGGCGGCACCCACCGAGCGGGGTTCGACAAGGCGCTCACCCGCGTGGTCAACAACGTGGTGCTCAAGGACAACCGCAAGCTGGCGAAGTTGGCCAAGCAGGACAAACACAAGGCGACCAAGGACGATGTCCAGGAGGGGCTGGTGGCGGCGGTGAAGGTCACCTTCCCCGAGCCGCAGTTCCGGGGGCAGACCAAGCAGGAGCTCGGCACACCGGCCATCGAGGGCATCGTCTCGCGGATCGTCTACGAGCAGCTCAAGGAGTGGTTCGAGCCTGGCGGTGGTCCTCGCACCCACGTCAAGGCGATCGCCGACAAGCTGGCCACCGCGATCCAGAACCGGGTCGACTCCAAGACCCTCCTGGAGAACAAGCGCAAGGCGGCGAGCCTCGGTTCCACGGGCATGCCCGAGAAGCTGGCCGACTGTCGGGTCCACGGGCCCGACGCCGAGCTGATCCTCGTCGAGGGCGACTCCGCGGCCGGCCCGGCCAAACGCGGGCGCGACTCCGAGACGATGGCGATCCTCCCGCTGCGGGGCAAGGTGGTGAACGCGGCGAAGGCGAGCCAGAAGCAGGTGCTCGACAACGCCGAGGCGCAGGCCCTCTTCACCGCCATGGGTGCCGGCGCCGGCAAGGAGTTCAACCTCGCCGACGCCCGCTACGGGCGGATCGTGATCCTCTGCGATGCCGACGTCGACGGCAGCCACATCCGATGCCTTCTCCTGACACTGATCCACCAGTACATGCAGCCCATGCTCGAGGCCGGCAACGTCTTCGCGGCCCAGCCTCCGCTGTTCACCACCAAGATCGGTGACGAGGTCTACCGGGTGTACTCCGACGAGGAGAAGGAGGCGGTGACCGATGAGCTGTGCAAGGGCAACCGCAAGCGCGAAAACGTGAAGTGGCAACGCTTCAAGGGTCTCGGCGAGATGAACGTCGACGAGCTGCGCCACTGTGCCCTCGACCCGACCACCCGGACGCTTCGTCGCCTCACGATGGACGACGCCAAGGAAGCGAAGGATGCGGCGCGGATGTTCGACGTGTTGATGGGCAACGACGTGAGTGTCCGTCGCGACTTCCTGGTGAAGAACTCCGCCCTGGTCGACGCGACCACGCTCGACATCTGAGCCGAGCCGTCAGGCGGCCGAGATCGCCTCGTCGTCGTCTCGGTCGTTGCGCCGGAGTCGGCTCCGCAGTCCGAGCACCCCTCGCTTGAGCCGCCCGGTGGCGGAGGTGTCGCCGGGTCGGAAGCCGACCTGGTCGGCGAGCGCGGCGCTGTCGAACACCTCGTCGAGCTGGATCAGGAAGCCATCCTCGAGACCGAGGAATGCGACGCTGGTGAGTTCGACCGCGCGGCCGTTGGCCGGGACGCCGTGCCAGGGTTCGCCGGAGAAGGTGCCGACCAGTCGGTGGCGGACGGTGGCCGTCTCGGCCGTGGCCGTGATCTCGACGGCCTCGACACCGAGGTCGGGGAAGGCGGCGAACAGCGCGCTGAGTTCGCGCCGGAGTTGATCGGGCACGGCGAGTTCCCCGAACACCGGATGACGGTGCACACCACGCCGATGCCAGCCCGCGAGGACGCCCTCGACGTCGCGGTCGTCCATCGCCGCGACCCATCGATTGGCCGCCGCCTCGGCGTCGGCAGTCGCGGCGTCGGGCGCCTCGAGGCCCGTCCGGCTCCGCCACTCGCGATCCGAGAGTTCGGCGTCGAGTTCGGCCCCGACGATCACCGACAACGCGGAGAGCTGGAACCAGAGCAGCAGCACGATGATCGTGGCCAGCGGCCCGTAGGTCTCGCCGTAGCTGCCCAGGTTCGCGGTGTAGAAGCTGAACAGGGCGGACAGCACCACGAACAGCACCGTTGCCACGAGTCCGCCCACGGTGAAGAGGCGAGGGGAGAGGGGCCGGTCGTTGCCGCGATGGTCGGGACCCAGGCGGTACAGGAACGACAGGGACGCCGCCATGACCAGGCCGAGGACCGGATAGCGCACGACGTTGAGCGAGTAGCGCGCCGCGTCGCCGAGCCCCCACTCGGCCAGCAGGGGCGGGAGGGCGGCCATGAGGAACATCACGATGCCGAGCAGCAGCACGCTCCCGACCATCAGGCCCAGTGCCGTGCCGCGGAGGACCCACGGCTTGCGCGTCTCCTCGACCTCGTAGGCGACATTGAGCGACTTGAGCAGATTGGCCACGGCCCCGGAGGCGCTGAAGAGGGCGAGAAGGAGGCTGATGCCCACGCTGAGACCGAGCACGCCCGAGCTGCCGGCGGCGATGTCGGTCATCTGTTCGACGAGGAAGGTCCGGGTCGATTCGGGAGCGCCCGACAGCGCGTCGGTGATCTGTCGGGTCACGTCGGCGGGGTTCGCCGCCAGCCCGTAGATGCCGATGATCGCGGTGAGGGCCGGAATCAGCGCGAGGAAGGCGAAGAACGCGACCGCGGCGGCGAAGATCGGCGCGTTGTGGCGGGTGATGCGGCCCTTGAGCGCCAGCAGCAGTTCCTTGGCCTCGGTCATTCGTGACACGGGGTTCAGCGTGACGACGCGACTGTCACACCCGTGGGGTAGAACTACATGCATGGAACTCGACCCCGACGCCATCGGTCTGGCCGATCCCGTCGAGCCGGCGGAGATCGATCTCGGTGGTGGCGTTCGTGAGGTCGGCGTTCCCACACCGCCACCGCGACTGTCGCCGTCCGGCGCCGGCACTTTCGAGCAGTGTCCTCGGCGATGGCGGCACCGCTATGTCGATCGCCTCCCCGATCCGCCGGGTGAGGCCGCCCTGGCGGGCAGCTTCGCCCATCGTGTGCTCGAGCTGCTGATGCAGCGCCCGCCCGAGGAGCGCACTCCCGACGCGGCGAAGATGATCGCGCGCGAAGAGTGGCCCGAGACCGAGGCGGCGGACGACTTCGCGGCGCTCGGATTCGACGACGAGAAGAGCCGGCGGTTCCGTTGGCGGGCGTGGCAGGCGATCGAAGGGCTCTGGAAGCTCGAGGATCCCGGCTCGGTCGAGGTCGCGGCGACCGAGCAGGATATCGAGGCCGAGCTCGCCGGCGTGCCCTTCCGGGGCATCGTCGATCGTCTCGAGCGCGAGGGCGACGGGCTCGTGGTCACCGACTACAAGTCGGGCAAGGCTCCGTCGCCGCGCTTCCGGCGTCCGCGGCTCGATCAGGTCCTGCTCTACGCCGCGGCGGTCGAAGCCGACACCGGGGAGATGCCCGTGAGGGCTCGGCTCCTCTACCTGGGCCAGCGGCCCGTCGGCATCGACGTCACGCGCAAGGAGATCGACGTCGTCACCGAGAAGCTGGCCGACACCTGGGCGGGCATCAACACGGCGTGCGAGACCGACGAGTTCGAGCCGCGCACGGGTCCGCTGTGCGGCTGGTGCCCCTATCTCGATCGTTGTCCCGAGGGCGCGAAGGCGGTCGAGAAGAGGAATCGGGCCGCCGCCGCGGCCGAGGCTGCCCATCTCGAGGCCTCCGGCTGAGAATCCCGCCTAGTCGGTTTCGGGCCGACGTCGGGTGCGCAGTTTCCAGAAGTGGCGCAGCGTGAGCAACGCCACGAGTGCGCCGATGGCGCCCGCCAGGCCCGAGCTGAACACCAGGGTGTCGGAAACCGGATCGGCCGGGGCCGGAGTGACGGCGGGACTCGGCGGGGGATCGTCGGCCACCACGACCGGGGCAACGGCCTGGGCGGGTTCGCCGAGGAGCGCGTCGACCGGCGCCGGCTCCTCCGCCGTGGGCCGCGGACGTTTGCGGTCGGCCTGGGGGTCATACGCCATGCGCAACCTCCATCGGGAGGACGAGATCGAAGAGGCGATCGAACTCGGCGGCGGCTTCCTGCGCGCCAGGCCTGGTGCCCAGCGCGTGGATCGGAAGTGACCCGGCGGAGGCCTCGGGCACGGCGGCCCGCAGATGCACGGCCGGGAGCACGATGTCGCCGTGGTCGGCTCGGAGTTGCTCGTCCCAGTATCGGGCGTCGCGGGTGCGGCCGAGTCGGTTGACGGCCACGCCGGCCACGGTCAGTGGATCGGCCCGGCGGGCGGCGATGCGTTGCACGGTGCGCAGGATCTGTCCGACGCCGTCTGACGCCCACGCCCCCGGTTCGGTGACGATGAGGGCGCGATCGGCCGCGAACAGGCCGTTGACCGTCAGGAGGCCGAGCGACGGCGGGCAGTCGATGATGACGACGTCGTGGTGAACGCCCTCGAGGGCGACGGCGAGACGATCGTTGGCCCCGATCGGGTCGGTCAGGAGTTGTGGTTCGCGGGCGGCGAGGGCGGGGGTGGCCGGCACGACCGACGGAGGACGTCCGCCGTCGGTGGGCCAACCCGAGGCGACGCGCAGGCCGGCGATCGAGCCCGGCCGTTCCTCGGCGAGAGCCTGGTCGACGCTGAACGGTGGATCCCACACGCCGAGTCCGGTGGTGGCGTTGGCCTGCGGATCGAGGTCGATCACGAGGGCGTCGAGCCCCCGGGACCAGGCCGTGGCCGCGAGGCCGAGCGCGACCGTCGTCTTGCCGACGCCGCCCTTCTGGTTGACCACCGCGAGTACTACCACGCCGACAACGTATCGAACCCACGCCCGTCGCGGCCATGTGTGTCTCGCCACGGCGCCGCACAAGAACTGGGTCGTGCTCGAGGTCGCCGACGACGGACCGGGTTTCGAGCCGGAGACACCGGAGGCTCCGGCGGCCTCGGTCTCGCGATCGCGAAGCGCATCGTCGAGTGGCACATGGCACGCATCGAAGTGACGAATCGTCCCGAAGGTGATGCACTCGTGCGTGTGCTCCTGCCCCGCCACACGCCGGCGTGACCTCCCGTCGCCGGTGACGCCGTGAATCGTCGAGTTCTCGCGGGGTTGATCCTCGCCATGGCATTGCCCGCGCTCACGCTGATGGCGCTCGGCGCCGCAGCGCCGGAGATCGCGGGCGATCTCGGGCGCCTCGACCAGGTCGCCTGGCTGTTCGTCTCCTATCAGCTGGCCCTGGTGGTCACGGTGCCGCTCTACGGCAAGCTCGGCGACCTCCACGGCCGCCGCGTCGTCTTCCTCTCCTCGGTCGTCGTCTTCACCCTCGCGTCGATGCTGGCCGGTCTCGCCTGGTCGTTCCCGGTCCTGATCGCGAGTCGAGTGGTGCAGGGCATCGGCGGCGGCGGAATCATCAGCCAGACCCACGCCGTGATCGCCGACCTGGTCCCGGCCCGCGAACGGGGCCGGTATTCATGGGTGACCCCCACGGTGTGGACGGTCGCATCGTTCCTCGGCCCCGTCTTCGGCGGCGCCCTGGCCGAGCACGCCGGCTGGCGCTGGATCTTCCTGGTCAATCTGCCGTTCGGGCTCGTCGCGATCTGGTTCGTCCGCGACGCCTTCCCCAATCGTGCGTCGGGCGAGGCCCGATCGTTCGACCTCCCGGGCGCGGTGCTGCTGGTGCTGTCCTACGGCGCACTGGTGTTCTCCGTGTCGGTGGGCGGCGACCTGTTCGAATGGGACGACCCGATCGTGTTGGCGGGCCTGGTCGGTGGTGCGTTGCTCCTCGCCGGCTTCATCGCCCAGGAGCTGCGTTCCCCCGACCCGGTGATGCCGTTGTCGCTGCTCCGGGTCCCGGTCGTCCGGGCCAGCGCAGCGACCACCTTCTTCATCGGGACCGTGAACTTCATGGCGGTCGCCTTCCTTCCCCTGATGCTGCAGGTCGTGACGGGGGCGGGGAGTACCGAAGCCGGCCTCGCGCTGCTCCCGACGACCTTCGGTATCGCCGTGACCAGCACGATCGTGGGACGTCTGGTGGTGCGTACCGGGCACTATCGCATCTGGCCGGCCCTCGGGTCGGCCGTGTTCGCGGCGGGCTATTTCGTGCTGGCGTCGCTCGGCCCCGACCCGGCGACCGCCGTCGTGTGGCTCGGCACCGGCCTGCTGGGACTGGGCATGGGTGCGGGGTCACCGGTGTTCATGTTGTCGATGCAGAACGCCGTGCCCCACCGCGACGTGGGGGTGGTGTCGGCCATGGCGATGTTCGCTCGCAACACCGGACAGGCCTTCGGGGTCGCCGTGGCCGGCGCGATCTTCGTCGGCCGGCTGTCGCATCATCTCGACCGGCTGGTCCCTCCCGACCGACTCGCCGGCCTCGATGTCGACGACCTGCGGGGGGACATCGACGTGATCCGGGGGTTGGAGCCCGACCTCGAGGCGTTGGCCGGCGACGCGTTCCGCCTCGCAGTGACCGACGTCTTCACCATCGCGGCGTGGGGCGGCGTGTTGTCGTTCATCGCTGCGCTCACGATTCCCCAGCTGCGGCTGCGGGAGACGATCGACGGCTGACGATCGTCAGGCGGCGAGAGAGCGGGTCGCCACTCGCACGATGTCGTCGAGGGCGTCGACGAGTTCGGGGCACCCGTGGAAGAGGGTGTCGACCTCGGCGCCGGTCCAGGGTTCGCAGAGGGCCTCGGAGGGGAGACCGGCCCGGGTCCACGCGGTGGCGATGTGACGGATCGCGCTGTCGACCCGTGGATCGGCGGCCGTGACCGACTGGCTCGCCATGCGGTCGAGATCCCATTCGGAGTCGTGGACCAGCGGGCGACGCACGAGGTTCAAGCGGTAGCGCAGTGCCTCTGCCGCAATCCTCGTGTGGTTCACCCGGTGCCCTCCCCTGCGACCGCCCTGTGGACAACTCGCTCACGACAATAGAAACCCTGGCGTGACGAGGGGTGGACCCCTCGCGCGATCCGCGCGAGCTCAACCGCGAACCGCGCGACCAGGATCGGACGATCGAGGGCGACAGGTCCTCAGGGTCGAGCGGGGCGACCGGACGGGCAACACCCCTCGGCACACGGCATTGCACGGGCGGGCAGTGCGCTCAACGCCTGGTGGGGCGCATCGCCGGCGCGTTCCTCCAGCAGCGTACGAAACATGGCGATGAAGCGCGGGTCGGGGTCCGTCCCAGGTGTGGCGACGCGTTCCATGCGCATCCCGAGCTCGTCGGCGGTGGCTCTGGCCTCGGTGTCGAGGTCCCACACGACCTCCATGTGGTCAGAGACGAACCCGATGGGCACCACCACGACGGCGCGGGTATCGGCGGCGGCCAGGTCCCGGAGATGATCGTTGATGTCGGGCTCGAGCCAGGGGACCGTCGGCGGTCCGGAGCGGCTCTGCCAGGCCAGTGTCCAAGGGGCGTCGGGCGCGGCCTCGGCCACCAGGGCGGCGGTGGCGCGGAGCTGCATTTCGTAGTCGCTCGACTCGGCCATGGCCGTCGGAATCGAATGGGCGGTGAAGACCAGGTGCGCGTCGGGCCCCAGCGCGGCGATGGCGCGGCGCACTTCGTCGCGGAAGGGCTCGACGAAGCCCGGGTGGTCGAAGTAGTGCCGCACCCGGTCGATTCGGGGGGCACCCGCGCCCACGGCCACTCGAGCCGCCTCGATGTCGTCGTTGTACTGACGGCAACCGGAGTGGGAGCTGTAGGCCGAGGTGACGATCGCAACGGCGTGGGTGATGCCGTCATCGGCCATCTGCTGCACGGTGTCGGTCAGGTAGGGCTGCCAGTTCCGATTGCCCCAGTAGACGGGAAGATCGTCGCCGTGGTCGCGCAAAGCCGCGTCCAGCGCGTCGACCATCCGTCGGCACTGGTCGTTGATGGGGGAGATGCCGCCGAAATGGGCGTAGTGGGCACCCACCACGGCGAGCCGTTCGTCGGGGATGTTGCGGCCCCGGGTGACGTTCTGGAGGAACGGGATCACGTCGTCGGGGCCCTCGGGTCCGCCGAAGGAGACGAGCAGAACGGCATCGATGTCGGACACGGGGAGAGGCTACCCACCAGGCTCACGGCTTTCGTTTTCGGGGGTGCTGTGGCTAGGGTCCTCCCGTTCTCCGGGTGGAGTGCGGTCAGACGACCGCTGGTGCGCGCACGCGCACCCGGCCGGGGTCTTCCATCATGCGTTCGCCCATTCCCACTCACCGCCGCCACCGCACGTTCGGGTTTCTGCTCGTCGCCGTCGCGACGACTGTGATCCTGGCGTCGGGCCCGTTCGCGTCGGCCGACGAGATGGAGGAGCTCCGGGCAGGCGTGCCGACCGGCGAGGAAGTCCGGGCGACGATCGCCGACCTCTCCGCCGAGCGCGACGCCCTGCTGACCTCGCTCAGTGCGGCCGAGGCCGACCTGAGCGACACGCTCGACGCTCGTGACCGGTTCGACGAGGACCAACGTCGGCTCGCCTCCCAGATCGAAGCGGCGACCGACCACCTGCGATCGGTCGCGGTGACCGCGTTCATCACCGGTGGCGACGTCGGCGAGCTCCAGTTCCTCGTCAACGTCACTTCGGTCTCCGATCTGAGCTGGCGCCGCCACCTCCTGCGCAACCATGCCGGGTCGTCGCAGGTCGCGCTCGAGCGGCTCGAGGCACTCGAGGCCCAGGCCAGCGACGAGGTGCGCGAGAGCATCGACACCGCCGAACGCCTCCGGCTCGAGATCGACCGTCTCGAGATCCAGGTGGCCGAGCTCGAACCGCGCATTGCCGAGGCCCGGGATATCGAGCCTCTGGCCGATGCGTGGGATCGGGCGGCGATCGCCATCGAGGAGGGCCGCTACGGGATCGCACCCTCCGACAAGTGGGAGAAGCTCCGGTTCTGCGAGTCGACCCACAACTACCAGGCCACATCGCCCACCGGGAAGTACCGCGGCGCCTACCAGTTCGACTTCGCCACCTGGCAGACCGTGGGCGGCACGGGTGATCCGGCCGCCGCGCCGCCGGCGGAACAGGACGCCCGGGCGCGGGAGCTCTACGCCAGGCGCGGTCACTCGCCCTGGCCGGAGTGCGGCTACCACCTCCGCTAGCGAGGGTTTCCGGTTTCGTCAGCCGCCAAGCAGGCGTCGGGCCGCGTTGGCCACTCGGCCGGGCTGTGGCGGTTCCCAACCGTCGGGCACGAGATGGGGAGCCTTCTGGGCCAGCACGGCGATCACCTGGTCGGCCGAGGGGTTGACCAGCCCGACGTCGTCGATGACGACGGTCGGGACCGTTTCGTTGCCGTTGGCCCATTCGCGCACCGTCGCCGCATCAGCCGGGTCGTCCCAGATGTTGTGCTTCTGCATGGGCACGCCGGCCTTGCTGAGGCTGCGGTCGAGCATCATGCAGAAGCCGCAACCCGGCCGCCAGTAGAAGTCGACGCCGGTCATCGTCTGGTCACTCATGTCGAAGAGCACCGTGCGGGGCGCGGGATTGTTCCCTCATGCCTCGACCGTGAAGTTCAGCAGGTCCTCATCGAGGGTGGCGAGGATGTGGTCGATCGATGCCTGACGGACGTTGGTCCGGGTCTTGGCAAAGCCGGACGGGCTGATGGCCTCGGCGTGCGCGGCGGCGAGTTCGAGAACGGTGGATTCCAACTCCGCGGCTGGGACCGTGCGGTCGAGGAAGCCGACATCGACCGCCTGTTCGGGGGAGTAGGTGGTCCCGAGCAGTGTGGCGGCCGTGAAGTGACGGCGAGACAGGCGGTCGCGCGCCAGCTCGGTTGCGAACACGGGCAGCGGCATGCCGATCGTGGTCTCCGGGAGGCCGATGCGGCCGGGCGTGTCCGACGCGACGCGGACGTCGCACGACAGCAGCACGAGGGCACCGGCCGCGAGGGCGTGGCCGTCGGAGCCCGCCAGAACGGGGGCCGGGAAGCCGTAGAGGCGCATGCACAGTTCGGCACCCTTCTTGACCATGGCCTGGGCGGCCTCGGGGCCTTCCTTCATCACCGCGAGATCGAAGCCGGCGCTGAACTTGCCTTCGCGGCCGAACAGGACGACGGCCCGGGCGTCGGCGGCCTCGTCGAGCGCGTCGTTGATCGCGTCCATCGTGGCGTGGCCGAGCGCATTGGCCTTGCCGTCGTCGATGCGGATGACGGCGACCGCGCCGTCGTGGGTGAGCGAAACGGTGGAGTCCGAGGTCATGCGCCGACGATATCCGCCGTGGCCGAACCCTGTTCGGTTGCCACACGGGTTCGGTAGCGTCCCGGTCCATGAGTGCAATTCGTGCAGAGGGCCTCGTCCGGCGATTCGGCGACCTCACGGCGGTCGACGGGGTCGATCTCGAGGTGAGCGAAGGCGAGATCTACGGCTTCCTGGGGCCGAACGGTGCCGGCAAGTCCACGGTGGTGCGCATGCTGTGCACGCTGCTGCTCCCGAGTGCGGGTCGCGCCCGCGTCGGTGGTCTCGACGTGGTCGACGATGCCCACGACGTGCGGTTTTCGATCGGTGTGGCGCTGCAGGACGCGGCGCTCGACGATCGGATGACGGGCCGGGAGATCCTCGAGACGCAGGGGCGCCTCTTCGGGTTGCACAAGGCGGAGGTCGCGCAGCGGGTCCGCGAGCTCGGCCCGATCCTCGAGGTCGACGCACTCGACCGGCTGGTGGGCACCTACAGCGGAGGCATGAAGCGGCGCCTCGACCTCGCGGCGTCATTGATGCACAACCCGTCGGTGTTGTTCCTCGACGAGCCGACGACCGGGCTCGATCCCCCCAGCCGTCTGCGGGTCTGGGACGAAGTCCGGCGCCTGAACCGAGACTTCGGGATGACGGTCTTCCTCACGACCCAGTACCTCGAGGAGGCCGATGAGCTGGCCGATCGAGTCGGCATCATCAACGACGGCCGCCTCGTGGCCGAGGGCACCCCCGGCGAGCTCAAGCGGTCGATCGGCACCGATGTCGTCCTCGCCGAACTCGATCGCGACCACGATCGGGCTGTCGAGATCCTCCGTTCGGTCGACGGCGTGGCCCAGGTCGACCACTTCGGCGACGAGATCGTGATCGCCACGAGCAACGGATCGGCCACGCTGAGTCCGGTCGCCCTCGCGCTCGACCGGGCCGGCATCGCCGTCACCCAGCTGTCGTTGCGCACCCCGACGCTCGACGACGTGTTCCTCGAAGTCACCGGCACCCGCTTCGAAGGAGGCGACCAATGACCAGCCAGACCGCTCCGGCCCACATCACCGCCCGCTCGGCGGGCTTCGTCCACGACGTGTGGTCCATCGCGATCCGGGCGATCCGTCAGCTCCCCCGAGATCTCGAGACCACGGGCCCGGCCCTCGCCATCCCGCTGTTCTTCCTGGTGATCAACATCGGATCCCTGCAGGACATCGCCGGCTTCACTGCCATCGAGATCGACTACAAGGCGTTCCAGTTGCCGGTGGCCATCGTGTTCGCGGTCACCGGTGTCTCGCGTGCGCCGGCACTCGTGCTCGACATCCAGAACGGCTACTTCGACCGCCTCATGCTCACGCCGGTGAGCCGGCGGGCACTCCTGCTCGGCCACATGGTCGCCGACTTCGTCCTCGTGGTCGCCCTCGTGATCCCGGTGGTGATCCTCGGCTTCATCATCGGTGTCCGCTTCCCGACCGGACCGCTCGGCGTGTTCGCCTTCGTCATGATGGGGGCATGCTGGGGCGTTGCCTACACCGGGCTGCCCTACGCCATCGCGTTGAAGACGGGCAATCCGGGTGCGGTCAATTCGTCGTTCCTGCTCTTCTTCCCGTTCGCCTTCGTCACGTCGTCTTTCGTGCCGCTCGAAGACATGACCGGCTGGCTCGGCACGGCTGCCCAGTACAACCCGGTCACCTACCTGCTCGAGGGGCTGCGGTCGCTCTTCATCGAATGGGACGCGGTGGCGCTCGGCAAGGGGTTCCTGGCCATCGCGGGTCTGGCCCTCGTGAGCCAGACCCTTGCGTTCCTCGCCCTCAAGGGTCGGGTCGCCCGGGGCTGAGTCAGGACGGTCGCGGATCCCACTCGTCCGGGATCGTCGCCGGATCGAGTTCGAGCGCCTCGCAGTAGGCGGCGACCCAGGCGCCGTAGCCGTCATCGCTCGGATGGAAGCGGTCGGAGGCCCACGCCTTCCGCCCCTTGACCAGGTGTGGCACCACGTCGGCCACGGCGAGGTTGCGGCTCTCGGCCGAACGCCGCACCGATCGGTTCACCCATCGTCCGGAGGGGCTGGCCGCCGGGGCGGGAAGGGTCGACACGACCGTGTTGTCGGGGAGATCGTCGATCAACTCGTTGACCCGGGCCGACACCGACGGGGGATGCGGGTTGCGCATCAGGTCGTTCGACCCGATCCCGCAGGTGACGAGGGCCGGGTCGCGCTCGAGATGGTCGAGCAGCGGAAGCTGATGGTGGCGGACGTGCACGGCTCGGGCCCCGGACCGACTGAGGTTGACGATCCCGTGCGGGCGACCGTCGGCCTCGAGGGCCCCGGCGATGCGGGCGACCCAGCTGCGCGACAGCGACGAGGCGCCCACGCCCTGGGCGATCGAGTCGCCGAGGACGACCCACAGCGGAAGGCTCCCTGCGATCGCAGCCCGTGAGATGTCGCGCCATTGGGCCTCGCGCGGGTTGACCTGTTGGGCGATCGCCCGCGTCCCCCGACTGACGACACTGATCGTCCGGGTGAAGGGGCGCGGCGCCCACGGGTCGCGCTCGTGCAACGCGGCGACCACCGGGTGGTGATCGTGATTCGTCGTAGGGGGCTTAGCCTGCGCCACGTGATCCTCGTCGACCTCGAACGTGTCAGCATGAGTCGTCCGAACCGTCCGCTCTTCAGCGACGTCTCGGTGACCGTGTCGGCCGGCGACCGACTGGGGGTTGTCGGAATCAACGGTACCGGCAAGTCGACGCTGCTCTCGGTCATCGCCGGGACCCGGGATCCCGAGGGTGGCACGGTCCGGCGCGGCCGGGACGTGTCCATCGCGGTCGTCGACCAGGTCACCCGTCTCCCCGAGGGCACCGTGCGCGACGCCGTCGGGGCAGGATGGCGGGGTGAAGCGGCGCTCGACCGCCTGGGCGTGGGCGATCTCATGGACCGACCCACCGCAGAGCTGTCGGGTGGTCAGGAGAAACGGGTCGCGCTCGCCCAGGCCGTCGTGGCCGACGCCGAACTCCTGGTGCTCGACGAGCCCACCAATCATCTCGATGTCGACGCCATCGAATGGCTCGAGAGCGAGCTGGCCGGGTTCAAGGGCGGACTCGTCCTCGTGACGCACGACCGCAAGGTGCTCGATGCGTTGACGACCCGCATCCTCGAGCTCGATCGAGGCGCGGCCTACCTGCACGAGGGCGGCTACGCGGGCTACCTCGAGGGCCGGGCCGCCCGTGAGGAACGGGCCGCGGCCACCGAGTCGACCCGACGCAATCTCGCCCGACGGGAGCTGGCCTGGTTGCGCCGGGGGGCCAAGGCACGCACCCGCAAGAGCCGTTCCCGCATCGAGCGGGCCAACGAGCTGATCGCCGGCGGCCCGCAGGCCGAGGCGCGAGAGGGAGATCTCGACCTCGCCCAGTTGCACAAGGGCACGCCGCGTCTCGGCGACCAGGTCGTCGAGCTCCACGACGTCACCGTGGGCTTCGAGGACGCCGAGCCGCTCGTCGAGGGCCTCGACCTGCTGCTCGACCGTCGCGAACGGCTCGGGATCGTCGGTGCGAACGGCAGCGGCAAGTCGACGCTGCTCGACGTGTTGGCCGGTCGCCGGGCGCCCCTGGCCGGTGAGGTCGTGGTCGGGCCCACGGCCCGGGTCGGTCTCCACGACCAGAAGGGGCGAGAGCTGCCCCCCACGGCCCGGGTGCGCGACCTGATGGCCGGCGACGGGGCCGAACCCGACTGGTGGGACATCGCCCTGCTCGAACGGTTCTGGTTCGACAGCGACACCCAGAAGTCTCCGGTGGAGTTGCTGTCGGGCGGCGAACGTCGGCGGATCCAGCTCGTGCTGACGCTGGCCGACAAGCCCAACGTCCTCCTGCTCGACGAGCCGACCAACGATCTCGACCTCGACACCCTTCGCGCCCTCGAGGACTTCCTCGACGATTGGCCGGGCGCCGTGGTCGTCGTGAGCCACGACCGGGCCTTCCTCGACCGGACGGTCGACGACGTGCTCGTGATCGACGGTGGCCGAGCTCGCCGATGGCCCGGCGGCTACGAACAGTGGCTGCAGGATCGTCGGACCCGGGCCACGCGGGGCAGTGTCGCCTCCACCGCCGAGCCCGCGAAGAAGGTCTCGCCCGCGGACCGGTCGTCGCCGGGACGCAGCCACAGCACGATCCGCCACGAGCTGAAGGCGGCCGAGAAGGTGATGAATCGCCTCCAGACGCAGCGTGAGCGCCTCGACGAGGACCTGGCCCAGGCCGGGACCGATCATGTTCGGCTCGCCGCCGCCGGCGAGGCCATCGCGGCGTGCGACCGCGAGCTCGCCCAGGCCGAGGAACGATGGCTCGAATTGTCGGAGGAGTTGGAGAGCCGGTGACGGTCGCCCCGTCGGTACCCTGACAGCCATGTCTGAAACCGCCACTGCCGAGTCCGAGGCCGGGGCCGCCGAGGTACTGATCGTCACTGATGCCGCCCGCGCCACCGTGCTCGACATCCGGGCGAACGAGGACGACGGGGAAACGCTCGGCCTCCGGGTCGAGGTCACCGGCGCGTCGGGTGTCGACTACACCTACGACCTCTCCCTGGAGCCCATCGCCGAAGCCCGCGACGACGACCATGTCCGCGAACACGAGGGCCTCACGGTGATCGTGCCCGCCGCCAGCGTCGCGGCGTTGACCGGGGCCACGCTCGACCTGCCGTCGGTGGCTGGCCAGGGTGGGCTGGTGATCCGCAACCCGAACCGTCCGAATCCGCTGGGCGATCTCGGTCAGCTCGAGCTGACCGGCGATGCGGCCAACAAGATCACCGTCCTGTTGGCCGAGCGGATCAACCCCGCGCTCGCGTCCCACGGCGGCTACGCCGAGCTCGTCGGCGTCGAGGACGACAAGGCCTACGTCACGATGGGCGGCGGTTGTCAGGGCTGCGCCATGAGTGCGGCGACGCTGCGCGAAGGCATCACCAAGGCGATCCTCGAGGCCGTGCCCGAGATCACCGAGGTGGTCGACACCACCGACCACGACCAGGGCGAGAACCCGTACTACAGCTGAGCGTCCGGGTTCGATCTCTGACGGGGGAGTGACTCAGGTCAGGTTGTCGCGCACGCTCGCCGCGATGCCGGCGGCGTCGAGCCCGAACCCGGCGTGGATCTCGTCGGGGTCGCCGTGGGGCACGTATTCGGTGGGCACCCCGAGCACCCGCACGCGGCAGTCGGCATCGCGCTCGCCCAGGGCGTCGCGCACGCCGGCCCCGGCACCGCCGATGCGGAGTCCGTCCTCGACCGTGACCACCAGCCGGTGATCGGCGATGTCGTCGATCATCTCGGGGTCGAGCGGAGTGACCACACGCGGGTCGTAGACCGTGGCCTCGATGCCGTCGGCGGCGAGGAGGTCGGCCGCGCCCAGCGCCGCCGGCAGCATCTGGCCGAAGCCGAGCAGGGCGACGCGTCGATCGCCCGAACGGATGCGTCGGGCCCGCAGCCCGGTGCCCACCTCGTCGTCGGCGACATGGGCCGCCTTGCCCCGTGACCAGCGGATCGCGACCGGACCGTCGGTGAGGTCCATGGCATCGACCATCATCTGCTGGATCTCCTGGTAGCTCGACGGTGCGAACACCGTCATGCCGGGGACCTTGGTGAGGAGGACGAGGTCGAGGATGCCGTGGTGCGAGGCGCCGTCGGGGCCGGTGATACCTGCCCGATCGAGACAGAAGATCACCGGCTGGCCGTGGAGGCCGACGTCGAGGTTGACCTGGTCGAACGCCCGCGTGAGGAAGGTGGCGTAGACGGCGATCAAGGGCCGGAGCCCGCCCATCGCCATGCCGGTCGCCGCCGTGACGGCGTGTTGTTCGGCGATCCCGACGTCGATGCAGCGGTCGGGGAAGCGTTCGCGGAAGGGGAGCAGGCCGGTGGAGTCGGGCATCGCCGCAGTGATCGCGACGAGCTCGGGATGCTGGTCGCCCAGCTTCACGAGGGTCTCCGAGAAGGCGGCGGTGTAGCTGCCCTCCTTCATCGACCCCGTGTCGTGCATGTTCTTGACGTCGTCCTGCTCGGCCGGGGCGTAGCCACGACCCTTCTGCGTGAGCACGTGGACGACGACCGGTCCGTCGAACTCCTTCGCGTTCTGGAGGGCCTCCTCGACCGAGGCGATGTCGTGGCCGTCGAACGGCCCCATGTAGCGCACGCCGAGGTCCTCGAAGAAGGCCGACGGTTCCCACATCTCGCGGATCGCGGCCTTCGACATCTTGATGGTCCGCTCGATCTGCTCGCCGACCCACGGGATGCGTTCGGCGATGTCTTCCAGCTTGGCCTGGCGCCGCATGTAGGTCGGGTTGTTGCGGATCTTCACCAGGCTCTCGGAGAGCTTCGACACGGTCGGGGCGTAGGACCGGCCGTTGTCGTTGAGCACGATGACGACGTCGCGGCCGCTGTGCCCCAGGTTGTTGAGCCCCTCGAAGGCCATGCCGCCGGTGAGGGCACCGTCGCCGATGACCGCCACCACCTCGCGGCGGGCGTCGGACGCATGGAACGCCGTGGCCAATCCGTGGGCGTAGGACAGCACCGTGGAGGCGTGGCTGTTCTCGATCCAGTCGTGTTCGGACTCGGCCCGTGACGGGTAGCCGGAAAGACCACCGGTCTGCCGCAGCCGCCCGAAGTCGCCGACCCGGCCCGTGAGCATCTTGTGGACGTAGGCCTGATGGCCGGTGTCCCAGAGGATGACGTCGTGCGGGGAACGGAACACGCGGTGCAGCGCGATGGTGAGCTCGACCGCGCCCAGGTTCGACCCGAGGTGGCCACCGTGCTCGTTGACCGCCTCGATCACCGCGTGGCGGATCTGCTCGGCGAGGTCGTCGAGCTCTTCGAAGCTTCGTCCTTGAAGATCTTCAGGGCCGTTGACGGCATCGAGCAACATGGTTTCCTCAAGTGGGACACCGCGGATCATCGGCGTTCACCCGTGGTTCAGGGTATCCGAGGACCTCTGGGGAATGCGGACGCGGCCGGGGAGCAATCTCGAGAGGGGGCGAGCGACGAGCAGCCCGAATCCGAGGGCGACGAGGCCGCCGATCGCGTCGATCCAGTAGTGGTTGGCCGTGACGATGATGGCGAACAGCGTGACGAACGGGTAGGCGACGATCGCGGCGCGGGCCCAACGCTGTTTCAGCACGGGGTAGAGCCCGATGGCGCACCAGGTCGCCCACGCGATGTGCAGGCTCGGCATGGCCGCGTACTGGTTGGAGATCGACTCCATGGTGTCGGTCTCGAACGACCACAGGCCGCCGGGGTCGACCAGGGTGTCGACATAGTCGAAGTCGAGGTCGCACGCTCCGTACGACGACTGGGGTTCGCACGCGGTCAGCAGTCGTGGAGGCATCAGGGGGAAGAAGGCGAACCCGACGAGGGCGGTCATCGTGGTCGCCGCCAGGGTCGAGCGCATGAACAGGTAGCGCTGGGGGAAGCGGAGGAAGAGGAAGACCATCGCGAAGATGGTCACGCCGAAGTGGAACGTGCCGTAGAAGACGTTCCAGAAGACGATGAACGGGTCGAAGTCGATGAACCGGGCCTGGATCCACTCCTCGTGATACAGCCCGATCGCGGCCTCGAAGTCGATGACCCGCATGGCGTTGTCGAAGGAACGGTCGATGATGTCGCCACCGAGCGCCGATCCGAACTGGTTCCGGATCGTCGAGTAGATCACGTAGAAGACGAGCGTGATCAGGCCCTCGACCCACCAGCGGATCCCTGCGTCGGCAGGCGTCTCCTGCGCAGGGGGCGGGGCGGGATCGAGCGTCATGGTGTCGGTGGGTGCCGCCACCGGGCTAGCCCGTCGCTCGTTCGAGGAACCGGTCGCGGTCGACGAGCACCCGCACGACCCGTCCCGCGGCGATGACGCCGCGCCCATCGGTTGCCTCGACGGCGAAGGTCAGCCGCCGTCCCTCGACCCGCTCGACCTCGGCGGTGATCGTGATCGCCGCGCCGACGGGGCTGGGCTGGACATGGTCGATCTGCATGCGCATCCCGACCGTGGTCTGGCCCGGCTCGAGCCGTCCGGCGAGTGCTTCGACGCAGGCAGCTTCGGCCCACGCGAGGACTCGAGGGGTCGACAAGACCTCGACATCACCAGAGCCCAGGGCGGTGGCAGTGTCGAGGTCGGTGACCTTGCGCTCGATACGGGCGGCCAAACCGGCGTCGACGGACATCGGCGGTACCATAGCGAACCCCTGGCCCTGGAGGTTTCCGTGCTCGATCACGAGCTCATCAATCGCACGCTCGGCACGGCCCTGCGCACCGGTGGCGAGTTCGCCGAGGTGTTCGTCGAGGACAAGCGTTCCTCCTCGGCCATGCTCGACGACGGGCGGGTCGAGGAGCTGACGAGCGGGCGCGATCGAGGGGCCGGAATCCGTGTCGTGGTGGGCGACACCACCGGATTCGCCCACACTGCCGACCTCACCGCGACCGGCCTCGCCAATGCGGCCGAGGCGGCTGCGGCCGCGGCGCGTGGCGGGGGCGGCGGCGTTCGTGAAGTGTCCGTCACCCGTGCCGACGGCCCCCGGCCGACTCCCGTACGAATTCCCCCCGAAGACGTCGCGAAGGCCACCAAGGTCGAGCTGCTGTCGCTCGCCGACGCGGCCGCTCGCGGCCAGGGTTCGGCGATCACCCAGGTGTCGGCCCGCTACGGCGACAGCCGGCGGAGGATCCTCGTGGCCAACAGCGACGGCCTGTTGGCCGAGGACGACCAGGTGCGCACGCTGTTCTCCGTTTCGTGTGTCGCGACCGGCGACACCGGCCTCCAGACCGGTCGTGAGTCCACGGGCCGCACTGTGGGGTTCGAACTCTTCGACGAGGCCGACGTCGAGGAAATGGCCCGCACCGCCGCCGGTCGGGCGATCACCAAGCTCTCCGCTCGTCCCGCCCCCTCCGGGGCCATGCCGGTCGTGGTCGGTCCCGGTGGCGGCGGCGTGCTCTTCCACGAAGCCTGTGGCCACGGCCTCGAGGCCGACCTCGTGGCCAAGTCGGCGAGTGTCTTCGCCGGGCGCGTCGGCGAGGAAGTGGCCACCCCACTGATCACGCTCATCGACGACGGCACCATGGCCGGCGAGTGGGGTCACTTCACGATCGACGACGAGGGCCGGCCCGCTGCTCGCAACGTGCTGATCCAGGACGGTGTGCTCACCGACTACATGTGGGACCACCTCCGGGCCCGCAAGGAAGGCCGCCCGAGTTCGGGCAACGGCCGTCGTCAGAGCTACCAACACCTGCCGATGGTCCGCATGACCAACACCTACATCTCCAATGGCTCCGACGAACCGGCCGAGATCATCAGCGGAACCGAGTCCGGTGTCTACGTCGCCGAACTGGGCGGCGGGCAGGTCAACACGGCCACCGGCGACTTCGTCTTCGGCATGACCGAGGCCTACCTCATCGAGAACGGTGAGATCACCGAACCCATCCGTGAAGGCAATCTGATCGGCAACGGTCCCGAGGTGCTCACGCGCATCGATGCGCTGGGCAACGACTTCGCGATGGGTTCGCCGGGCACGTGCGGCAAGGACGGGCAGGGGGTCCCGGTCGGCGACGGCACGCCGACCCTGCGGGTGACCAGCCTCACCATCGGCGGCACCGCGGCCTGAGGCCCCCGTCATGGCAGAACTGATCGACATCGCCACCCGCGTCGCCGGCTGGGCCCTCGACGGCGAAGCCGTCGAGGCCTTCGTCGTCCACGAACGAGAAACCGAGATCCGCGCCTACGAGGGCGACGTCGAGTCCCTGACCTCAGCCGAGAGTCAGGGCATCGGCGTCCGCGTGGTGGCTCACGGCCGCCAGGGATACGCCTACGCCGGCACGCTCGACGAACGTGCGCTGGAGGAGACGCTCCAGGAAGCTCGCGACAACGCCACGTTCGCCGAGCCCGACGAGTTCAACGGGTTGGCCGAACCCGACGGCGTCGCTCCGGCCGACCTCGATCTCTTCGATGCCTCGATGGCCGACTTCCCGACCGACGAGAAGGTCGCGCTCGCCATCGAACTCGAGCGGCTCACCCGGGCGGCCGATCCCCGCATCAGCGGCATCGAGTCCGCCGAATACGTCGACTCGCTCTACGAGTCGGCCGTGGCCACCTCCACCGGCATCAGCAGCGTCACCCGCGAAACGGGCTGCTATCTCTCGGCCTACTCCCTGGCGGAGGCCGACGGCGAGACGCAGACGGGTTTCGGCTTCTCGATCGGTCGTGGTCCCGGGGTGCTCGATCCGGCCAAGGCTGCGGCCGACGCGGCCGAGCGGGCCACCAGGCTGCTCGGGGCGGTCAAGCCCGAGACCGGTCGCGTGACGGTCGTGCTCGACCCGTGGGTCACCGCCCAGTTGCTCGGCATCATCGGCCACACGCTCACCGGCGACGCCGTGCAACGCGGTCGCTCGCTGTTCGCCGACCGGGTGGGCGAACAGGTCGCCGTGGCCGAGCTGGTGCTGGTCGACGACGCGACCGATCCCGCCGCCTTCACGGCCTCCATGGTCGACGGCGAGGGTCTCGCGACCCGGCCGACCTCGCTCATCGACGGCGGCGTGCTCCAGGGCTTCCTCCACAACAGCTATTCGGCGCGGCGAGGCGGCACCCGTTCCACCGGGTCGGCGGTACGCGGCGGATTCAAGGGCGCACCCGGCGTGGGTGCCCAGGCGCTGGCGCTGCGGCCCGGGACCCGCTCGCAGGCCGAGCTGATCGCCGGGATCGACGACGGACTGTTGGTGCAGGGGGTGGCGGGCCTCCACTCCGGTGTCAACCCCGTCTCGGGAGACTTCTCGACCGGCGCCGAGGGGCTGCGGATCCGCAACGGCGAGCTCGCCGAGCCGGTCCGCGAACTCACGATCGCGTCCACGATCCAGCGTCTGCTCCTCGACATCGAGGGCATCGGTGCCGATCTCGAGTGGTTGCCGATGAGCGCCGCCGGCGTCAGCGTGGTGGTCGCCGACGTGACGATGTCGGGCGCCTGAGCCCTTGACCGAGCTCGATCAGCTGGCCCAGCGACTCCTCGAGTCGGCTCGCGACGGGGAAGCCGTCGAGGTGTGTGTCGGCCGTGCCGTCGAGAACTCCGTGCGGGTCCACGGCGGCGCGGTCGAATCGCTGACGGTCGCGGAGTCACACGGCGTCGGAGTGCGGGTCGTGGTCGGAGGTCGCGAGGGTCACGCCCACGCCGGCAGTTTCGATCCCGACGTGGTCTCGTCGCTCGTTGCCGAGGCCCGCGACAACGCGAACTTCGCCGAGGAGGACGACCGGGTCGGGCTGGCGGTGCCCGACGGCGTGGCGGCCGTGCCGGTCGAACGCTGGGACGAGTCGGTCGCGTCGACGTCGATCGACGACAAGATCGCGCTCGCGACGGCGCTCGAGGCGGCAGTCCTCGGGGCTGACCCCCGTATCCGAGGCGTGCGTGCATCCGTCTACGGCGACACCCGGAGCGAGACGGTGGTCCGCAGCACCACGGGGATCGAGAGCCACACCCGGGGCACGATGGCGTCGCTCTCGACGAGCGTGCTCGTCGACGACATCGACGGGGGCACTCGCACCGGGGGTGCGGTCGACGCGGCTCGGGGGCCGGTCGGTCTCGACGTCGACACGGTCGCCGATCTCGCCGTGGCGCGTGGGCTCCAGCTGCTGGGCGCGGTCGCTCCGGCCACGGGCCGCCCGACCGTCGTCTTCGAACCCCGGTTCGCGGCGACGCTGCTGGGCCTCGTGGCCGGGATGCTCTCGGGCGAACGGGTGGTCAAGGGCAGAAGCCCGTTCGCCAACCGTGTCGGCGAGCAGATTTCTGCCGACGTGCTCACCATGTACGACGATCCGACCGATGCCGCCTCGCTCGCCGCGGCGGCCTACGACGGCGAAGGACTGGCCTGCCGTCGCGTGCCGCTGATCGCCGCCGGCGTGCTCGACGGGTTCCTCCACGACACCCGCAGCGCCAAGGGCCTCGGTACGACGTCGACCGGCTCGGCGCAGCGCAGTGTCCGCGGGGGTCCCTCGCCCGGCCACCGCTCCCTGCACGTGGACCCCGACCGTGGCGGCCTCGACGAGTTCGTCGCCGGAATCGACGATGGTCTCCTCGTGGCGTCGCTCCAGGGGTTGCACTCGGGGGTCAACGCCGTGAGCGGCGACTTCTCGGTCGGGGTGGAGGGCGTCCGCATCCGCAACGGAGCGCTGGCCGAACCGATCCGGGAGGGCACGCTGGCCGGTGCGATTCCACGCCTCCTGCTCGACATCTCGGCGGTGGGCGCCGATCTCGAGCGGCAGCCGGGCGGCGCGCTGGTGCCGTCGCTGATGGTCGAAGGGATGACCCTGGGCGGAGGAGGCTGAGCCGTGGAGATCCTGCACGCGATCGTCCTCGGCATCGTCCAGGGCCTGTCGGAGTTCCTGCCGATCTCGTCGAGCGGGCATCTCGAGCTCACCCGTTGGCTGTTCGGCTGGGACGACCTGTCGCCCGAGCTCGAGACGTCGTTCGACGTCGCGGTCCACATGGGCACGCTCCTCGGCGCCATCGCCTACTTGCGGGCCGACGTCGTTCGGTATCTCCTCGCCGGTTTCGGTCCGCTTCGGGGCCGGCCACTCGGCACCGATGGTCGCATCGCATGGTTCCTCGTCGCGTCGGCGGTGCCGGCGGGCATCACCGGCGTGCTGCTGAAGGACCAGATCTCCGATCTCGACAGCATCGCGATGATCGCCATCATGCTCATCGTCTTCGGCCTCCTGCTCCTCGTGGCCGACCGTCTTCCCGAACGGCGAACGCTCGACGAGTTCACGCTCCGCGACGCGCTGCTGATGGGCGTCGGTCAGGCCCTCGCCCTGCAGCCCGGCGTCTCGCGGTCGGGCGCGACCCTGACGGTGTCGCGGTTCGTCGGGTTCGGCCGCGACGCCGGTGCCCGACTGGTGTTCCTGATGAGCTTGCCGATCATCGCCGGCGCCGGCGTCTTCTCCCTCGCCGATGCCGACATCCCCAGCGACTTCTGGCCTCCCTTCCTCTGGGGGATGGCGGCCTCGGCCGTGACGGGCTGGGTTGCGGTGTGGGGAACCCTCCGTCTCGTGCGGTCCCACACGTTCCGCCCGTTCGTGATCTATCGCGTGGGCGCCGGTCTCGCGGTGCTCGCCATTCTGGCCACCAACTGGCGCTGACTCACGAGACCAGTACGGGTACCACATCACCCGTCGTGAATGCCTCGACGACGGCGCCCAGCTCGGCGCGCCCGACGGCCACCAGCGGCCGTTCGTCGACGACGGCGATCACCTCCGCACCGGAGGCGACGACCCGGCCGTCGAGCAGGCGGTAGAGGTCGACCCGGTCGCCCGGCTCGAGGTGCGGTGCCGGTGCGGTCAGGCTCACTGCCCCGCGTCGGGGACCGACCCGGGATCCGGCGGCCGACGATCCGGTCGCGTCGAGGCGGGCCTCTCGCAGGATCTCACCCCGACCGATCGAGACCACGAGTCGGCGTCCCCAGGGAGGCTCGATGGCGGCATCGACGGGAATCGCGGCAGGGGGGAGCGCCCGCAGTTCGACGTCGCCCTCGGAGAGGAGATGGCCGGCGTCGAGCTCGCGGTCGGACACCCACACCGTGGTGGTGGGCGACCACGCGCCACGGACCGCATCGGCGCGCTGCCGCTCGGCCTGAACGCCCATGAGCGCAACCGTGATCAGCGCCAGTGCGAGGACGGGTCGGCTGCGGCGGTCGTGGCGCAGCCGCCGCCACAGCGCGCCCGGTGATGCCGAGGGTCGCCGCGAAGGTCGGCGTGGAATCGATCGTCGGTCCATGGACACCCGTCCTCGTTCGAGAAGGAAACGGGGAAGTCGTGATCGGGGAAGCGCGGCAGTCGAGCCGCGAGGTCAGTCGGCCGGGGTGGTCGACGACGTCGATGAACTCGACGAGGAGTCGGTGCCCGTTCCGCTGCTGCTGTCACTCGACGACGAGTCGGTCGTCGAGGTGGACGACGAGCCCTCGGAAGACGGTTTCGACGAGCTGCCGTGGTCGTTCTTGTAGAACCCGTCGCCCTTGAACGAGATGCCCACCTTGCTGAACACCTTCTTCACGGAGGCGCCGCAGGGCTCGGTCTCGCCCTCGTGTGTCTGGGGGCACTCGGTGAGGGCATCGTCGGAGAACGACTGCCACAGCTCGAACATCTCGCCGGTGCGTTCACATCGATAGTCGTAGGTCGGCACGGGAATGGAGGATAGCGACCGGCCGCGAGGGGGCCACCTCGCGGCCGCGCGGTCGGCCTCGCCTACGATGGACCCGTGGTCGTCGCGGTTCTCCTGGTGGTCGGTGCGTATCTGGTCGGGATGTTCCCGACCGCGCACCTCGTCGGCCGCCGCATGGGCGTGAACCCGACCGCGGAGGGTTCGGGCAACCCGGGTGCGAGCAACGTCTACCGACTGGGTGGTCGTCGGGCCGGGGTGATCGTCGGCGTGATCGACATGCTCAAGGGCGCGATCCCCGCCGGAATCGCGCTGCTGGTCGCCGGCATGCCCGAAGCCCACGCCGTGTGGGTCGCGGCGGTCGCCGGTCACGTCTGGCCCGTCACCAGGGGATTCCGTGGGGGCAAGGGAGTGGCCACGGCGGGTGGGGCGGGCCTCGTCATCAACCCGCTGATCGGGCTCGCCTGCGCCGGGGTGTTCCTCCTGCTCGTCAAGGTGGCGCGCATCGCCGCCCTCGGCTCGCTCGGTATCGCGGTGTCCTACCCGATCATCGCCGCGCTGGTCGGCCGACCGGCCTACGAGATCGCCGTCTCCGCCGGTGTGGCGTCGATCCTGGTCATCCGGCACCAGTCCAACATCCGGCGGATGCTGCGGCGCGACGAGAACCGGCTCGACGAATCGGGTACTGCCGCAGCCTGATGCCGCTCAACTCGCGGCCTGGGGCGCCGATTGGGATTCGGCCGGTCCCCGGTTTCGGCACGCTGCCCCGCGGCGTACCGTCTTCGGGGGTGGGTTGACTTACGCCGTTCACATTGGGCAGGTTCCGCATGGGCAAGAGAGTTCGTACCGCCGTCATCCCGGCCGCCGGCCTGGGCACCCGTTTCCTTCCGGCCACCAAGTCGCAGCCGAAGGAGATGCTGACGGTCGTCGACCGTCCGGCCATCCAGTGGGTGGTCGAGGAAGTGGTCGCCGCCGGCATCGACGACGTCCTGATCATCACGAGTCCGACCAAGAAGGGTGTCGAGGACCACTTCGACCGGATGGCCGAGCTGGAAACGCTGCTCGAGGCCAAGGGCAAGGTGGAGATGCTGGCCAGTGTGCGTCGCATCACCGACATGGCCACGTTCCACTTCACCCGTCAAGGGGCACCGCTCGGCCTCGGCCACGCCGTGTCGATGGCAGCACGTCACGTGCGCGACGAACCCTTCGCGGTGCTCCTGCCCGACGAGCTCCTGCCCGACGGCGGTGTGACGCTGCGCCGAATGATCGACGAGTGCGAGACATCGGGCTCGTCGGTGATCTCGCTGTTCGAGGTCGACGGACCGGAGATCTCCAATTACGGCTGCGCCGGCTTCTCGAGTCGCGACGGCGACGTGGTGGAAATCGACCGGATCGTCGAGAAGCCCCGCTTCGAGGAGGCACCGTCCAACCTCAAGGTGACCGGCCGCTACGTGTTCACCCCGGAGATCTTCGACAAGCTCGCCATGACCGAGCCGGGCAAGGGCGGCGAGATCCAGCTGACCGACGCGATGGCGATGCTCATCGGCGACCCGGGTCTGCGAGGCCTCGTCATCAAGGACGCCGGCTACGACGCCGGTCAGAGGCTCGACTGGCTGCGGGCCAACCTCGAGCTCTCGCTCGACGACCCGGCCGCCGGTACCCAGGTGGCCGAGATGCTCGTGGAGATCATGAAGGCACGCGGCCTGGCCTGAGCCCGGGATGCCCGAATCGGGCGGTGGGGTCGGATCCGGGCCTTGGGTCTGGCACGCTGACGCCATGATCACGCTCGACGAAGCGAGGGCTCATGTGCTCGAACGGGTGGCCCCGGCGCCGCCGCTGGACGTGCCGCTCGATGATGCCGCCGGTCTGGTCCTCGCCTCCGACGTGACCTCGACCGAGACGGTGCCGCCCTTCGCCAACACGGCGATGGACGGGTTCGCGGTCGTGGCGAGCGACACCACCGGCGCCCCCGTGACGCTCGACGTCGTGGGCACCGTCGCCGCCGGCGCCGCGGCGGACCAACCGCTCTCGGCCGGGCAGGCGATGCGCATCATGACGGGTGCGCCGATGCCGCCCGGGGCCGATGCGGTCGTGATGGTCGAACGCACCCGACACGACGAGGCCACGGCTACGGTCGAGATCGAGATCGCCGTCCCCGCCGGCAATCACGTCCGCGGTGCCGGAGAGGACGTCATGCCCGGCCTGCTCTTCGCCGCCGGCACCGTCCTCGGCGCCGGGCATCTCGGGGTGCTGGCGAGTGTGGGCGTGCGCACCGTGTCGGCGGTCCCGCGTCCGGTCGTCGGGGTGGTCTCCACCGGCGACGAGTTGGTCGACGACGGCAGTCCGCTCCGCCCCGGCCAGATCCGCGACTCGAACCGCCGCACGCTGCTGACCCTGCTGGAGGAGTCGGGGTTCGAGGCCGTCGATCTCGGGCTGGTCCGCGACGACGAAGCCGAGATCGAACGGGTCTTCCGTCAGGGTGCGGAGCAGTGCGACGCCGTGTTGTCCTCCGGCGGCGTGTCGATGGGGGCCTTCGACTATGTGAAGGTCGTGCTCGATCGCATCGGTGACATGCGTTGGATGCAGATCGCCATCAAGCCGGCCAAACCCTTCGCCTTCGGTCTCGTCGGCAGCACACCGATCTTCGGCCTGCCGGGCAACCCGGTCTCGTCGATGGTGAGCTACGAGCTGTTCGCTCGGCCCGCGCTGCGGTGCATGGCCGGCCACACGACCCTGTCGCGGCCGGCCCGATCGGCCATCAGTGGCGATGACCTCGGCCGTCACGACGACGGCAAGATCCACTTCCTCCGGGTCGTAGGCGAACCCGACGAGACGGGGCGCTGGCACATCCGCAAGCTGGGCGGTCAGGGATCGCATCAGCTCACGGACATGGCCGGCGCAACTGCGCTGGCCGTGGTGCCCGACGGGGTCGACGTGCGAGCGGGCGATGAGGTCGAGATCATCCCGCTCGGTACTCTGGGTCCATGACGACGGCGCTGGTGGACGGATTCGGGCGAGTCCATCGCGACCTGCGGATCTCCGTCACCGATCGCTGCAACTTCCGCTGTGCGTACTGCATGCCCGAGGAAGGCATGCAGTGGCAGCGCCGCGAGGACCTGCTCACCTTCGAGGAGATCGAGCGGGTCGCTCGCATCATGGTCGAGCGCTACGGCGTCGACGGGATCCGACTCACCGGGGGAGAGCCCACGGTGCGGGCGAAGCTGCCGGTCCTGGTCGAGAAGCTCGCCGCGCTCGGTGTCGACCTGGCGATGACCACCAACGGTGTCAGCATGCCCCTGCTCGCGGCCGACCTGAAGGCCGCCGGGCTTCGCCGGGTCAACATCTCGCTCGATTCCCTGCGGGCCGACCGGTTCGAAGAGCTGACGCGGCGGGACGAGCTCGATCGGGTGCTCGACGGCATCGATGCCGCCGTCGCCGCCGGCTTCGATCCCGTGAAGGTCAACGTGGTGGTCATGAAGGGGATCAACGACGACGAGGTGCTCGACTTCGCCCGCTTCGGTCGCGATCGGGGGGTGACGGTCCGTTTCATCGAGTTCATGCCGCTCGACGCCGACGAGGTGTGGAACAACGACAGGGTCCTCACCCAGGACGAGATCCTGGCGACCCTGCGCACCGAGTTCGAGATCGAGCCGATCCCGCGGACCACGGCTCCGGCGACCAGGTGGCGCCATGCCGACGGGCGCGGCGAGATCGGTGTGGTGGCCAGTGTGAGCCAGTCGTTCTGCGACACGTGCGATCGAGTGCGCATCACCGCCGACGGCCAGTTCCGCAACTGCCTCTTCGCAACCGACGAGACCGATGTGCGAAGCCTGTTGAGAGACGGCTCCTCCGACGATGTGGTCGCCGAAGCCCTCGCCCGGTCGGTTGCGTCGAAGTGGGCCGGTCACCAGATCAACCAGGTGCACTTCATCCGCCCCCGACGCTCGATGTCCGAGATCGGCGGGTAGGCGCAACTGCAGGCTGCTCTAGACTCGCCCGATGTCCGAAAGCTCTGACCACGGGTTCACGCATCTCGATCCGCTCGGGCGGGCCCGGATGGTCGATGTCACACCGAAGGAAGCGACGCACCGGCGGGCCATCGCCCGAGGTCGGGTGTCGATGACGCCCGACACCGCGTCGGCCGTCGCCCAGGGAGCGATCAAGAAGGGCGACGTGCTCGCGGTCGCCCGGGTCGCTGGGATCCAGGCTGCCAAGCGGACATCGGACCTGTTGCCGCTGTGCCACCCGCTGCTGGTCGGCTCGGTCACGGTGAACTTCGAGATCCTCGACGACAGTATCGAGATCGAGGCGTCGGTCGAGACCGTCGATCGCACGGGTGTGGAGATGGAAGCGCTCACCGCGTGCAGCGTCGCCGCGCTCACCGTCTACGACATGTGCAAGTCGAAGGACCGCAGCATGGTGATCGGCGAGATCGCCCTGTGGGAGAAGACCGGTGGCCGGAGCGGTCACTATCGCCGCGATCCGGGCTGAGTCGGACCTCATCGGCCGCGATCTCGGCGATGTGACGTTTGTCGCCCGGTGATTGTCTTCGCGTTGCGTTCGTAGTAGAACCGTAACTTGGAGTACGGGCCCCCGATGCCGGGAGTCCTTGTTTTCGGTGCACCGCCGCACCGCACCCTGGAGGAGACCTCATCCGATGAAGGAGTCAATCGTTCTCCTGATTCTCGGCGCCTGTTGGGCCGGCTATCTCGGCTGGTACTGGCGTGAGAACCAGAAGACGTCCCGACGTCGTTCCGACGGTATCCGAGCGTTCTCGAGCGGGCTCGGCTCTCTGGGTGGTTCCGCCACCCGGGCCCAGGCGTTCAGCCCGTCGGTCCCCGCACTTGCACCCCGCACCGCCACCGAAGCGGCTCGTCGGCGTCGCGATGTCGCCGTCGCGCTCGTCGTCGCTGCCGTCGTCACGTTCTTCGCCGCGGTCGCCATCGGCGGAGTCGCCGTGCTGTTGCACGTCGTGGTCGACCTGGCCCTCCTGTCCTACGGCTACGCACTGGTGCAACGTCGCAACGACGAGGCCGAGCGCGAGATCAAGGTCCACATGCTCTACCCGGAGGGTGCCCCGGAGTCGTCCGTGCAGACTCCCCAGGTCGTCAACAGCTGAGTCGGATCGCCCGACGAGCCGCTACCATGGCGGCTCCCACGGGGGTGTAGCTCAGTTGGTAGAGCGCCTCGGTCGCATCGAGGAGGCCAGGGGTTCAACTCCCCTCACCTCCACCCCGTGAAGCCTCAGGTCCAGGGTTCGTCCCGGCCTGGGGTTTCGTCGTTTCCGGCGCCGGTTGGATCGCGGCGGGAGGGCAGACTGTGGTGATGCGGGTGTTGGTGATCGACGGTTTCGAGGACGGCGATCCGGTCGTCGACGCCGCGATCGGCACCCTCCGGGCGCGCGGGCACGAAGTCGACGTGCTCGCCCTGGCCCGGCCCGCGTTCCCCCTGGCGATGTCCGAGGCGGAACATCGGGCCTACCCCGACGAGGGGGAGAACCTCCTGGCTCCCGAGACCCGCGAGGCGGCGGCGCTGGTGCGCAGTGCCGACGCGCTGCTGTTCTGCTGTCCGACCGTCGCCCATTCCCTCCCGGCCCGGGTGAAGGGATTCCTCGACCGGGTGTTCGTCACCGGCGTCGCCTTCACGTTCGACGACGATCGCTTCGTCCCGAAGCTACGACACATCCGTCGGATCGGCCTGGTGACGCGGCACCCGCACGGTCGTGTCGGGCGCGCCCGGGCCCGAGACGGTGCCCGTCGGACGATCCTGCGGACCATTCGCCTGCACTGCGCCTGGACGTGCAGGCGGACCCATGTGGTCCTTCGGCCCGACGACGACGTCGATTCCGTCAGCGACGCGCTGCGCCGCTGGTGAGCGCCACCGACCGGCGGGCGCGATCGAGAAACGCCTCGCGTGCGGTCCGGTCGGTGGCCTCGATCGCATAGAGGGCGATCCACTCGACCTCGACATCGGGGTGACAGAGGGGAGCGACGACGCGGGTCACGAGTTGGCGGCCGGGTTCGCCCTGGAGACGATTGACCAGCGCCGATGAGCCGTGGGTGGTGACGGCGGTCAGGGTCGTGACGGCAGCCAGCGGTGACGGGTCACGGGACGGACCGTCGACCCACGGGCCGAGGATGCGCTGTATCCAGTCGAGCATCTCGGCGGGGGGCCCGCCCCACCATGTGGGATACACGAGGTGCAGGGCATCGGTGCCGGTGAGCGCGGCGGCGTCGGGGCCGCATACGTCCGGCCCGAGATGGGTCACGACGGGCTCGATCCCACCATCTCTGACGCCGTCTGCCACCGCATCGCAGAGGGCGGCGCTGAAGCTCCCGGAAACGGGGTGCGCATGGATGACCCTGCACGTCATGCCGGCACCCTACCGGTGTCGGCGCGGGCCTGTGAACGCTCCGTGAAGTGCGTGTCCGCAAGGATCGGTCGACGGCGTCCACGACTACGTTGAGCCGTCATGAACGACCTCGTGCTTCGTCGGGTCCGGGTCGGCGATCGTCTCGTCGACCTGAGCTGCCGCGCCGGTGCGGTGGTTGCGATCGACGAGGCCGGTGGCGGACCCCCGGCCGACACCGACCTGTCCCTCGACGGGTGGCTCGCCCTGGCGGGGCCGGTCGAGCCCCACGCCCACCTCGACAAGGCCCTCACCGCCGATGCGGTGCCGAACCCGGCCGGTGATCTCGCCGGTGCCTTGGATGCCTGGTCGGCGACCGGTCCGTCTCGGTCCGTCGAGGAGATCACCGGGCGGGCCGAGCAGGCGGTGCGGCGCATGGTCCTCGCCGGCTACACCGCGGTGCGGACCCATGTCGACTGCGGACCCCATGTCGACCTTCGCGCCGTGGATGCGCTCGTCGAGCTCCGCGAACGTTTCGCAGAAGTGATCGAGATCCAGGTGTGCGCCCTCGTCGCTCCTGCCTCCGCCGGCGAGGGCCCCGGGGACGCGCTGGCGCGGCTCGACCGGGCGATCGCTCGGGGGATCGACCTCGTCGGCGGTGTGCCGTATGTCGAGTCGGATCGCCGCGAGGCCACGGCCAGACTGCTCGATCGAGCCGCCTCGGCGGGCCTGGCGGTCGACTTCCACACCGACGAGACCCTCGACCCCGGGGTCATGGCCCTCGCCGATCTCGCCGAGCTGGCTGCCGGGTTCCCGCATGCGATCACGGCGTCGCACTGCTGCTCGCTCGGGATGGCCGACGAGACCCGCCAGGCGGAGGTGGCCGCCGCAGTGGCCGAGGCCGGAATCGGTGTCGTGGCGCTACCCCAGACGAATCTCTTCCTGCAGTCTCGCGGCCGTCCGGTCGCCCCGCCCCGGGGCCTCACCGCCCTGCATGCCCTCGCGTCGGCCGGCGCCGTCGTGTGCGCCGGCGCCGACAACCTGCAGGACCCGTTCAACGCCGTCGGCCGTGCAGATCCGTTCGAAGTCGCTTCGTTGATGGTGACCGCCGGCCACGTCGATGCCGAGCGGGCCTGGTCGATGGTCACCACCGACGCACGGACGGTGATGGGCCTTCCCGCGGCAGGCCCCCACGTGGGCGCGGTGGCCGACCTGCTCCTGGTGCCGGCGAGCGGGGTGCGGGCGGCGGTCGCCGATGCGCCGGCCGACCGCGTGGTCGTGCGGGGTGGCGCGGTCCTCGCCCACACCACAACCGACGTGCGGGGCCACCCGCTCGTGGTCATCGACGACTGATCGGCGACGCCGCGCTCAGACCAGAACGGCGTCGCGGACGTAGAGCCGGCGGGTGAAACGGTCGACGTGGAGGAGCGTCCCCCGGAAGGTGATCTCGTCGCCCCGGTCGAGGTCGGTGCCGTCCGGAAGGTCGACGACCGCCTTCACGCGGTTCGACATCAGGCTGGAGCCACCGACGGCGCCGATCGCCACGGTCGTCTTAGTGCCGGGTTCGGTGCCGAAGTCGGCATCGCTGCGGTAGCCGCGGGACTGCTCGACGGTGCCCGTCCACGTGACCACCCGCTCGGCGTAGGCCTCCGAGAAGCGGCGGTCGATGTCGAGGCCGTAGCGGGTGGAGGCGAAGAGGTCGTCGATCACCCCCGGCGAATCGAGTGAGGCCGGTGGTGCCGCCCCATCGGAGGTGGGTTCGACGAGTTGCTGCAGGTCGGCGACCTCCGGGTCGTCCGGCAGCTTCTCGGCCACCTCCTCGACGATCTCGACGGCTCTGACCGTCTCGCCGGCGGCAACCAGGGTCTCGGCCTCGAGAAGTTGCACGACGACATTGTCGGCGTCGGTCTCGGCGTTGACCGTGTGCAGCGCCGCTGCCGCGTCGTGCAGCTCGCCGTCGTCGAGGAGCGACAGGGCGGCATCGACCGGTTCGTGATCGGCCAGCACCCGCACCATGTCGACCATCCGGTTGATGGTCGCCACCATCTCGGTGGCCTGCTTCGCCCGGCCGGTCGTGCTGACCGAGAGCCAGCTGTCGGTCAGCTCGACGGTCCGCCATGTCGAGAAGATCGACAGGATCGCGGCGCGTCGCGCGGGGGTGAGATAGTTCGTGATCGCGATCTCGCTGCCGGCGTCGACGACGATCGAGTCGTCGAAGCGGGGGTCGCCCACGACCACGTCGCGACCGCCCACGATCTGGCGGAGGAACGAGACGGCGTGTTGGCGCTTGAACTCGACCGGCGGAGCCGGTGTCGGGTGCACGGCCGAGTACACGGTCAGGGCCGAGCGGTTCTTGCTGATCACTTCGACGCGCACCGCCACCCCGCGCACCGACCCGTTGAGCTGAGGCGAGGAGAGCATGCGGCCCGGGGTGTGGGCCAGGCCCAGGTGTTCGCCCGCGGCCTTCCACGCCGCGTTGGCCGAGGCGGTCGCGTTGCGGGCGAACGCGGCCGCGAGCACCCCGAAGAAGAGCATGAAGACGGCGGCCACGGCGTCGATTCTCGCGCCGAAACGCGGGGAATCCCGGCCAATGGCCGGGATTCCCCCTTCGATGTCGATCCGCCCGGGGAGCGGATCAGTCGTGATCTAGCGCGGGGCCGGGCGGTAGTCGCCTCGGCCCGTGAGGCAGACCGGGTCGCCGGACGACCGGACGAAGGGCCGCACCTGGTCGCACGGGAAGGTCCAGTCCATCGTCTGGATCGCATCGGCCGACTGGGTCTTGCCCGGCTCGAGCGACGCGGGGGTCAGGGCGTTGTTGTCGATCGGTCCGAGGCTCGCGAGCGCCGCCTGGATGTCGGCGACGGTCGGGTTGTCGCCGGCGTCGTAGATCGCTCGGGCCATGACCCGCACGATGCTGCACACGCTGCCGACCATGCCGTAGGCGGAGTCGCCGGCATCGTCCCAGTTGTGGGATGTGCCGCTCGGGCTGTTCTCCGCATAGACCCGGTTGCACTCCACCGCAAACGGGTTGGGGGCGTAGTCCGGGTCTCGGGTCTCGCCGGTGTTGCGGAAGTCGACGATGATGGCACCGTTGTAGAGCGCCCCGGCGTCCGGGTTGTTGGCGATCTGACCCGAGACCAGCTCGCTCGCCTGGCTGTTGAAGTCGGAGGCGTAGAACTGGACGTCGCCCGGTTCGAAGCCGCGGGTCACCATCTCGTTGATGTAGCCCGGTGCCGACAGGATGTTGAGCACGTTGAAGAACACGTCGACCTCGGCGTCGATCATGTTCTGCACCGACTCGGGCACGCCGCCGACACACGAGGTGCCACCGCCGCAGTCGAGCACGTCGAAGACGATCGGGATACCGGCCTCGCGGAGCGGTTCGACGAGCGCCGATTCAACCGCTTCCTGTTGACCGGGTGTGTTCGGCGCGGCGACGCCGGTCGACTTGCCGTCGAGGGCGCCGGAGGCCAGCAGGTCCTCGACGAGGAACCGGAGGCTCTCCTCGAGCGTGGGCGACATCGAGATCAGGCGGTCTTCGCCTCGGGTCATGAACTCCACGGTCTGACCCTGGGTCGAGATGAACGAGGTCTTGGGGTCCTCCTCGACGAGGCAGAGGTTGGCCGACCCCTGGAACCCGCTGCTGTTCATCACGATGACGGAGTTGTGGTCCTCGGTCATCTCGATGCAGGCCCGGTTGCGGCTCGCTTCGACGTCGGTGCCGAGGAGTTCGGCCTCGGCGTAGCCGAGGTTGATCTGACGGCCACGGATGCCGCCGCACTCCTCGTTGATGTAGTCGATGATGACGTCGAACATCTCCTCCGGGTCGCCGACGGGAATGCCGAAGCCGATGGAGACCGCGTCTTCGAGACGGCTGCGGATGTGGCCGACGTTGACCTCATCGGCCGTGATGCCCGGGTCGGTGTCGACCCGATCAGGGGCGGGGTCGTGGGCCAGGCACACCGCGTCGACCTGGGTGAACGGATGGGAGCCCCGGTCGTAGGTCTGCTGGAACTCGGCGAAGATGCCGCCCCGCGGGTCCTCGTAGATGTTCGGCTCACCGTCGTCGGGCGCCGGTTCGTCGGGGGTCGAGTCATCCGGGGTCGAGTCGTCGGGGGTCGAGTCGTCCGGCGTGGAGTCGTCGGTGGTGTCCGTGGTGTCGGCGTCGTCGGAGCTCGTCTCCCCGCCGCACGAGGCAGCGAGGAAGGTGAACGCCAACAACACGCTCAGCCAGCGAAGGGTGCGGTGGGTCATGGGATCCTCCAGGGTCCTGCCGTTCAGACGAACGGCGTTCGGGCAAGTCTTGTGCCCAGACCACAGTGACACAAGTCACGCATGCGTGGGGGGGTGCCGCTCCGGGACCGTGTACTGGCGTCCGCCGGTCGGACCGGCCAAACTGTCGCCTTCGACGCACGTGATCGAGGGGACGATGGCGGGGGAGTCAAGCGACGGCGAGGTGACAGGCGCAGCATCCCTTGCCGCGGCCGTGCTCGAAGAAGAGGCCAAGCGTCAGGAGGCGCAGGCCGAGCGAGATGCCGCGGTCGTTCTCCCCGACGACCTGCTGCCGGGAGTCGGCGACGACCCGATGACGCTGCGCGAGGCGATGCGCGTCGGGGGCAAGACCACGGTCGTCCTGCTCTTCTTCCTGAACTTCATCGACGACCTCCCGCGGGCCATTCGGGTGATCGGTCCCGACATCCAGGACTCGTTGAAGATCTCCGACACGGTGCTGGCCGGGGTGCTCGGCTTCGGCGGCGTGGCCCTCGTGCTCGGCGCGGTTCCCATGGCGGCCCTCGCCGATCGCATCACGAGGGTGCGCATCATCCCGATCGCCTCGTTCTTCTGGGCCGCGACGCTGGCCCTTTCGGGGTTCATCGTCAACGCCTTCCAGCTCTTCTGGACCAACGCCGCGACCGGCTTCGGACAGGCCTACCGCATCCCGGTGTCGAACTCGTTGCTCACCGACGCCTACCCGATCACCTCCCGGTCGCGGATCTTCGCGTTCGAAGGACTCGGACGGCCGCTCGGACAGCTTCTCGGGCCGCTGACGATCGGTTTCATCGCGACCACGGCCGGCGGCGACGAGGGCTGGCGATGGGCCTTCTACCTCCTGGCCATCCCGCCGGTGCTCGTGGGTCTGGCCTCGTTCCTGATGCGCGAGCCGAAGCGGGGTCAGAACGAGCAGTCGGCATTGCTGACCGACGAGGCAGTCGACGTCGACGAACTCGAACCCTCGATGAGTACGGCGTTGGCGCGACTCCGCAAGATCCGGACCTTCTACTTCTTCGCCACCGGCATCGGTGTCCTGGGGTTCGCCCTCATCGCCGTGCCGGGACAGTTCAACCTCCTGCTCGACGACAAGTACGGGCTCGACGCCCTCGACCGCGGCATCGTCGAGTCGCTGCTGTGGATTCCGTCGCTGGTGGCCATCCCGTTCGCGGGCAGAACCTTCGACCGGAAGTTCCGCGAGGACCCCGAGTCGATGGTGAAGCTCACCGGTGGCCTCATCGTCGTCGCCGGGTTGATCTACATGGTCGCCCTCCCCATCAAGACCCTCTGGCTCCTGGTCTTGGCGATCGGCCTGGCCCAGGCGTGCATCTCCTCGGCGTTCGTCGCGGCACCGACGATCATCGCGGCGGTCGCGCCGTACCGCATCAGGGCCCAGGCGTTCGCCTTGCTCCCGGTCTTCATCTTCCTCATGGGTGGGTTCATCGGCGGCATCGTGGCCGGACAGATCTCCGACGCCTACAACAACCGCACCGCGATGATCCTGCTGGCCCCCTGGACGGCGATGCTCGGCGGCTGGCTCATTCGGCGTGGCGCATTCCACATCCGGCGAGACATCTCCCTCGCCGTCGAAGAACTCCTCGAGGAGCAGGAGGAGGCCCGCAAGATCGCGGCCGGCGACGAGGTCCCGGCGCTGCAGGTCCGCAATCTCGACTTCAGCTACGGCCCGGTGCAGGTCTTGTTCGACGTCGAGATCGAGGTGGGCAAGGGCGAAGTCGTCGCCCTGCTGGGCACGAACGGCGCCGGCAAGTCCACGCTGTTGCGGGCGATCTCGGGCCTCGGCATCCCCGATCGCGGTGTGGTTCGACTCAACGGACGCACCATCACCTACGCCGAGGCCGAGACCCGCTTCCGGGTCGGCATCGTCCAGCTGCGCGGCGGCGCCGGGATCTTCCCCTCGCTGTCGATCGGCGAGAACCTGCGCGCCGCGCTCTTGGGCAGCAATGTCGAGGCGGCCGAAGCGGATCGGCGCGTGGCGAAGGCGATCGAGACCTTCCCGGCGCTGAGCGACCGACTGAGCGAACCGGCCGGCGACCTCTCCGGCGGGCAGCAGCAGATGCTCGCCCTCGCCATGGCATTGATGCACGAGCCGGAGGTGTTGCTGATCGACGAGCTGAGCCTCGGGCTGGCGCCGGTCGTCGTGCAGGAGCTGCTGGCCGTCGTCGAGCGACTGAAGGCCCAGGGCCAGACGATGGTCATCGTCGAACAGTCGCTCAACGTCGCCCTCGCGTTCGCCGACCGGGCGATCTTCATGGAGAAGGGCATCGTGCGATTCGAGGGGCCGGCGCAGGAACTGGCCGAGCGCGACGACCTCGCCCGTGCCGTCTTCCTCGGGGGTGAGGGCGGATGATCGAGTTTCTCGGGTTCGAATTCGGCCAGCAGGATCTGGTCATCGGGCTGATCACGGGCCTCAGCTATGCCGCTCTGGCCGCCGGGTTCGTCCTCGTCTACCGCTCCACGGGAGTGCTCAACTTCGCCCACGGTGAGATCGGGTTCTTCGGGCTCGCCCTGTTCGTGATGATGATCGTCAACTATGGCGTCAACTGGTGGCTGGCCTTCGTGGTGGCGGTGCTGGCGACCGCCTTCATCGGAATGGCGGTCGAGCTCATCGTCGTCCGAAGACTCTTCAACTCTCCGCGTCTGGTCCTGCTCATCGCGACCATTGGCGTAGGCCAGATCCTCACGCTCGCCCGCGTCGGCTGGATCCCCGACATCACGGCGGGTGGGCCCATCCCCACCGCGTTCGACCTGAACTGGAATCCGACACAACACATCTCGCTCGCCGCTCGTGAGCTGGTGGTGCTGCTGGTCGTGCCGGTCCTGATCCTCATGTTGGCGCTCTTCATGACGCGCACGAAGTTCGGTCTCGCCGTGCGGGCGTCGGCCGACAACTCCGATACCGCTCGGGTCTACGGCACCAGTCCTCGTCGGGTCTCGACGATCGTCTGGACCATCGCCGCCGGCTTCGCCGCCGTCACCGCGATCCTGACCGCCCCGTTCACCATCTTCAGTGCCGCGGCGGTGGACGACACCGGCAATCTGCTGGTGGAACAGCTGCTCCTGCGGGTGCTCGTGGTGTCGCTGCTGGCCCGGATGCGGTCGCTGCCGGGGGTGGTCGCCGCCGGTCTCGGGGTCGGCGTGGCCGAGAAGCTGGTCCGGGAGAACGTCGACAACACCGACATCGTCAACGCGTGGATGTTCGTCGCCGTGCTGATCGTCGTCATCTGGGTGATCAAGGGGGAGCGTCAGGACGGCTGGTCGCTCTCACCCGCCAGCCGACCGATCCCCGAGCGACTCCGTGGCGTGTGGTGGGTCCGCAACATCAACGGCATCGGACTCATGGCCCTCTTCGGAGCGCTCGCCCTGGTTCCGGTGTTCGTCACCACGTCCGGTGGGATCTCGATCTGGACCCGAATCGTGCTGTTCGCGATGGTCGCCCTGTCGTTGTCCATCCTCACGGGCTGGGCCGGTCAGCTCTCGCTCGGTCAGTTCGCGTTCGTGGGCGTGGGCGGTCTCTCCACGGTCGCCTTCACCAAGGGTCACGACATCCCCATTCCGTTCGATCTCTTCGACCTCAGCATCGAGGCGCCCTGGGCGGTGGCCGTGCTGCTCTCCGTCGCCCTCGGCGTCGTCGGCGCCCTGCTGATCGGCCTGCCCGCCCTGCGGGTGCGCGGTCTCTTCCTCGCGGTCACGACGCTCGCGTTCGCGGTGGCGGCCAGTTCCTGGCTGTTCGATCAGTCCTTCTTCACCGGAGGCACCAGCTTCCCGCGACCGCCCCGCCCGCCGTCGTTCCTCGGGCTGGATTTCAGCGCCTCGCGGCGAAGCCTCTACCTGCTCTGCCTCGTTGCGTTGATGCTCGTGTCGTGGATCGCGGCTCGGGTGCGGTCCTCGGGTATCGGCCGGACGCTCATCGCCGTCCGTGACAACGAGGACATGGCAGCTGCATCGACGGTGTCGCCGGCCCGGGCCAAGCTGTCGGCCTTCGCCATCTCCGGGGGCATCAGCGCCCTGGCCGGATCGCTGTTCGTCATCTCGCAGGCATCGCTGTCACCCGGCACCGACTTCGCGCCGGCTGAGTCGTTGCGGGTGATCGTCATGGCGATCATCGGCGGGTTGGGCTCGGTCGCCGGCCCGATCCTCGGTTCGCTGTGGATTCTCGGAATCAGCGAGGTCACGCCGGAGAAGCTCCGGAATCTCCAGGCGCTGCTCACGTCCAACATCGGGCTGCTCGTGCTGCTGATGTACTTCCCCGGCGGCCTGCTCCAGCTCGTCCACGCCGCCCGCGACGGCCTGCTCCAGATCGCCGACCGGCGCTACGAGGCGGCTGAGCGGGGCCAGGCCGTCCCGGCCACGCAGAAAGCGGTGCCCGTCCCGACCACGGGCAAGGTTCGTCCCGAGATCGCCGGGTCCGCCCTGTCGGTGCGGGGGGTCACCGTGCGCTTCGGCGGCAACGTCGCCGTCGATCACGTGAGTTTCGACGTGGCCCCCGGCGAGTTGGTCGGGCTCATCGGCACCAACGGTGCGGGCAAGTCCACGCTGCTCAACGCGGTGAGCGGATTCGTGCCGGCCGAGGGCACCGTCGAGGTCCTGGGCGTCGACGTGTCCAACCGGAGTGCGGCCTCTCGCCACCGGGTCGGACTCGGGCGCGGCTTCCAGGCCGCCCGGCTCTACCCCGAGCTCACGGTGCGCGAGGCGCTGATGGTCGCGTTGGAGGCCCGTCAGCACTCGTTGCTCGTCCCGTCCATGCTCGGACTCCCGCCCTCGCCCACCCACGAGCGCACGAAGCGTTCCGAGTCCGCGGAGATCATCGACTATCTCGGCTTGGGTCGCTACGCCGACCAGGTGATCGGTGCCCTGTCAACCGGCACCCGCCGGATCGTCGAGCTCGGCTCCCTGCTCGCCGTCGATGCCCGGGTGCTGCTGCTCGACGAACCGACGGGTGGTGTGGCCCAACGCGAAACCGAGGCCTTCGGCCCGTTGATCAAGAAGATCCAGCAGGAGTTGGATGCCTCGGTGGTGGTGATCGAACACGACATGCCGCTGGTCATGTCCATCAGCGACCGGGTGTACTGCCTCGAATCGGGCAGCGTGATCGCCGAGGGAACCCCCGACGAGGTGCGCAACGACCCGCTGGTCGTCGCCAGCTACCTGGGCACCGACGAACGGGCGATCCAACGTTCGGGCCCGGCTGACTGATCGGCTCGGAAACGGTCAATTCAGCGGTGTGGTGACCGACAGGACAGGCACGAATCGAGAGGCACGCGCGCCTCGAGGAGTTCAGCTGTGTCATCTGTCCAGAACGATCCCGGTCTCCGGTCGCCCAAGTCACCCGAGGACCTCGGCGTGCCCTACGCCCTCGTGGCCGACCTCGTCCTCCGTCGTTGCCTGCTCGAGGGCAAGACCAATGTCACCGGCTTGTCCAACGCCCTGGCGTTGAACGCGGGTCTCGTCGACAAGATCGTGCAGGAACTGCGCGAGAAGAAGGAGATCGAAGTCCTCGGGATGGTCGGACGCGACTACACGCTCGCGCTCACCGGCCTCGGCCAGCAGCACGCGACCGATCGTCTCGCCCAGTCCCGCTACGCCGGCGCCTGCCCCGTCTCGCTCGAGCACTATCGCTCGGTCGTCGCCGCCCAGCGACTTGCCGTCCAGGTGAACCGTGAGATGCTCAAGACGGCCTTCTCCGATCTCGTCATCTCCGACGAGCTCCTCGACGAGCTGGGGCCGGCCCTCAACGCCAACGGGGCGATGTTCCTCTACGGCCCGCCCGGCACCGGCAAGACCTCGATCGCCGAGCGCATCGTGCGCATCAGTCCCGACCATGTGCTCGTCCCGAAGGCCATCGAGGTCGACGGTCAGATCATCAGCGTGTACGACTCGACGGTCCACGCGCCGGCCGAGACGCAACCCGACGATCTCGATCCGCGTTGGATCCTCTGTCATCGCCCTCGTGTCGTCGTCGGTGGTGAGCTCGTCGGTTCGATGCTCGATCTGACCTTCGACCAGACCAGCGGCGTCTACCTCGCACCGCTCCAGATGAAGGCGAACAACGGTGTGATGATCATCGACGACTTCGGTCGCCAGGTGCTCACTCCCGACCAGCTCCTCAACCGTTGGATCGTGCCCCTCGACCGCCGGGTCGACTACCTGTCGCTGAACTACGGCGTCAGCTTCGAGGTGCCCTTCGACGTCAAGGTCGTCCTCTCGACCAACCTCGACCCGACGGACCTCGGCGACGAGGCGTTCTTCCGTCGCATCCAGACCAAGATCTACATCGGGTCGATCACCGAGGACGCGTTCGACTGGATCCTCGCCCGGGTCGCCCACGCGATGGGGGTCGGTTGCGACGGAGAATCGGCTGCGTACCTGCGCATGCTCTGCATCGAGCAGGGTGGCGACCTGCGGCCCTACCTGCCGGCCGATGTCTGCAAGCTCGTGAAGGCGCTGGCCCTCTACGAGGGGATCTCGCCGGTGCTCGACAAACACTCGATCGACCGGGTGCTGCGGCTGTACTACACCCAGGGCCTCGACGAGCCCGGCGGCTATGGCAAGTCGTCTGAACCGCTCGACGCGAGTGCGGTGACCGGTGCGCCCGCCGCCCAGGCTCCGGCTGCCCCGAATCCCGCTGCTGCGCCGGCGACGTCGGAGCCGGCCCAGGTCAGTACGTTCTAGGCCGACGGGGCGCAGCGGCACCGCTACGGTGCCGCAATGGACTTCAGCTTCTGGCCGTCGACCGCCCAACCCTGGGCGGATCTCCTGCGAGGGTGTCGATGGGCGGAGGCCCACGGCTGGCACGGGGTGTGGGTCCCCGACCACTTCATGACCAACGTCCCCGTCGGCGTCGATCCCGACGGCGAGCAGGGGCGACAGGAGCTGTCGCCGTGGCTCGAGGCCTGGACCACCCAGGCGGCCCTCGCCGCCCTCGTGCCGAGGGTGCGCATCGGCGCGATGGTGAGCGGCAATCTCTATCGCCACCCGGCCGTCGTCGCGAACATGGCGGGCACGATCGACGAGATCTCCGGAGGCCGGTGCGTCGTCGGTCTCGGTGCCGGCTGGCAGGAGAACGAACACGCCCGCTACGGCATCGAGCTCACCCCGCCCGCCGTGCGATCCGACCAGCTCGAGGAGGCGTGTCGCGTCGTCCGCGGGCTGCTCGACGACCAGCGGACGTCGTTCGCCGGCACCCACTACGCGCTCGATGGTGCCCCGTGCGAACCGAGCGGTGGCGATCGTCGGATTCCGCTGCTCGTCGGCGGGAAAGGCGAACGGCGCACGCTGCGCACCGTCGCGCGCTACGCCGACGAATGGAACGTGTGGGCCACCCCGGAAGAAGTGGAACCGAAGCGCCGGGTGATCGAACGCTGGTGTGACGAGGTCGGCCGTGACCCGGCCGAGATCCGTATCACGATCTCCGCAATGGCCCGCTTCTGCGACTCGTCTCGTCAGCGTGACCAGGTGCGGGCCCGGCTCGGCAACCACGGTGGGCTCGTCGGCTCGAGCGCCGACGAGATCCGCACCGCGGCGGGTGCCTATGCCGACGCCGGGGTCGACGAGTTGGTGATCGCCGACTTCAATCTGCCGCTCGACCGCCGCGAAGAGGTGCTGGACCGCCTCCAGCAGGAAGTCCTCGAGGAATTCCGCTCCGGATGAGCACCCGGTGACGCCTCGGTGACGGCGGTCCCGGACAGTGATCCTCCTGACCACTCTGGAGGTAGTCACATGGGACCCACCCGATTCCGACTCATCACGCGCCTGTTCGTCGTGCTCGCGGCGTTCTCGCTCGTCGCCGCAGCCTGCGGCGACGACGACACGGTCGACCAGGCCCAGGTCGACGACATCGTCGACGACCTCATCGATGAGAGCACCGATGAGAGCACCGACGACGGGGAACCGGCGACCGAGGATCCGCCTGCCGACGCAGAGGATCCGCCCGCCGACGCCGAGGATCCGCCGGCGGACAGCGAGGATCCCCCTGCGCCGGTCGCGGCAGTGCCGGAGGACAACTGTGTGATCCTGCGCCACTATCAGGCGACCGGCCTGTTCGACACGGCGCCGTACTACGTCACCATCACCACCCTGATCGACATCACCGAGGACGACGAGGTCACCGTGATGATGCCCGGCGACCTCGAGTTCGACCTGGGCGTGTGGCCGACCGACGACATCGACGGCATCGGCCAGGTCGATGTCAACTTCCCGGTGTTCGGTCCGGGTCAGGTCGACCTGCCCGACGTGATGGTCAACGGTGAGTCACTCGGTCTCGCCGACCTCTTCTGGGGCGGCAACACCTCGTTCGTGGCGGCAGGCGCCGATATCCGCGACGAGGAGATCTACGGCAAGACGATCCCCTGCACCTCTCCCTACATGGTGCAGGTCGATCCGGGCGCACTTTCGGGCGGCTGAACCCTCCAGGGCCTCCGGGGTCGGTGCCTTAGACGTCGGTCACGCGATGGCGGGCGTCTTCGGCGCTGACCACCGGCGGCTCTGTGGACCAGGGGAAGTTGATCCACTGGTCGGTTCGCTTCCACACATAGTCACACTTCACCAGGGAGTGCGACTTCTCGTAGAGCACCGCGGTCCGTACCTCCTGCACGCGGTCGACGCAGAAGTCGTAGACCATCTTGAGCGTGTGGCCGGTGTCGGCCACGTCGTCGGCGATCAGGATCTTCGCACCGTCCATGTCGACGAAGTCGACATAGGGCGGCAGCATGACCGGCACGGGCAGGCGCTCGTCGACGCCGGTGTAGTACTCGCAGTTCATGACGTAGATGTTCTTGACCGACAACGCATAGCCCATCGAGCCGGCCACGAAGAGCCCGCCCCGGGCGATCGCGAGGATCATCTCCGGTCGGTAGCCGTCGTCGGCCACGGTGGTGGACAGTTCACGCACGGCCGTGCCGTAGGTGGCGTAGTCGAGGATCTCGCGCTCTTCGCTCATCGTCGGAATCTAGCTGGCAGGATGGGCGGATGATTCACGCCGTGATGGACAAATGGAACGCCCACCTCCGCGGGGAGTTCCCCGGTGGCCTCGACGAGTTGCTGCACGACGACTGCGTCTTCCTGTCACCGATCGTGTTCACCCCGCAGCGGGGCAAGGAGCTGACGAAGCTCTATCTCGGGGCGGCCGGCAACGTCCTCCCCGGTGAGTCCGACGGCGAGTCGACCCCGTCGTCCGGTGCTGAGCCGGTCGAAGGTGCCGACGACGGGAAGTTCCGTTATGTGAAGAAGGTGCTCGACGGCAACCATGCGGTGCTGGAATTCGAGACCACCGTCGACGGCATCGCCGTCAACGGTGTCGACATCATCACCTGCGACGACGACGGCAAGATCATCGAGTTCAAGGTCATGATCCGCCCCCTCAAGGCCGTCAACAAGGTCCACGAGAACATGAAGGCGATGCTCGAGAAGATGCAGTCGTGAGTGAGCGGCGGCCAGGACGCTTGGAGGCGGGTACGGCTCGCTCCAGGCGCCTACGGTGAATGCCAGACCGGACTCTGAGGTTCGGGTCGTTCCGTGACACAGCTGCGACGAGCGCTCACCGTTCTTGCGGCGAAACGGCTGCCGGACACGCCCTTTTCCGGGGGTTGGTTGGTGGCATGGGCTGTGGGCGCGACGGTCGTTTGTGCCGCAATCCTTGTGCAACGTGGCCGCGGCCGCGACTTCTGGTTTGCGCTCGGATTGGTCGCCGTCGGGTGGGCCTGGGTCGTCGTTGACCTCGTCCGGTAGCGGAGGGGCGACGATCAGTCGCGGCCGTCGAGGAGGCCGGCCACCAGAGCGGCGACCTCGCTGCGCTCGCTGCGGGTGAGCGTGACGTGGCCGAAGAGCGGGTGGCCGCGGAGATGGTCGACCACGGCGCCGATGCCGTCGTAGCGGCCGACCCGGAGGTTGTCGCGCTGGGCGACGTCGTGGGTCAGCACGACCTTGGTGTTCTCGCCGACCCGGGTGAGGGCGGTGAGCAGCACGTTGCGCTCGAGGTTCTGTGCCTCGTCGATGATCACGAAGCTGTCGGTGATCGAGCGTCCGCGGATGTGGGTGAGGGGGAGCACTTCGAGCAGCTCCCGATGGATGACCTCGTCGACGACCTCGGGGCCGGCGACCGCCTCGAGGGCATCGTGGACCGCCGCCGCCCACGGCGACATCTTCTCTGTCTCCGAACCCGGCAGATAGCCGAGGTCCTGACCGCCCACGGCGTAGAGCGGCCGGAAGATGATGATCCGGGAGTGCGAGCGCTGTTCGAGCACGGCATCGAGTGCGGCGGCCAGCGCGAGGACGCTCTTGCCGGTGCCGGCCCGGCCGCCGAGTGAGACGATGCCCACCCGGTCGTCGGTGAGGAGATCGAGAGCCACGTGCTGCTCGGCCGAACGGGCCCGTACGTCGAACACCGGTCGATCGATGATGCGGTGCACCCGCTTGTCGGCGCGGACCCGACCGAGACCGGACTGGGAACCGGCGACGAGGGCGACCCCGGTGTTGACGGGGAGGTCGCGGGCCTCGGCGAGGTCGCACACACCTTCGGCGTAGAGGTCGTCGACGGTGCCGCCGTCGACCATCACGTCGGTGAACCCGGTCCACCCGTCGTCGCTCACGTCGGTGTCACGGAACTCCGAGGCTTCGAGACCGACCACGCCGGCCTTGAGGCGCAACGGCAGGTCCTTCGAGACGAGCACGACCGATGCCCCCTCGGCCGCCAGGTTGACGGCGACGCTGAGGATCCGGTTGTCGTTGGTGTCGTCGCGGAAGCCGTCGGGCAACGCCTCCCGGGAGGTGTGGTTGAGTTCGACCCTGACGGTGCCGCCCGAATCATTGACCGGGAGCGCGTCGAGCAGGCTCCCGTGCTCCTCGCGTAACTCCTCGAGCGTGCGCAGGGCCGCGCGTGCGGCCCACCCCAGCTCCAGGTGATGGCGCTTCGCTTCCAGCTCGGTGAGCGTGGCCAGCGGAACGACGACGGCGTGTTCCTCGAATCGACGCAGAGCGGACGGATCGCTCAGCAGGACCGATGTGTCGAGGACGTAGGTACGGCTCGTGCCTGGCATGTGGCCTCGAACTTAACGGTGCGCGCGAAGGGTGGTGTGGACCCCGGATTACGAGACACTGACGCGGATCGCGTGCCAGCCCTCGGCGCCGTCGGGGTCGACGCGCTTCGGGCCGAGGGGCTGCAGCTCGCCCTCGCCGTCGAGGGCGCGGACCCGCAGCACGTGGTCGCCCGGGGGCGCGTCCCACTCGGTCTTCCACTGCACCCAGGTCTCGTCACTGCCGGGAGCGGCGATCTCGCACTGCCGCCATTCGCCGTCGTCGATCGAGAGTTCGACCGCCTGGATGCCACGCGGCGGCGACCAGGCGACACCGGCCACCGCAGTAGGTCCGGCGGCGACCGTCTCGCGACTGCGGGGGACATCGATGCGTGACATCGTCTTCATCGGGCCCTCCTTCGACCAGCCGCGAGGGACCCAGTAGCCGTCGAAGTCCTCCCAGCGGGTCAGGGTGATCTCCTCGATCCACTTCACCGCCGACACGTAGCCGTAGAGACCGGCCACCACCAGCCGAGCGGGGAACCCGTGGATGATCGGGAGCGGCTCGCCGTTCATGCCGACGGCGAGGAGGGCGGTACGGCCGTCGTCCAGCGTGTCGGTGGGGAAGCCGGCGGTCCAGTCGTCGACGGAACGACCGACGATCTGGGTTGCGCCCTCCTGGACTCCGGCCCGGTCGAGGAGGCTCGACAGGGGCACGCCCAGCCAGTTGGCCGTGCCCACGAGGCCGCCGCCGACCTCGTTGGACACGCAGGAGAGGGTGACGGTGTGTTCCTCGAGCTCGTCCATGGCGAGGATCTCGTCGAATGTCAGCGTGTAGGGGTTGTCGACCATGCCGGTGAACGACAGCGACCAGCGGTCGGGGTCGACCTGGGGCACCCGCAGGGCGGTGTCGATCCGGTAGAAGGAGTTGTTCGGGGTGACGTAGCTGGCGATGCCGGGAACGGTGTCGAACGATCCGGTGGTGACGGGCCCGAGGAGCGGGGGCGCGGTGGTCGGGGTGTTGAGCCCGGTGAAGTCGATTCCCTCGCGGGCGACCTCGGCCACGCTCTCGGCGCCGATCCGGCGGGCGAGCCCGAAGCCGGTCACGGCGACCGCGCCGGCACCGGCCGACCAGCTGAGGAAGGCGCGTCGGGTGGCGCTCTTCTGCCGCGGGTCCTCGCGGAACGAGGCGAGGCGGGTGGGCCGATGCATCCGGGTCAGGAGGAGGACCAGGGTGGCGACGCCGAGGCCGGCGGCGACGAGGGCCATGATCCAGCTGGCGACCGCCGGCGACTGGGGGTTCCGGGCCGCGGTGAAGCCGCCCAACAGGCCGAACGCGGCGAAGCCGACGGCGCCGATCCGCGCCGAAACGCGCTTGGAGAGGTCGCCCAGGAGTGCGCCGAGAAGCAGGGCGGTGATCGTGATGCCGGGGAGCAGCGAGGACTTGCCCGCGGTGCCGAGGTTCTGGATGCTCGCCTGGGCGGCCTCGCCGGGCGTGATGTCGATGATCCACTCGCCCATCCCGAGCACCAGGCCGGGGATGTCGTCGGCGATCGCCGAGACCAGCTCACCGAAGACGAGGGCGACACCGGCCGCGACCAAGCCGGCGAGGGCGCCGTACCAGCGAGGGTGATCGGCCATTGTTGCGTCGGGTTCGCTCGGGTCCATCGGGTGCAAGGCTGCCGTTCGGGGGATCGGTTCGGCGGGATCGTCGGAGATCCCTACTGGGTCGACAACGTCGTGCCGGGCGTGGTGGTTCCCGTTGTCGGCACAAATCGGCGAGAATGCCGATCATCGACTCCTCGTCCGCGACCCCCGTGCCTCCCGAACACGTCCCCCTCGTGGCGTGGGGACTCGCCGCGGCGGGCGATGTGGGTCGGCCCGGTGGCCCGGGGCGGTTGGCTCGGGTCATACGCGTCGACCGTGGCGAATGCGACGTGATCACGGCCGACGGGCGGGTTCGGGTGTTGTCCGACTCGCAGCGGGCGCAGGACGAGATCGCACCCGTCACCGGCGACTGGGTCTCGATCGAGGACGAGGACGGACTCGGCGAGGTGATCACCGAGATCTTCGAGCGGCGTACGAGCGTGAGCCGCCGTGACCCGGCCGAACGCGATCTCGAGCAGGTCCTGGCCGCGAACGCCGACCTCGTGGCCGTCGTGCACGGCCTCGACCGACCGCTTCCCGCCGGTCGTCTCGAACGGCTGCTGGTGGTCGCCTACAAGAGCGGCGCCGAACCCGTGATCATCCTCACCAAGGCCGACGAACGGGTCGACGACGATTCGGAGGCGATCGTCCGGGCCGTCGCCCGAGACGTCCCCGTCGTCGTCACGAGTGTCACCGACGGGATGGGTCTCGACGCCCTGCGCGAGCTCGTCGGCCCCGGCCGCACGCTGGCGCTGATCGGGGCGAGCGGGGTGGGCAAGTCCTCCCTCGTCAACGCCCTCGTGGGCGAGGAGCTGCTCGAGATCGGTGAGGTCCGCAGCTCCGACGCAAAGGGTCGTCACACCACGACCGCCCGCGAACTGGTCCTGCTGCCCGACGACGGCGGCCTCCTCCTCGACACGCCGGGCATCCGCGCCATCGGACTCTGGGAGGCGGAGAACGCCCTCGAACTGGTCTTCGGTGATCTCGAAGCGCTCGCGGCCGAGTGCCGATTCGGCGACTGCGCCCACTCCGGCGAGCCCGGCTGTGCCATCGCCGGAGCGGTCGCGGCGGGTGAGGTCGACGAGCGGCGGGTGACGCGCTACCGCGACCTGGTCGCCGAACTGGCGGCCCAGCGTGTCCGCGAAGAGGAACGGGAACGTCGCGATCGCAAGGACGGACGCAAGGGACGCGGTGGGCGCAGCTCTCGGGGTGGTCGTCGCCGCTGAGCGGCGTCAGGCTTCTTCGGCCGCCAGGACCAGGCGGTCCACCTTGTCGCTCGAGTTGCGGGGGAGCGCGTCGGTGGTCCTGATCGCTTCGGGAAGCTTGTAGGCCGCGAGCTCCTCGGCGCCGAACTCCCGCAGCTCCTCGAGCGTCGGTGCGTCGTGGCCTTCGGCCGCCACCACGACCGCCACACCGATCTCGCCCATCACGTCGTCGGGTCGGGGCACGATCGCCACCTCGGCGATCCCCGGGTGGGCGACGAGCACCGACTCGACCTCCATCGGGTAGACGTTGTAGCCGCCCCGGATGAACATCTCCTTGAGCCGTCCGGCGAGCCGGTAGCACCCGGCATCGTCGACGCGGGCCAGGTCGCCGGTGCGCAGCCACCCGTCGACCAGCGTCTCCGCCGTGGTCTCCGGGTCGTTCCAGTAGCCCGACATGACGCACTCGGAACGGAGCCACAGCTCACCGATCTCGCCATCGGGCACCGGGTTGCCGTGCGCATCGCGGATCGATGCCTCGGCCCCGGGGCGGGGGCGTCCGATGGTGTGCAGCGCCTCCTCGTCGTCGGCGTCGAGTGCCGTGCCGAGCCCGATCCCGCCGCTCTCGGTGGGCGCGGAACGGATC
>Ga0213866_10000136_pt1 | contig 59902 bp, 58 predicted proteins | sample PICome_11_FD_160079 | JGI IMG/M metagenome (GOLD analysis project Ga0213866, IMG submission 160079) | Coastal seawater microbial communities near Pivers Island, North Carolina, United States - PICO284 | ecosystem: Environmental > Aquatic > Marine > Coastal | place: USA: North Carolina...
ATTAGGATCAAACGGTGTTGTTTCCGAAAATTTTCCTGTTGCTCCTAGTGTTCCGTAAATTTCGTCTGTGGATACATAATGAAATCTTCCTTTGCCTTTATTACGAAATGCTTCAAGAAGCACACAAGTACCTACTACATTCGTTGTAACGAAGTCTAATGGTCGTTTGATACTATTGTCTACGTGTGATTCAGCGGCAAGATGAATTACTGAATCAATTTTGTGTTCATCGAAAAGTTTGTTCACCAACTTTTCATCACGAATATCTCCTTTTGCGAATACATAATTTGGATTGTCTTTAAGTGACTCAAGATAACTTGCATCAGAAGCATAAGTCATTAAATCCAAGTTGATTAACTTGTAATTCGGATATTTCTTCGCAAGATGCAGAACAAGGTTTGAACCAATGAATCCACATCCTCCTGTTATTAATATGTTTTTAGTTTTCATTTTAATAGATTTATCCAAGATAATTTTTCTAAATATTCGGTTTGTAAAAATTTTAATTGTTTCTCATCTGCTTTTGAATCATGATTTTGAATTATTTCATTTACATTTGAAACAATTGTTTTTAGATTTATATTTAGATTGTTTATATTATCCCATTTTTTTATAAAAGCAAGTTGCTTGCTCGCAACAGATAATGTAACCCTTGGTCTTAAAAATTGTTGTGATAATATTCTAACATGAAGACTTGTTCCGATTACAAGTTTTGCGTTTGAAATGACATTACAGATATCCCATATATTTAAACCATCAAAAAAGTGAACTTTATCAGTTGGTAAATTTGCAAATTTTTCTTTATATAAATCAAGTGAATCATGTCCTGGTGCAACTCCTGCACAAAAAAATACAATAGGTAACTTTGTTTTTGCTATAATATCATTTAAAACTTTCTCAACTGAAATTAAGTTATCTAAATATCCACATTTAAGTTGGATTGCAATATATTCTGTGCCAATTTTACTATGTATAGTTTTAATCGAATCAAAAGAACTTCGGTTAGAAATCAAATCATTAAAAAAATACTTTGTTAAAATTGCAGAGTCAGGTGATAAATTGCACTTAATTTTTTTTGAACTTAGTTTTTTATATGATTCTCCATCTCTAAAACTTACATAATCGAAATCTTTATAGTATTCCGCAGATATTCTTGTTAACCCACCAACTGAGTTTGCTATAAATGTTTTGGGTTTTTTAAATAATGACTTAGGTAACACATATCCAAGGGACATTTTATATTTATTTAATTTGCTGACCTCAGTTTTTTGTTCGTCGGTAAGTGGTTCGCACATTTCTACTGCTTTTGTTAACTCACAACCACCAATTTGACCACCAACGTGGATTACATTTACATCATCTTCATAATCTATAAAATTTGCAATTGACTTCACAATATGTCCACCGAACTCAGTCATGTCTCTTGATACGACATCGCAAAACTCTATATCTAATTCATTTATATTTTCTTTGATTAATTTGTGTACAATGTGTGGAAACAATATATCTCCAAAGTTATGTCTTGCAAACGCTCCATATAAAATTGTTTTCATTAAATTACTCTTTCACCCATTTATCAAACGAATCTTCAATTGCATCCATGCAATAACGCATTTTGATTCCTGTGTTTAATAATTTGGTGTTGTCCATTACGCAGTTTGATCTTGGTGCAGTTGCTCCTTTGCTATAAAACTCTGAATCATCTTCCCAATATTCAAATTCCTTTTCCAACTTAAACTTCTTTTTCATGCACTCAACGACTTGCTTTGTTGTAACATACCCTCCGTTGGTAACATTGTAGATTCCGTAGTCGCATTTTTTTAATGGTAAATCAAGACAAGCATTTACAAATTCTTCACGATGTGAAATTGAGTTTACTGCATTGTACACTTTGTCATATCTTTGAATCTTGGATAAGTAATTACGATTTGAATCAAATTCGTCAAACGGAATTCTAAGTCTGCAAGTGTATACTTTTTCAAACTTGCTTAAAATTTCTTCACCAAGTGCTTTACTTCCACTATAAAAACTACAAGGAGGTTTATCGTATGAAAAGTTTGGAACATCTTCTTCAGTGAATCCGATTTTATTTCCGTTGACATCTTCTCCTTTGTCACCTGCATAAATGCAACCACTGCTTACATGAACCAATGGAACATCGTTAAGTTCACATACTTGACCAAGAATCTGAGGAAGAAGTACATTTCCGATGATTGTTCCACTTTTATTGATTTCACATTGATCAACATTTGGTTTTCCCGTGAAACCTCCTGCGTTTAATACAAACTCAGGTTTAGCATTTGCAATAACATCGTTCAAAGTCTTGAAGTCATAATAGTTTACTTCACTACGAGAAAGATTTTTAAACTTAATATTCCGTGAAGATAAAATCTCTTGAAATTTAAGTCCGACATATCCAGTACCTCCAATTAATAATATCATAGTTAATAAATATTTAGTTAATATATAATTTGAGCAAATCTTCAACTCATTCCAAAATTAGAAGTCACCCCGTCTCTCTTGACGTCCTTTACGTGTGCGGCCGTGGTTGTTATTTTTTTTCGTTTTTATGACACTTTCCAAGTCATCAACCAAAACATATTCTTTTATATCATATTTCCATATCAAATAATTTATAGTAAGTTGGTCACGTCTGAAACGTTTGGTGCTCAAGTCCCACCACTCTTGATTAAAGTCTCTTGTAATGTTTTTGGAATTGTATCTCCAGAATATAATATTGGTTTCAAAAAGGCCATACTCGTTTGCCGGAAAATTTAGTTTTTGAAGTTCTTCCTTCCACCGAGCAAGTGTATCAGCATCTTCAAGATGCATTTTCCTAAGTTCTCTAATTTCCGCATACACACTTGTCCGTTTATTTTTACAATTACGTGGCCACGGATTTGGTTTAAACACTGCGTCAATGGTAGATGGTATTGTGTCTATATAAGAACAAAATCCATCTGATAGAATTTTATTATGTGCATCGATCCAAACTACCCAATCATATCCAGTAAGATATTCCCAAAATAGCATCTTTATTCGTTTGGCAAGTGATCTGCTTCCGGGTGATACATCTGTTGTTTCTATCGTATTTTCTATATAAACAACGGTCCACTTGTCGGATTTTATATTTTTATCATCGGTGAAGTAAATGTAGTCAACATCATTCTCAAGAATGGTTGGTTCATAAAATTTAATGCAACCACCAATGTTTGCTGTATAAACTGCTATTTTCATATCGGTAATTCTCCCTTCGTTCCGTTGTACAAAAATATATTATTTAAGTCAAAGTTATTCTTGTTCTCTTTTTCATACCTTTCATTGATTGCCTTAAATTTTTTGCGACATCTTTCATATGGATCATCTGCTTTATACCAATGATACACATACACACCGTTCATTATACTAAATGGGATGTTATATTCCTCAAGACGATATCTTAAATCATTGTCCACATGATTAAATCCTTCTGTTTTAAATCCTTTTATTTTTTTCCAAATAGATTTTTTTAACAATATCAATACACCACTAAATCCTTTTTGTGCAGTATTTTCATCAATTACAAATAGATCATCATAATATTTTGTCTGCAAGTGTTTCCCAATCTTTCTGTGATATGTAATGTCGTGATTATAAACATCAATATTACCCACAAGTTGATAAGTGCTATTGAGTCTGTTTGTTCTTGCACCAAACGCACCTATATTGGAATTGCATCTTATAATTTCACCAAGTTGATTATACCAATCTTGTGTTGTAAACATTGCATCGTGGTCAAGAAAACAACCCCAATCATCATCATTTGGAAGCATCTCCATAAATTTATTATATGCGTAACCTAAATTAGTTCCGAGTTCCTTTGGTGTGTATGGTATATATGTATAAATCATTTTAAAGTTTCACAACACTCCCTCATTTACTGTACAAATACACATTTTAAATCATTTATCACCATATATTATAAGTATAAAATTCTATAAAAAGTTTTGATACTATCATTTATTTAAGTAAAACTCATACACCTTTTATATTACTACCAGAATCTATGATTATCTGACCTAACAATCTCTCAACTGAATGTGTAAAGGTATTATCTAATTCATATTCAGTATGTAATTTTGAATACCACTCATCAATTAAATCAGATTTTAAAATTTTTGATATAAATCTGAAATCTACCATGAACATTGTACCTGCAATAAATTTTACTCTTTTATATTTACCGTCTATTTTCCAATTTTGAGTAATTAACCATTTTATCGATCCACACATTTTAAAGTTTCCTTGTAAAAGTAAACCGATATTTTTTTTAATAATTTTATCTGAACCAATTAATGAATTTACCAACTGATCCCTCCACCTCATCATTCTCATTTTTTTTCTAGAATGTAAATTCGGTCGATGGTGACCTGACTTTGTGTGTAATTTTATAAGAAAATCATAGTCACAATCTCTTATTTCATCAAGTATTTTAAGAAATGGTCCTATATCTTGACCTTTATTTGGAAATTTTTTTATTTTAGCAGATGGAAATGACACTAATATTTTTTCTGAAATATATTGGTTTTCCTCAGAAATTGTAACATATAAATCAAATTCAGTTTTTAATTTTTCTAATTTTGGTTTGAAATATGAATCCCACATTTCTGTATAGTATAAGTGTAAAACTATTGCAATCATTTTTAATTGTTTATTCGTTGGAATTAAAAAAATTATCACTATTCAAATTTTTATCGTCTATAAACAGATCATAAATTGGTTTTCCAAATTTTAACTCATGATACTTAACATTCCACTCCTCAAATTGTTTTTTTGTAATATCCTCCCAATTTATTCCTGTTCCTGTCCCTCTTGCAGTCCAATACACTATTTTGTTATTTTCCTCGTATAATTTATTAATTTTCAGAATTCTCTCTGTAATCGGTGATGCATTTGCGTAATTTCCATCAGGAGACTTCGTACAAATTGTTTCGTCAATGTCAACATAGATTATTTTATTGTAACTCATTACTTTAATATTACTCATTACCTAGTTGCACTTTTCCACATTTATCGTTCGTATTTGTTTCCCTCTAGTCCAAAATTTATGAAAGGATTCAATGAGATAACATTACAACCGTAATGTGCTTTTACCCATTCACGAAGCACAATAGTATCATTTTCTATTTCACTTTTTACGAATGTTTCGTATTTGTCATCACCCTCTAATGGTTTGATAATTTCACTATAGCCACTTGCATTTATTTTTCCATTTATCGTACCACAATCATGTGCTACTAAAATTATATTTTTTGCACCCATATATGCCCCAATATGAATAGCACTCGTAATAGTTGATCTACTTACAATTATTTTATCGTTTCCAACTGTTCTAGGGTTGATTTTAATTCCTCGTAAATTAGGATTCTGACTATGAGTAAAATAATAATAATCTTCTTCAATGTCTAATTTATTTTCTGGTAATGGTAGACTTCCAAACTGATGCTTTGAAATTATAAGTGTTGGTGATTCGTCTAAATATTTAACTGCTTCAACAAATCCTCGTTCGTCTTTATGTACATTGTATTGACACTTTAAAAATTTACAGACTCGGTTTACACCGATTGTCAATTTGTTATCAAAAAAACTTTTATCATAAAAATCTAAACTGGCACCTGAACAAATTATATATGCGTCCTCTCCTCTGTGTTTATTTTTAAGTTGTGTGTGTGGTAATCTCATTTTTTTAAAATTTTTTCCATAAGCAATAAATCATCATGAGTATCTATCTGAAAACTTCTGTGTAGTGGCATTTCTATCATTCCAATGTTTCCACCGTATCTTAATTTTGAATTCATTAATTGCTTTTTTGTTGTAATGTAAAACGCACCATTTTCAATGAAAGTTTCTTTTACATCCTGTCTCATGGGTCTATTGTCGATTTCCCAATCAATAGGTACACCAGTTTCGCTCCATCTTGGAATCCAATGCTCTTTCGTTACACTAAACACAGAGTCGTAGTTTTTCATCTTTTTCAATCCTCTGTTTATATCAGACGATTCCAACAATGGAGATGTTGGTTGAATAAATACCAACAAATCAAAATCTATGTTTTCAGCAAAATGTACAAGTGCTTCATCACTTTTGCTATTGTCACCTGAAATTTCTTTTGGACGATCAATAACTTTACAACCAGTATTCTGAGCAACTTTTTTAATTTTATCGCAATCTGTACTAACCCATGTTTCATTTACATTAGAGTTTAACGATGCATTTGCGGTATAACAAAGTAAAGGATTTCCATTTAGATCAATTATGTTTTTATTTGGAATACCTTTACTACCACCACGGGCAAGAATCAATGATACTACTTTCATATTAACGTTTTAAAATCAAAAATTGATAGTTATTATCATGAATTTCTGATACAAAATGTATATTGTATTTAAGCACTTCATTTATGTATGTGCAATTAGTATAACAAGCCCTCACCACTTCTTTTTCAGTTGTGTATCCATTATTACTAATGAATTTTGTTTCATCATTATAAGCAATTTGTAACATAATTTCCGAGGGATTTATCTCACGTAATTTAGTCAAAAATTTCTGTAAATACTCCTCATCTGGAAAATGTTGGATGACTGCCTGACATACAAAGATATCAATTTGTCCCGTTTCTTTGCCTATGCTTAAAAAATTATTATAATATGTATCGGTGTCGACTAACCATACATTATTATATCCGTTTAATACTTTCGTTGCCTTCTCCAATGATCTACTTGAAATATCGACACCACAATATCCAGCAATGTCATACGAGTCAAATAATAACTCACCTAGATACCCTCCACCCGTGCCATAGTCCAGAACCATTTTATTTTTAAAAATTAACTTATCTAAGAAACTACGTTTCCAGTTATCTGTTAATTTTTTTTTGTTCTTTAGATGTTCTTTTATATCTATATGTGCAAAAGGTGTTTTACATCCATTCCAAAATTCTTTTAGTTTTTTTTCATCGGCCATTTTTTTGCCTATTTTGTCTAAGTGTTGCACCAAGAGTATGTATTTTTGTATGCTCATTATTTAAACCAAACGCATATGTCAACAAATATCTATTTTGATTATATTTCTCATGATACTGAGGTTTTTTAGTTTGTCCCGAGTGTTCTATTCTTTGATCAAATATTATCACATCGGTGGGATTTGTATATGCTACTTGTTTTGAACCTTTAACTCCTTTTTTGTGTGTTCCAGGTTTAAACCATAATCCATAATCGTTATCAGAATGATCTTGTAGTAAAAAACATACCTTGATAATATGACACTCTTCACTCCACAATCCTGCTTGAGTTCCGTTACCACGATCTTTAAGTAAATAGTCGTAAGTATCACGATGCCATCCGGTCGTTTTATTTTGATGAAGGTCTGAATGATCTGCAAATATAAATTCTGTTTCGTCAAATATTTCTGATTTAAGTAAATCAATTAATTTTGGTTCTTTATGCAACACATTTAATCCTTTTAATTCATTGTAATTGTCGGCAAATCCAGGTATCATTTTTGATATTCCATCATCACTAAATGAGTTATCTTTTGTCAAAAAAGAATCAAGTAAATTTCTAAACTCTGCGACTTGAGTTTCACTTAAAAAATCCTTGACTATCAAGTATCCATTTTTTTCGTAATTCTTATTCATTTTTCTAGTTTCCCCTTAGACTTTTTCTTTTTTCTAACTCACCACCTAAAACTTTTCGTGGACCACTCTTACCAAATGTTTTTTCAATATCACGAATTGCCTTAGTCATTTTTATTAAACCACCAGGTTCAATCGAGGCAATGTGATCTGAACCCCACATGGTTCTTTCCAATGTAATGTGACGTTCTACCCAAGTGACTCCCATTGACACAGCAACAAAAGTAGGAACTAATCCAAACTCATGTCCACTATATCCAATTTCTTTGGTTGGGTGTTTTCTTTTCAACCAATCAATATAATTCATATTCAACTCATCAACCGGACACGGATAAGTTGCATTGGTATGAAAAATTAAATTTGGATTTCCTATTTCTATTGCCTTATCAATTTCTTCTTCTGTACTCATTCCAGTTGAAAGCATAAAATAACCAACAGAATTTCTTGCTGATTTAAGTAATTCTTTGTTCGTAATTAACGCAGACGGAACTTTTGTGATGTCTACATAGTTCTTCATGAAATCGACTGATTCCGTGTCCCACACACTAGCAAACCACTTGATATCACGTTCCTCGCAGTATTTTGCTATTTCATCGTATTCCTTTTTACCAAACTCAGTTTTTTCTTTGTATTCAAGATACGTAATTTTTCCCCAAGGAGTTTCACGCATTTTGTTTTTTTGATCTTCAGGTACGCACAATTCAGGTGTTCTTTTTTGAAATTTTACATAATCACATCCTGCCACCGATGCTACATCTATTAAATTCTTTGCAATATTTACATCACCATTGTGATTAATACCGATTTCCGCAATTATATTTACATGACCCACTTATATAAATATACATTATTAATCAAAAAATATCTAACTACCACCATTTACAATAATTAAAGAGAATTCTTTCATTTTTTGACTAAAAAATCTAACTGATTTACTCTTACTACTAAACTAAATTTTTTTTCTAATTCTGTTTTCCATTCATTTACACTTAACAAAGCTGTATGCAAATTTTGTAAACCAAATTTATTTGCTATATAATCAAATTGTCTGTTCCCTTCTGGTCCAGTTGCTATATGTAAAATTGCAATACCACCAGGTTTCAAAACACGATTACACTCGGATATGGCAAGTGGAATCTCTCCTAAATCGAGATGCTCGAAAGTATCTGAAGAAACGATTCCGTCAAAATATGAATCCTCAAAATCTAAGTTAGCTGCAGAACTTACTTTACAATTTTTTATATTCCTTTTATCACATATATCAATTGCAACTGAAGAAATATCTGCACCATAAGCATTGAATCCTTTTTCATTTAGAAGTTTTACCGCAGTTCCGTGTGAACATCCTATATCCAGAATTTTATCACCTTTATTAAAGTTATTAACTACAAGACTAAATAATTTTTGTGTGTGACACAAATTATAGTCGTTATGGTATCCATTTTTATACAATTCATCATATACATTTTTATACTTCATATTTAAATCCTTTTAGTCTACACTCTTAAACTTTTTCTTTTATTCACCACCTATAAGTTTTTAAGTTTTTTTTATGTTTACATCACCCTTGTGATTAATACCGATTTCCTCAATTATATTCACATGACTCATGTGTATAAATATAAATTAATGATCAAAATTTCATTTTTTTATTAATATTAAATGCCTCGATATACACATTTATAAGTCGTTCAAGTATAAATGTATTTTTAGGTACATAGTTTAAACCCGTAGACTCATAAAAACTCGGTGCGACCTTATATTTTCCAGCAGGTTTGTTACATTGTCTTCTTATTTTAGGATGCGTTTCGCATAAATCAATTGCAGGTATTAATAATTTATTTATATAATCCAAATAAACTTCTCTCCTTGCCATAAAAAAATTACTGTATATAAAATTTTGGTTTCCTATACAATATTGCTTATTTGGAATAATTTTTTGTTTAATTAAATGAAATATTAAATTATTAAATGCTCTTTTTATAGATATGTGACTATTTCTAAGACTATTTGGTTTTCTGTGTTTTGGCCACCACCAATTTTGAGGATTATATGATATTATATCCACATCCGATGTATTATATTTTTCACAATAATATTCTAATTTTTGATAAGTAAATCCGTTTACTTTATTCTTGGTTTTTAACGAAAATAGACCAACCCACTCTGTGTTTTCATTTGTCTGTGGAATTAGATTTTTGATTACATCATTTTCAAAATTAATTGTTACATCATCATTTAAAAAGTTTATAAAATCTCCACCCATTAAAGATTTTTTTTGTTCCGTGTGGTAATAAATTTGGTAGACTTCTATATTATTAGATTTCATTGAAAGAATCAAACTCGTATTCGAAATATTCTATATCTTTTTTATGCATTTCAGGAACTATATTCATTGTAACAAGTAATCCTATAAAAACTTTCCACGTAACGCATCTTTATATGAAGATTTTGGTATTTTTCTCAGTAAACGATCATATTGCTGAACATCAATAAAGTCTTGTTCTAAGCAGATGCTTTCTAAGCACCCTATACACACCCCTTGCCTTCTTTGAATAGTACGAATATACGAAGATGTATCAAAGAAACTTTCGGCAGTTCCTGCGTCTAACCATGCACTTCCATTGGGCATTACTTTTACTTTAAGATCACCTCGTTCCAAATATACATTATTAACATCTGTAATCTCTAATTCACCTCGGTCAGATGGTTTTAAATTCTTGGAAATGTTTACCACATCGTTGTCGTAAAAATATAATCCAGTAACTGCATAATTGCTTTTGGGTTTCTTTGGTTTTTCTTCAATGCTTAACGCAACACTGTTTTTATCAAATTCAACAACTCCATATCGTTCTGGATCTTCCACACGATAAGCAAACACCGTTCCTCCTTTTATTGGAGTTTCAATTTCAAAGAATTTATTTGAAGCATGAAAAAAGTTGTCACCCAAAATCAAACACACAGGATCATTTTTAATAAAGTCTTCTGCAAGAATAAATGCTTCAGCAATTCCGTTGCTTTTTTCCTGATGAACATATTCAAATGAACATCCGAACTTTTTTCCATCACCGAAAAGTTGTCGGAAAAACTTCAACCCAATGTCGTTAGAGATTATACATATTTCGTTGATACCGAATCTTAATAAACTCGATAACGAATAGTAAATCATTGGTTTATCGTAAAGCATAAGCAATTGCTTGCTTGCTACACTCGTTGTTGGATACAAACGAGTTCCACTTCCTCCTGCCAATATTATTCCTTTCACTCGGTATAAATATTTTTTATTAAAGTTTTAAACAACAAAATGAGTTTGTTTTATTGTTCATTTACTTTCTTGTAGAAGTCAAAATTATCTTTTTGAATATCTTGGAATAACTTTGGCACATCTACACTAACCCCATGCATATATCTTTTTGAACGAGTACCTGCTCCGTGATGATAAATTAGTGAATCATACACTACAAAATAATACTGATGTGGAGTCAATGTGTGCGATAAATTTAGTTTATACCAGTCAATTTTATTTTTTGTCAACATTTCGTAAATCTTACCGCCCGTATCGTGTGTTTCTTTTCCAATAGGTGCGTGTGGTATTCCTTCCCATGATAAATTATGTTTTTTCCAAAATTTTACTTTACATCCTGCAAACGAGGGATGTGGTATAACCGAGTTATTCAGTTCTTTTCGGTTGATTGCAAAAAACTCAAACTCCTTTAATTTAGTCTCGATGAAATTATTAACATCTGCAACTGGAAAAGCATCACAATCTATCCATATTAAAATGTCATCATCTTTCGTATCACCATTGTTTACGACTTTTCGTGTCAAATTATTTAATTTTGTCCAGTGATTCCATGATTTTCTTGGAATTCCTTTAAAACTAACTCCTCTGTTTCTAACTCTTCCCAACTTACAATAATCAAAATATTTTTTGTAACTAGACATATTATCCATTTTATTGTAAATTGTATAAATCTTAAAGTTATTACAATGTTTATTTATTTTTTTTAATTGTATATCTAACCACCGTGAACTACGATAGTGTATTGTCATTATATGCATTTTACTATTCATTTGTGTACTTTTAATCTTTGAAATGCAGTATTCTCACGATTCCAATGACCACCTTTTTGAAATTGACTTTCTAATGCAAAATCGTGAAGAACTTTCAGGTTCTCATTAAACCACAAAGCAAACTCACCTCCAGCAGCCGCACACTTGATAATTGAGTTAGTTCTGCTTAAAAGTAATGTATCAATTAATACATCCTCTCCTTTTTTATATGGACTGCCATTTTCAAGTTCAAATGCAGCCACATCATTATCACTTCTCAGACTATCGTATGTTAAAACCTTTTCGTCTCCGTATCGTTCTTTAAATAAATCAACGTACTGAGTTTGATCTGTTGCAAGAAAAATGTGTACATCTTTTTGCGTATCTAATATCTTAAAATATTTTTCAACTGATGTTGCGGTTGCATATGCAAAGTCAGTTCCACGGACATGGCATCCTATAATATTCTTAGTGTTAAAATTTTCGTTTACAAACTTGTCTACAATTTTTTGAATGTTTGGTTTCACAAAAACATATTTCTTCATAAGTTCACGTGCAGTCTTGCGTTTGCTCTCTAACCAAGTTTTTGGATCACCTTTGTGTTCGTCACCTCCGATTTTTCTATCACTTTTCCAAAATGTATCAACACGATTCGGATTTGGATGCGAGTTTTGATTACGAAACTGACGATCCTTTAGTGTACACTTTGGTAAATTATCTTTGGTCACATCGGTATAAGAAACTTTCGCAACTGGTTCAAAATAATATTCCCACATATTTTCTCCGTATGATTCCTCATAAAAGAAATTACGAATAGAGTTATCAAAATTTACCACCGGAATTAGGTCATGTTGCTCTGCATGAAGAATACCATTTAAAGCAAACTTTATGTATGCAGTAAATCCTGCGTTTTCATCTCCAGACCTGATTATAAAATGTTTCTTCACGATGACTTCATATGCTTAAGCACAAATTCACCAACTTGGTTTCCAAGCAACTCACGACCGTGTTCAGCAAAATGACAATTATTTTCTGCACGTGGGTGCATATATAATCTTGGATAATCTTCTTGCGATTTTACAAACCCATATATATCATTCAATGGAACATCATACTTTTTCATGATTCTTTCTGCAATTTCATTTAGAATTACAACATCAGCATCCTTACGAACTCCGTGATTTTTTGGACTTGGAGTTGTATTTGAAAATAATATATTTTTGATATTCAATTTTCTAAGATATTCAATTTCTTCAATTAATTCTTTTTCATAGGTTTCAATATCTTCCTGCGTAGCACGTTGATGTTCAGGATCGTGTCCTTTGTGTGGCAATTTAATACTATGCAAACCAAAATTAAAATGAACAGTTTCTGCTTTTACTTTACGACCTCCGTACTTCCGTTTGCCTTGTAAAAGTTGCCCAATCATTCTCATTTGCTTCCATTGACAAGAAACCCACTTTTCGGGTTCCACGGCTTCAATATTGCTTTTACTCAAAAATTCAGTTGCATAAGGCAAATAGTGCCTTGTAATTGAATCTCCCAAAAATAATACTTTCTCATTTTCCATTTTTATTTTTTTCCTTTATTGTATGACCACATGAAATATCACTTGCTCCAATTCCACATTTATGCACTCCAAATATAGCAGGGCGAGTAAAATATCGTTTAAACGAATTTCTACGGTAATAAAAATCAATATGCCCACCACGTCCATATTTACTCCAAGAAAATGGATTTGATCTTATAATTTTGTCATAAACACATGAATTATATGCAATTGCACGTGTAGTTCTCAACCCACGATTCTTGTACCCACGTGTTAATTTACTTAGACATGATTTGGTATCTCTAAGTTTTCCGTCATATTCCCAACCTGCATAAAATAATTCCCAATCCTTTTGCTTAGATAAATTTAATATTATTTTTTCTTCAAACTCATAAAAACTATCAAATATTTTAAAATCATCTTCAAATACAAAAACATTTTTACTGCCATTTGATTTTGCTTTTTTTATTATTTCTATGTGACTCGTAGCACATCCTATTGCTCCACATACAGGTAGTCTATGTCTTCTTATTTTATTGTTTATAATGTTTGTATCATAATATTTTTTGGCAATTAAATTTCTTGTTTCAAAATTATCGCACTCAACTGCCGAGAATCTTTTTACTTTATTATCAATACCTAGTTTTTTAAATTGTTCTTTGGCAGAGTTCCACCTATCAACTCGTTTGTCCAAATTTATACAATAAATTTCGTCAAAAAAATCAAAAAAACTATATACACAATCATCCATCTATAATAAATATTATAAAAACTTATTTTTAGCATTTACTTTTGCTTTCAAACTCATACCCAAAATACTCAATATCCTTTGCATATTTTTTTGCAACGATTTGCATCGTTTCTTCATCATAATATTCTGTGTAGTGTTTGTGTTTTGATTTATTTATGTGAGGAAGTTTTTGCGTATAAATTCCGATTTTATTACAAACAATCTCAAAATCCTCCTCTAAATTTTCAAATCTTCCAATAAAATCGACAAGTAATTCTCCGTCACAAGATGAAATCCAACACAATTGGTCACCACGATAGCATCTATTTTTTTTCCAACCACGTGGACGTGTAAAATGTCTTGACTTTATCCACTTTTTAAAAGACCAAGGCTTTGATCTCCCACCCACTCTCCACCACTCCATCACATCTGAATACCATACATAATGGTACATAGACACCACTAAATCCCACGGATTTCTTACGAAAGTAAACTTGAAATAATTATCAGAGCATTTTTTTAAATCATATACCAAATCGTTATGCTTCCATTGGTTAGGTTCAAAATAATCTTTTAGACCATGCTCAACACTGGTACCTCCAGTCTTAGGTATATGCGTAAAAATAAATTTATGTGTATGACTTATCATTATTTTACCTCCACACGAACCCAATTTTCGCAAATTATATCTTTATCACTAAATTTTCTTTTTTTGTGCAACGGATGCCATTCCGTTGGTGCAATAACAACCTTTTCTTCGTTGGAATTCAACCAAGCACCCCACCAACTGAATGTGGAGTTTGCAATTATGTTATGTTCACACATACTCATTAAATGAATATCCATATAATCCTTCTCACCACGAACAAAAGTTACATTTGCATCAAACTCGGACAAATCAAGATTTTCTTCTACCCAATCAACTGCATCTGAGAATATTACAATGTTGTCGGTTATCTTTCCCATTTCCAAAATTTTGCGAAGTGCGTTCGGATAGTAAGTGTTCAAATCCTCAAACAAACAATAATAAGCAGAACTATAAGTGTCGGCATTATCACGACCTTTGCGAATATGAAGTGACACACTATTTTTTAGTATATCAGCATATTTGTTTTCAAGATATTTCTTTTCGTCAGGATGTGGTTCAAACATTTTTTGAATTTCTTTTTTGTATTCCACAAAATATTTTTCACTTTGACGAAATCCACGCATTTGGACATTCTTATTTGGATAAAATGGTATTTCTTGGTAACGGAATCCCAGAGACTTTGGTTCTTCTAAAAACTCTTCGATTTCAAAATCAACTTCATCATTGAACGGTATGTTTGGAAACACCTTCAATAATGACTCTCTTCCTTTGTCGTGATTGCGTGATATCTGATTGCTTTTGACAATTGGGGTAAGATTATGTTTCCAAGCATAAGCAAACAATGCAGAAACACAAAACATTTGATTTGCAAGAAGTCCTTTTAAATGTATATTAATGTAGTTCATTTACAATGACCATTTCCTATTCTTTCATAGTGATCTAAAAGTTGTTGTTTGCTCATTTGCTTGAATACTGATATTCTTTCTACCATTTCTTTCCATTGCTTTTTGTCATTTAGTCTTGCAAGTTTACGATGTGCTTTTGTATCATGATCAAGATGATACATATCGTAAGGTGATCTTCCAATTTTCAACCCAAATGTATCCACTTTACTTCGCATTAATTCGTCTTCAGGGCACCATGACCCAATTGACGGTTCCCACCCATATACTTTATGAAAACCTTTTCTAGACATAATACAGACTCCACCTGCACCATTTGCAGCCACTCTTGGTCTATCTCTGCCCAACCAAGATGCATCTAAGTTTTCTCCTGCAATTACTTTCTTTGTTCCGTCACGTGAAATGTTAAGAAATTTTTGCGAAGGAACAAAAAAGTCATATCCATTCACAAGTTCTTCAAATTTGTTCAACAATTCTTCGTGTAATAAGATGTCGTTATCTGCGAATATCATATAATCACCATCAGTTACTTTTGCTCCTTCATTAAATCCATATCCACGACTATAATCAAATGGTTCGGGAGTTTTTCTAAGTATATGTCGAATTGATACATCTCCACCGATGTCTGTCAAATCTGACACGGTATTTTGCTCAACAATTGTTATTGTAGCACTAGGAAGTAATTTTTGATATCGTGCAACAATAAATTTTAAATTTCTATATCGTGAGTCGTGTGTATTTGAATGTCCTATGATAACATCAATTTTCATTTTTATTATTCTCCAAATTTATAGTTAAATTTTTCTAAGTCACTTTGATAAATATCCGAAGTTATTTTTATGGTTTCATTATCATAAAAATCAGTATAATCCACAACCTTACTTTTATTTTGTTTTGGTATAATTTGTTTTTGTAAATTTATTTTATCACAAATAAAATCAAAATCTTTCTGTAAATTTTCTACTTTACCTATGAAATCAATGTTTATTTCATCGTTTTTATTTATTAAATATTCACAGCAACTTCTTGTATGAAGCAAAAAGTTTCTATCACGAATTCCTTTTCTTTCTTTTTTATATATTTTTTTACACATTTCTTTGAAAGAAATTTTAGGTGGAAAATATTTCGTATTTATTTTGAAATTGTAATAGGAAACGAGTCTTCTAAATGGATTTCTTACAAATGAAAATGTAAAATATTTATCAAGTTCATCTGAATTTGTAATTTCCAAGTCTTTTACTGGTTCATGTGATTGATAATATCTTCCTTTTTTTGTATGAATATATGCTTTTTCTTTTAAAAAGATATTACACAGACTTGTTCCGGCTGTTTTTGGTATGTGAATAAAAATAAACTTATGACTTACACTTATCACAATCGTAATCTCCACACCACTTTACATTTGTTATCCATTTATCATCTCCTTAAAATTATTTAACAGAATTTCACCACCAGGACGTTGACTATCTAGGTGCTTTATTTCTGAATTTAATAATAATGCAACATGAGCAAATCCACTTGCATTGTGTAGTAAATAATCACATTTACTTAACAAGTACATTTCAGCAATTGCATCTTCCCCATTTTGAGATGCCTTTGCTCCATCATCACATAAATAAGTAGGCATCATGGCATCTCCTTTTGTATTGTTACCACTTTTGCCGACGTCCTGCTCTTCTTGACGAAATGTATCATATTCAACAATTAAATCACCAAATTCTTTTTTAACAATATTAAACAACTTCGCATCATCACTTGCCACAAATACCTTCCCTTCGTCTTTATATTTTTCTGTAAATAATTTTATACAATCTATGTAATTTTGAATGTCAAATTTCTTCCTCCATCTCTCTGCTTTATTTACAAGTGCATCTGTTCCACGGATATGAACACCAAGAACTTTGTTTGTGTCTGCTAAATTTTCTGCGAAAAAATTATCTATTTTATCATTAAGATACATTCTAAGTTTAAAGTATTTGTTGATAATTGAATTTGCTTTTTCACGATGACCATCCTCATAAACTTCAGGAATTAAATGTGGAGGAACAATCATAGTGTGTCCCATTTTTCTATCTCCATAATGACAACACATTTTGTTTCCGTCACTTAATTTGACAAAACGACTATTATTTAATTTCTTGGGTTCTGTGTTTTCGTATGCGTTTTCAATTTCCGATTTGTTTTTATCAGAAATCATTAATGTATCGGCAGTTTCATCTACTGGACGAAAATAATATTCCCAAACATTGTCTTTGTTTTGATGACCCTCAGGATTATAGTAGACACATTGGTTTTTGAAGTAAACAATAGGAATTCCAAGTTCTTCTTTCTCACATCTATTTAAAGCATTAATAACTTGAAAGAACAAACTTGCAAGTCCAACATCACGTTCTGTTATTATGTATTGCAATTTAGTAGTAGATCCTATTTTTTTGATTTTAAGAATTTTTCAAATATTCTACCAACCATATAATCCTCAACTGCAAATTCGTGATAATTGTCATCATTTTTAATTGAATGCTCTTCAACTATTTTTTGTGATGCGACAGTAGTAGAAATAAATTTCGCAAAATCATAACTTACTGAATATGCTTTACCACAATAATACCAAGTTTTTGTATTCATATAATCAGGTAAATCTAGTTGGTTTGGCATTCTTTTGTTTTCCATCCATGTTACATAATCTTTTTTCTGAAAAAATCTGCCGTTTGTTCCAAAATAATTTTTACTATGTCTGTTGTATAATAAATCAATTACCTTTTCACGTGAGCATAATCTCGCACGGGTTCTAGGTCCTACATGGTCATATGTCATCCAATTACAATCTAGTTTTACTATCTTATCAAATTCATAATTTTTGTAACACCATTTAATCATACTATATGTCTTGTAGTGTAGTAGTGAATAATCCTCATCTCCAACCAAATGCAATTTATTTTTGCCAAATTTTTCTTCAGTTGCTCCACGATAATACTCTATCACATGAAAATTATCATCCATTTTTATATCTGCATACAACTTACTTTCCTTAAATGATTTTAAATGTGCAGAATCTTTTTCACAGGCATTTATCATTACAAGTGTACCAACATAAGGTTTGTTGTGTTTTGTTGTAGTAAGTCGTTTTATGCTAGGTTCTTTAATTTTATATTGATATTTTTTATTTATTTTTATCGGGTTGATTTCACTTTTTACTTCTTCAGTTTTGTCGTCAGATTTACCTAACCCCAGATGGTCACGTTTTCCAATTACACAATCTACCCACTTGACCGATTTTGCAAGTTTATTTGCTTCCTCTGCAAACTTGTAATCACCACCTTTATATCCATCCCATTTTACCTTTTCAGCAAGAGATTTTTTGACAATAAAACACAAAGTATCAATATGATTTTTTTTAATTAGTTTTTCTCGTATAAATCTTGACGAAGGAATTGTTCTTTTCAATTTTTGATTTCTGTATCTAAAAAATATTAAGTCATGTTCGGAATCTAAAAACTTTTCTATTGGTTTAAAACCACGGGAGTGCAAAAAATTATCATCATCAAGGTGGAATATCCATTCCTCTTTTATCTTTGAGTATGCCTCATTGAACAATAAATTATACTTTGCTATTGTCTTATCCGGTTGTTCATTTACTTTAAATTTATTAATATCAATGTAGATTTTATTCTTAACATCATTCTCAATCAAATAATTATCGTTTTCTTTTTCGTGGTAAATTACATAGTGGTTTTCTGATAATCCACATTTTTCTACAGAATCTCTACATCTTTTAAAATACCAAGGACGATTATAGGTTCTGGTTAGTATGGCAATATTTTTCATATATTATAAATATAATTTTTTTATATTATATTCGGTCATCTGATAAAAGATAATGTTTAAAATGACCATCCTCAAATTTTACATTTAGGACATCTCCGACTTTTGATTTAGTTTTATGAATATTCGAATCATTTTTATTTCTCCATTGAATTGGATTTTTAACTAAAGATTTACTTCCACAACTTGTAAGTCTCCAGTTTCCGTATGATTTTCTAAATTTATTAGCACTTGGTATATCATTTAAATTAACATTTATTTTTCGTCTAAAATACAATTCCGATCCAAACCATAAAGTTGAATATTTTTCAAATTTTTTATCACTAATAAAATCCTTAATGTTATCATGCTTTGGAAATACAAAAAATTCGTCAGCATCACAATGTAACCAATAATCAGACGAATTATTACAGGTACAATCTTTATACCCATTTATTTGAGATTCGATGTGCGATTGAGTGTGATCAATACCATATTTCCATGATTTTAAATAAACATCATCGTAATCATTAACGATGTCGCATAATTTTTTTTCAATATCTTCATCGGATAATTCACTATAATTTTCTAAAAATTTTTTCCTTACCCAAACTACTCCATCTGAATTTGGATTTTCTTTAAATCGTTTATCATATAAATCATATCCATTATTGTAGATGAATATACGATCAATACCTAGTTTTAGATAATGTTCAATCCAGGTTCTTATAAAGAAAACTTCAATTCTAGGTGCTATTTTGACGTATAAACAAACTTTCATTGTTACCTAAGATGACGATTTAAATTACCACCAAACAAAAATATTTTATTTATATCAAATATTTTTTGATTTTTAGAAAACCACTTTCTTTGTATTTTATTCAATATCGGTCTTGAAGTTTTATATGGATTGTCAGCACGATACCAATGGTAAACATATACTCCATTCATAATTGCAATTTTAATATTATTTTTGTTTGCCGATGCTCTAACATTATCATCAACACCGAGAAAACCTGTGTCTAAAAACCCTCCCAGTTTCCTCCATGCAGACTTTTTAATTAAAATAACAACTCCACTAAACCCACCTTGTTCAGTTTTACCATTTTCTAATACAAAACAATTAGAATACCATTTTTTCTGTATGTGGTCTCCAATTTGACGATGGTATCTAATATCATGGTTATTTACATCAATATTGCCAACTAAATGAAATGATCGGCCTATTCTATTTGTCCTTGCACCAAATATTTCAATACTTGGATTTTTCTTTATAATGTCATTTAGTTGTAAATACCAATTTGTTGTGGTGAACATTGCATCGTGGTCTAGAAAACAAGCCCAATCATTTTCACTTGGTAATGTTTCCATAAATTTGTTGTAAGCACATCCTAAATTTTTTTCACACTCAGTTGGTGCGTATGCTATGTGCGTGTAAATCATATGCACCACAATCCCCTTCGTTTCAATTGAGTTTTACAATCTGCTTTTTTCTTCATCATTGGGTGACACACCAATGCAGTTTCATTGTAATCACCACGTTTTATGATTTCAGAATTCAAAATTTTAATATCAATATCTTGAATTTTAAATTCACGACTACCACATTGCAATTTATTCATTTCATCCAATGATATATTTGATGATAAATAATTGTTAAATTCAGTTTGATCATCATAATCCTTAGTTCCATCAAATATTTTAAAAAGCAATGAACTAACATTTTTCGTTGCACGATAAAATATCCAACCCATACAAATTGTAAATCCCCAACGATTCCTAGTATCAGTTGGAAATCCACTCTTGACAGAAGATGCAACTATGTCAAAATTATCAAGTACACAGAGTGGATTCCTTAACCACACAGCATCTAAGTCTGAGTGTAATACATCAATAGAGTTATCAACTAACTCACGAATTTTATCCATTCTCCATCTCCATCCTGTACCGGATTTTTTAGATATATTTCCCTCACACATAATCACATTAATTTCACGTTCAGATAGGTATCCAAATACCTCTGTATCAAGTGCAACAATCACATAGTTTTTAATACCAAGTTTATCAATATATTTTACCCAATTGATTGCAATTTCTTTGTATCGTTTGTCTGCAAATCCCAATACTATAAGATTATTATCAACATAGGGTTTTATTTTGTCTAACAAATTCACCTGACATTTTACTCCTATAATTTACGATTATATCCCAATGTATCAAAATCTTCTGAGTATAAATTTAAGACAATTTCTCTTGCACGTTCTGTGTAATATTCATTTATATCAACTTTATTTTTACTTCCCCAATCTTCGTGTGGTAATTCTAAAGTCTTCCCAATTTTTTTTGTAATATTAGAATATTCCTTACTTAGATTTTCAAATTTACCCACTATCATATTTTCTGGTTTAGTTTTAATAGTTGTTCCAAAATACATACTATTTTCTTGTGGTATGTATAGAGATTGTGATCTTGCGTGTCTTTTGTCAAACGTAGATAATCTACCATCATCGACCCTATTTTTAAAAAAGTCTTCAATTGCAATTAACCAATCCGTAAAATCAAGACGAGGAAATCTTCTTCGTTTTCTCATACTATGACGATAAACCGACACTAATCTATCGTATGGATTTCTAACAAACATAAAATATAAATAATCAATATGATCACACAATGTTCTTGCGATATATCTTTCTCTTTTTAATTGCATCATTAAAGATACATCTTCAGTCTCATCAAGTTCCGATAATGACTTTTCAATACTTGCACCCGCAGTTTTTGGAATGTGCATAAATATAAACTTGTATTTATGATTTATCACTTTTGTAATCTCCCATTCTTGGTTCAATTACCGAATTCCATCTTTTTCTTGAAATAATTTGTCGTTTGGGAACTTTGGGATCATTCTGATGGACAAATCTTGGGTAAGATGCAAATGATTTTCTTGCCAGATCAAATCTTTTACCACGTTTGTAAACTTGGTCAATTGCTATTTTACTTTCCATTAATTTTTCCGCAACCTCTTCGCAATAGTTTCCATTGATTGCATATGCATGAGCCTGACACATTGAGGTATTGATTAAATGTTCATTTACAATTCTGAACACACTGTGAGGTATACCTCCCATGAAAAATAATTTCCAATCTACTAACTTTAAAGAGTCAACAGACTTTTGCATAGCATTTTTATCTGTTGATATAAATTCTATATCACTTTCAAATATGAATACGTTTTTTAAATTATCGGTGTGGGCATCTGAAATAATTTTCCAATGACAATAATCAGTTTTACTCCACTCGGATGTTTTTCCATATGTTTCAGTTAACCAGTTTGCATCAATTACTTCATCAAATCTCTCGATTCGGTCTAAAATTCCAACTGAATCAAATTGAGATTGAACTTTTATCCATCTGTCTTCTTCATGCTTACCACAGATACAAATTATTTTATCAAATATATCAAATGGATTTTTCATGTAAATTCTCCAGTACAAATTTAGCAAGTGACTCTGACAGATATTTACAACCCACAGAATTAAAATGAACATTGTTTTCTCTTCTTGGGTGTCTATATAATCTAGGGTAATCAGAATGCTCTTTAACATACGAGTACAAGTCGTTATATGGTATTTCTTTTTCACTTGTAATTCTACTTGCAATTTCATTTAATATCACCACATCTGGATCTTTTCTCATTCCATAATTTTTTGGACTAGGTGTAGTGTTAGAAAATAAAATATTTGAAATTTGAATTTCTTTCATATAATCAATAATTTCAGATAATTGTCGTTCGTATGTTTCAAACCACTCTTTAGGTGCTCTTCTGACATTTGGATCGTGTCCTTTTTTTGGCAATTTTATACTATGCAAACCAAAATTAAAATGTATACTCACGGAATTTCGTAACAAAATATCTTTATTATTTTTTAAATACCTCATTTGCTTTGGTTGCTGAGACATCCAAGGTCCTGGTATATCTGCGTCTACTTCGTTTTCATTCAATAAACCACGTACATCATTAAAATAATGACGAGTAATTGAATCACCTAAAAATATAATTTTTTTTCTCATGCTATATCACTTTTAAAATTTTCATTTGGTTTTACTACTTCTGGATTCACGAAGAATTTCTTTAGTTTACCACACCTAGAATAAAATTTATCAACATGACCGTTTCTCCCAAATCTTTTAAAATCAAATGAATTTATGTTATTTAACAAAAAATTAAAGGATTTTTGATTATACGCAAGAGACAATGTACGATGAATGCCTCGGTTTCTTTTAGAAATAATTCTGCTTAAATTTTTCCAATCAGGTCTAATCATATTATCTGCTTTGTGTAAGTGATATCCTAAATAAAACAAATCCCAAGGTAGATTTTTTAAATCATGCAATGCACTTTCTAAATTTTTATCCCAACCATCACACACATCAAAATCATCTTCAAACACTAAAACATTTTTAAAGTTTTGTTCCATTGACAATCTAATAATTTCTTTATGACTTTCAGCACATCCAACTGCTCCTAATCTTGGGTATTTTCGTTTTCCACCACTCCACCAAACAGGTCTATCCCATCGTGAATCATAAGTTGGTTTAATTGCAGAAAACCGTTTTACTCTTTCTTTTACTCCAAGTTTTTCAAATTGTTTACAACTATGATTCCATCTATCTTCTCTTTCATCTAAATTTATACAATATATTCCGTCAAAAAAATCAAATGGATTTTTTTTAGTTTTATTTAATATTGATTTGTCATTTGTACTTAATCTCAAACTGCGATTTGTGCGTGTCCTTGATAAATCACTCACGGTATTGTATTGTGTAGTCATAATTGGAACACTTACAAACGTTTTAGGTTTTAATACATTTTGATAATATCTATCAAGATGGCTGTCGTGATTTTTAACAAGTTCTTTCCAAACATTATTATTGTAATCATTAACAATTTTTTCAAATACAGACGAATTTACTGCGAATGACTGAGCCCATCCTACTGATCTACATTCCATTAAATAATTAAACTTATCATTGAACTCACCACTCCATTTTTTCTTTAAATTATTATATAGAGGTCTTGGTTTCATTCTGCGTTCTAATCCACCCAAATAGAAAAATTCCCACTCTTCTTTATCCAAAACACTAAGTGCTTTCTTTAATTTTTTTTCATCATAAGTTTTTAAAAAAGCAACATCATCTTCAAAAATTAAAACATTTTTAAGTTTTTTTTCAAATGCAAGTTTTATCACACTCAAGTGACTATCATAGCAACCTTTTTTTGGATTACTTTTATTATCAAATGCATTAAAACGTTCAACTCTGTCTGATATTCCAATTTTATCAAATTCTTTTTTGCATTGCGTCCATCTATCAACTCTTCTTTCAAGATTGATACAATATATTCCATCAAAGTAGTCAAACGGATTCACTTTACCCACTCACCCCAAATATTAAAATACGATGAACAATGCTTTACAACTTTACCACGATACCCACGATGACCTTTCCAACTTGCAATTGCCCTTTTTCTTTTATTTTCTCTTCCAGGTATTGGATTGATATTACCACACCCTCTTACTGCAAAATTATTTATTCCATAATATTTCCTTGCTACCGCAGACATTAATATGTCTTCACCATTCCAGTACGGTTTGCCTTCTTTTAAAATCTCTCGCATCATTGGCATATGTTTAAAAAAATGCCAACATAATTCTTTATTAAACATTGTACACTTCGTAATCAACACGCACACATTACCAAATCTCATATGATAATTGTAGTTTCCATTTCTTAGATTTTGACCAAAAGGTCCGTACATTCTATTTGGATTATCTAGATATTTTCTGTATAGTTTTTTTACTGCACTCTCTGTTGGAAATTCGTCATCGTCTATCATTAATATTACATCATTTTTTGCTTCCGATGCAGCCAAAAATCTTCTACTCAAACCATAATATTCATTAATATCACCCCAATCTTTACGATTTACTATCTTTGGATTATCATACTCAAAGTATGTATCTTCACGGCCATGTGATATAATAATCTCATCTATTATTTCATATTTAATCATTGCAGGTAAAATATGGGATTTTAAAACATCCGAACGCAACCAGTTCATAACCACCATTGATACCCTATCCATCTTCATTATAATAAATATTTAAATTTGTTTTTTTAAAACAAACTTTATTCTCCAAATTCATACCCGAAATACTCAATGTCTTTTGCGTATTTTTTCGCAACGATTGAACGAGTTTCTTCATCGTAGTATTCGGTGTAGTGTTTATTTTTCGTTTTATTTATATGAGGAAGTTCTTGTTTTGAAATTCCAATTTTATCGCAGATTATATCAAAGTCTTGTTGGAGGTTTTCAAATCTTCCGATGAAATCTACTGCCAATGCACCATTTAATGTTATGAAATCCACTATTGGTGCAAAATCACGATACTTCCATCCACGGTTGTGAATTTTCTTACAAAAATAGTTCACAAACCCTTCGAACGAACCTTTGTAGTCGAAGTCTCTTTTCTTAAAGTAACGGTAGTGACTTGCTATCCTGTCCCACGGATTCCGGATAATCGTAAACTTGTAATACTCTTCTATATTTTCTCTTATGTCAGAATACTTTCTTCTATACCCCTTTAAAAGTAAATGCTTATGTCTTATATCATTTTTATTATATAGATCACCACCCAACGAGATAATATTAGTATTACCCGTATCGTTGTACTGGTTTAGTGCATACTCGATGGATGTACCTCCGGTTTTAGGAATATGCAAGAAAATATATTTGTATTTATGACTTATCATTTCTCATTCTCCGAATTTATACCCGAAATACTCAATATCTTTTGCGTATTTTTCTGCAACAATTTGCTTCGTTTCTTCATCGTAATATTCGGTGTAGTGTTTGTGTTTTGTTTTGTTAATATGTGGAAGTTCTTGTTGAGGTATTCCAATTTGATCACATATGATATTAAAGTCTTCCTGAAGATTTTCAAATTTGCCAATAAAATCAACCTTTAGTTTAGAATCATAACTTAAAAAATCTAAATGAGTAATTACCCGTGGATCATTATAAAAATTATTCATTATCCAGTGTTTAAAATTACTTTTGGAATATTTTTTATGCATGAACCACTCAACTCTACCAAGTTCCCCATTTACCATCTTCATTCTAAATTTATAGTACGAAACTAAAAAATCGTATGGATTTCTAACAAATGAAAAAGTAAAATATTTATCAAATATCTTTTTAGTTTTTTTAACATAATCCTCCACAGTGTCATGTTTACTATTTTGTTTTTTTGTAACATTTGCATTTCCACAAAAATGCTTTTCAATACTCGTTCCACCTGTTTTTGGGATATGAACAAAAATAAATTTGTGCTTATGATTAATCATGACCAGACCTCCGTCCAACGATGTACACCATAAGAATTTGGCCAGTCCTCATGTGTTGTTTTGATTGCTTCTTTTAACAATCGTTTAACTTTTCTCTTACCACTTATATTTTTGTAATGTTTCCATGTATACGGATAAAACCAATGTGAAGGCATCATTAATAGATCATCTACCTCACAATAACTTTCAAGTGCCTCTGTAAGCATCATTGGTCCAGTAGTTCTCAGAACATCTTGCAAGTCACTCTTTGATAGCATTGCGTCAAACACGTGCTCCCAAAATTTATGTTTTTTGTTGGAGAACATTAATGAGTTTGCAACACATCTATATAATAATGATTTTGAATTTTTAAGGTGGTCATGCTCACGACTTAGCATTAAATTGTAACTTTGTTCAGCAATTTCATCAATATTTTTAAAGCACTCAAAATCCAAATCTGCATATAATCCCCCATACTCGTATAAAACAAAATAACGAAATGCGTCTACTCTTTGAATATTGTTTGGATATTCAACAAATCTATCAACAAACCACGGAAATTTAGTCTCTATAAATTTTTTAATATCATCATCAGTCCACAATTTATACTCCCACGCAGGATTTAGTTTCGTCCAAGACTCGACCCAATTTTTTTTGAATATATCATGTGGAATTTTTTGATTCTTCCAAGTTTGATGTATTATTTTAGGAATCACATCTTAACTCCTGTTTCCAAAAATTAAAACACTTTTTAGGATCTATACCTGCGTATCCGTGTTTTAAATAAAATTTACAAGATGGAAAGTTCCATTTAAGTGTTTTTTGTAATTCCATAGTATCCGTTCTATTATCGTCTATCATCTGTCTCACAAATATTGCAGATTTTGTATTCTGAATTGCTTGTATAAATTCACACCCAAGTCTTTCGTATTTTGTTTTCGCACCTTTGTATATACCATCAATACTTTTACCAAGTGGAAGAATGTCGTAAAATAATGTATCATTTCGTTTGTCTTTTACAACAGAGTATGCAACATTATTGCTTATACTGCTTATATTAGGAAGAATTTGTAGTTTATTTTTAGGTGGAAAGAAATCTTTAAATTGAGTGTCTATGCAATTTAATAATGTTTCAAAATATAAATCACCAACATTATCAAATATACAAGGTGTCAAATTTAAAGAACAATTTTTCAGTACAGAAGAAACTACTGGTTGTGAACCTAACGAACAATACAGCATTAATTCTCTCCATACTTGTAACCTAAAACTTCTATGTCATTCTTATAGAACTTACGAACTATTTCAATACACTCATCGTCATAAAAATCTGTGTAATGTGGACGATTTTTAGCATTGTGTTTGTGAGGTAGAACTATATCTTTATCAATTCCAAGTTTTCCACATAATACCTCCAAATCTTCTCGTAAATTTTCGTATCTCCCAATCCATTTCACTAGAATCTTTTTTTCTTTTTCATCATAAATTTCATTAAAAGCATGAGTTAAAACCACTGCTTTATCACGATGCCCAAGAACAGGAACCCCACGGATAACTTTACGAGGATTTTCCAACCAATTTAACCACCCTTCCCATCTCCATTTTGTCCATTCTTTAAAATCACGTTTTGCTACATCACGTTCACCTTTTGCTCTTCTCCATTGGTACTGAGAAACCAGACGATCCCACGGATTTCTTACAAATGAAAATGTAAGGTATTCGTTCCAAACATCCATGCCAAATGTTTTTTGTGCTTGTTCAACTGTAAAGTGTATTTTCTTTGATTCTTTTGCATCCCTAGCAGAGTGATCAAATCGTTCACCTTCTTTTTTTCTTTGCGTTATTGCAGTTGCCAAACTACTTCCAGCAGTACGTGGAATGTGAATAAATATGCATTTTAAATCGTGGTCTATCATAGTATTTTCCTTTTTATTGAAATAAATTATTTTTTCTAAGTTTTGCATAACTATGCAAATAAAAATCTGACAATTTCTCATCAAGTTCATTTTTAGATGCCGATGGGTTGGTAAATCTTGTCAATTCTCGAATAATTGATTCTGCAATATGAAGTGCAAGTCCAAGGTTATCACCCGAATTATTCAAAGAAACAAACTTATGGTTTTCCGCATTTATGTATACGCAAAAGTTATTTTCGTGTTCAAAGTCTGACATAATTTTTTCAAGTCCGTTTCCGAATGGTTTTATTTGATATGGTATTCCACGTGGATCATGGAATTTACGTTCCTCTCCGTTTTCATCTTCAACGAATTTTCCATTTTCTGCTTCTTGAAGTTCCGCAGGAATTTCAATTTTTATATTTTTTTTCTCCTTGAGTTTTTCGTTTTGCTTCTCTTCATTTTTTGCAAGTAATTGGTTTTCTAATTGTATTCGTTTTCTTCTTTTCCTTCTTGCTTTTTTTGTTTTATTATTTATTTCTGCTTTAATCAAATTACCAATTATATCATCAGCAACTTTCACTTTAATCATTCGTGTTTCGGCTGACTCAAACGTTGGTGTTTTAATACCCAAGTTAATTAAATATTTTTCGTCAACCTTCATGTCATTAGTAATCATGCGAACAACATTATTTGCAAGGATTTCCAACTTATTTGTATTTTGTTTTGAATTTAGTAACAAAAATCCTCTTAGTAAATCTGTTAAAACTTCATATACTTTTGTATAAAAAGGTATTGTGAGTGGGTGATCTTCACGCAACGCATGGTGTGACAAATCTTTTGCTGGCATTCCTGTATGATCAAGTAAAGAACTAAGTTCGTCACAAACTACAAAACCTCTTAATTTATTAAATAAGTTTCTAACCGAAGTTTGAGGAGCAATTTCACTTCCAAGTTCATCTGATATTTTAGCATATACTTCTTTGATTATTTCTTCTTTATCATATTTTAAATCACATATTTTTACACCGGATACCACAATGACTCCATCTAATGGACACGATGCAACATCCGTACTATTTTGCATCAAACTTAAATTAAAATTTATATTAGCAGTTTTTATTTCATCTCCAACATTTACTTCAATGGTTTTGTCAATTGAAGGAAAAACATATCCAGGTAATGTATAATCAAATTGTAAAGATTTTCCATTTAAAATAACATTAAATTCATTGTTACCACTTCTGACCAAAAATCCAAAAAAGTCTTTTAATTCTTTTGTTATCTTACTGATATCCCACCCATCCTTTACAATGGGTAAATCTAAATTATGAATCGTAACAATTGTACCAGTTTCGGTAGTAATATTTGTTTCAATTAATTCTTCAATAGAAGGTGAATACTCATCGAGAAATTCTGTTTTACCGGGTTTATATGTCACCAAAAAAGATTTATCGTGAGAATTTTTTGTTTCAAGGGTCCAATGTGTATTTTCGTTATCTGATAATTTATCATTTGCAATTTTTCCACCGATTCCCATTTGACCTAGAGTAGGACCTACACCATTACTCATATCATATGAATTTCCAAAAACAAAATATTTTTCAAATCCAGTCATTCCATTTTCATCTTTGTTATGATCAAATCCAATTCCATTGTCTTTGATAATTGCATTATCGTCACTAAGTGCAATTTCAACAAAAGTTGCACCACTTTGCATAGAATTCTTTACCAACTCCGTAAATGCTTGTGCATATGTTACAGTTGACTGAAGAATATTACTTATTCTTGCACCTGTTTTTATTTGTATTTCTTCCATATTATGATTCTTTTTCTGATTGTAATTTTTCTCTTGCTTCACGATCTTTTCGTGCTTGTCTACCTTCACCCCTTGGTTTACGACCCTCTCTCTCTTTTCTTTCACGACGACCTTCACCCCGTGGTTTTCTACGTCCACGATTTGCTCGTTTTTCAGCACGATATGCTTCTGTAAGAGGACCAGGACCCATCTCTACAATTTCATCTGGTTTACTCATGCCATCAGGTATATCTCCTAACCACATATCGTGACGAAGCATATTCCATACTTTGCGTTGATGATAATCAAAATTTTCAAGACCATTGGCGTGCATTTCGTCAATGTTACTCCAACCGACCGTACAATTAAAGTGTACAATAAAAGCATCATTTTCTGCTCTTTCACGGCCACGATTTTTAATGTTTCGTTCCCAGTGAACTCCTTGTGGATAACCATCTGCACTTAATTGCACATAACTAACATCGTCGGGTTCTATCGCACGATGCAAACGAAGATTAAGAAGCATCATATCTTCTTTGAATTTGCGTTGTTTGATTTCTCCATCTTCATTTGTTTCAATGTATCCTCGTTTGAAATCTTCACGATCAATGTTAAACAAATGAATTGTTTTTGGATTGCTTTTAGCATAAAAGAAACCAGGACAAATACTATCACCACCGGCAACTTGAATTGCGGTGTCATATCCACCATCTTCACATAATTTTTCAAGGTCTTCTAAAGGATTTTTCAAAAAACAAATGTCCGTATCAGCATAAAGAACATTGTACCCCTGAGATAACAATTGATGTGTTGCTTCCATTTTATTCCACATCAAGGCATCCCATCCTTTACTATGAAACTCAGATGTTGACTCTATATGAAACAACTCACTATTCCATCGTTTTGCCTCGATGTCTTTTTCTTGCGACATTCTTTCGTATGAAGCATCATCTAAGCAATAAACAATAGATAAATGTTGCATATCTAACTTTCTTATGTATTTCAACCAGTTGACTGCAAAGTCAAGGTATCCTTCGTTTACATACGATAACAATTTAGTTTTATTCATCAGCATCTCCTTTTTTATAATAAATATAAACTAAGTATTTTTTATATTAAATCTACATCTTTTAAACATTCTTTTGCTGAAAATCTTTCTTTTAATATATTCAAACGAGTATCAGCAATATTTTGTCTTTCATCCACAGGTATGTTTGTCATATTTTCTAATTTTGAAGACAAATCGTGTATATGGCAAAAATCTACCAAGTCTTTAAAATTCATAACATCTTCAACGCAACATGAACTTCTTTGATTTATTTGATCAGATACCACTAAAACTCCAAAACCAACATATCTGATTATACTCGCAGAATTAAATGGTTGATGAAATTTTCTACGTTTTCCTTTTCTTAAATTGGAACTTTTTAAAATATTTGCAGTTATACCGGAAACTTTATCTAAATTGTCATTGTATGTGTCTATAAATGACTTATCATCCCACCACTCTATTTTAAATTGATTGTCACGAAAAAATTCACTTTTTCTATTATGATGCCCAACAATTGCTCGTCTTGTTGCATAATTTGGATCATACATTGAACTCATCATTAAAAACTGAGTAGATGAAGTTTGTTTTACAGTTGGAGAATTTTTAATGTATCCAGGATACACCACTCTCAACTTCAACTTATCAGTTATTTTACGACAAGTATAATTCCAAACATTGTAATGGCAATAAGTCCATACCTCATCTGGACAATCTTTTTCATCTAAACCTTGAAAATAATATACATTTTTCCAAAGTCTCCCCAAAGGTTCAGTTTCATATACAATTGTTTTGATTCCTCTTTTTTTATATTCTGCAAAATTATACCAAGGGCAACTCCACAATCCCAATATAATGAGTATATCACCCGAATTTAGAGATTCACTTATTTTATTACGAGTTTCTCTGGAATCTGCTTCTTTCCATCTCCCTTTTTTGTCAAATCTCCATCCTGTTTCAATTTCACAAATTTTTACATTTACATCATCATTGTAATTCTCTTTAATTCCGTTGTATATAGTATCAACGAAAGGTTGAAACATATAACCGTGTCGTGGAGAATAAAATTTTCCTGCGGTATACTTGTCTACCGGTCGCAATACAATTATGTTTCTCATATTTACTTAAATATATCAATCTTTTCAATTATTTTTGTCGCACAAAAATTATCATTCAGTATTTTGAAATTCTGCTTAACTATTTCGGTTCTTTCCAACTTACTTAGATTAATGACATCACGAAGTTTATTAGGCAAATCGTAAACATGAGAAAATGCTACTAATTTTTTAAAAGATTCATAGTCTTTTTTTACTTGGACATCACCATTTGCACAAGTATCAGAAACTACTATTAGTCCAAAACTTAGATACCGCATAAGTGATGCTGTGTTAAGTGGGTGCTGAAAATATTTTTGTCTTCCATATTTTATATTAGTCGTCTTTAGCAAATTAAATGCCACTCCCGAAAATAATTTTTGGTTTCCATACTCGTTTTGGAATTGTTCATTGTCATACCATGTAATTGAATGATTATTTTCTCTAAAAAATTTTTTCTCATTGAGAAATTGAATAACTCTTTCTCTATTTTTATCTTTCACACCTGTTCTTAATAAAGAACTCATCATAACAAACTTATTTTCGTCAGTTTGATTTATTTTTAAACAATTTTTTAAAATACCCGGATAAACAGTTCTTAATTTTATTTTACTATGCAGTTTTCTCAACTCCATATTCCACTTATTATATTCGCAATAAGTCCATATTTCCCTCGGACATTTGTTTTTTTCCAAGTTCTGAAAAAAATATGGTCTTTTCCACTTTTGATTTAATGGTTCGGTTTCATACACAATAGTATATACACCTTTTGAATTTAACATAGAAAAATTGACTACAGGATACATCCATTCACCTATTATTACTATGATATCTCCACTTTGAGTTGAATCAATAATACCGTTAATTTTTTTTTCTATTAAATTTAAATCAAAATCAGGACCAATTTTGCGTCCTGTTGGAATATCTACTTTTTTAACAATAAATAAATCATTATATAGATTCGTGATCCCATCATATATCGTACTTATAAATGGTTCAAATATGTATTGAAACTTGCTTGTAAATTTCTCGGAATCGCACGGATTTACTATAAAGATTGTTCTCACTAGATTATATTAGTTGATTTTATTATCTTAACAGGATCAAACCTTTCTCTGTAAATCGTATATCTTTTTTCTTCTATGTATTGTCTTGCGTTTTCGTTTAATGCAGTCAAATTATTTAATTTGTTTGGTATGTCATATAAATGAATAAAGTCAATTAAATCACTAAAATAATCATATTCGTTTCTAAATACATTTTGTTTGTTTTGAAACAAATCTGACACTACTAAAACTCCCATTGACAAGTACCTAATTAAACTGGCCGTATTAAGAGGTCTAACAAATTGTTTTGTTCTACTAAAATTAATATTAGAACATTTCATTAAATTGACAGCAATTCCCGATGCCACATCCGTATACTTTGAAATAAACGAATCAGTATCCCACCACTCAATGGGATATGCATTTTCTTTAAAAAATTTTTTCTCTTCTAGAAATTTCCTTGCAGATGATCTCTTTTTTATTTTATGCGTATAAAATGAATCCATAACAAAAAATTTGCTAGATTTTTTTTGTTTTATTTTGGGAGATTTTAAAAATCCAGGATAAACGACTCTCGTTTTAATTTTTTCATTTATTTTTCTAATTTCTAATGCCCATTTGTTATATTCGTTGTATGTCCATATTTCATTTGGGTAAGAATTTTTATGTATCATTCTATCGTATATTATACCTCTCCCCCAAGGTTGATTTATAGCTTCAGTTTCATACACAATTACATATATTCCTCTATTTTTTAAATCATTAAAATTAAATTTAAACATAAAAGAAGTCATTACTATTAAAATGTCACCTGAAATTAATCTTTCATTTATTTTACTAATTGTATTCTTAGAGTCATTATGATTCCAAACCCCCTTAGTTTGCACTGTATTATATCCCGTCTCTATATGGATTTTTTCAACATTTCCATCAAATGTTTTTTCAAAACCATCAAATATTGTATCTACGAATGGTTGATACATATAAGAATGTTTATTTGAATACTTTACATTATTTACATCTATATCAACAGGTTTTAATACAATAACTTTTCTCATTAAATTTCATCAAGTTTAGATATTAACTGATAATAACCAAAGCATCTATCATTATTATGCAGTGGAATTAAACTGTATAAAAGACTTTTCGTTATTGTCTTAATATAATTAATATATTTTACATCGTAATTTGTAGAAATAAAATCGAACAATAAATTTATATGATTTTTTCTATAATCATCATTTACTACCTTCATTTGCATCACTTCATCATACCCAATTAAAGACTGTAGAATTTTTGCGTAATCATACATTATATCACCAGTATTAGTAACTCTACCACCAAGCAATCCACGTGGATCAATTACTTTTATCTTTCCAAATTTATCAACAATAATATTGGTAAAAACTACATCTCCATGAATTAATCCACAAATTCCGTTTTTGTTAGATTCATAATCTGTAAGATTTTTTAAAATATCATGAAATACTTTCTTATGATTATCAAATTTTGAAAAATCATATTTTTTATTTCTATCAATTAATTTTTTTGAATAATTAGCATAAATTTCATTTGTAATTTGTTTACTACATTTTTTGTGCAAATGTATATCTTTTAAAAGGTTTAATAGATTTAAAAAAACCTCGTCTTTTAAATTATTTGATAAAAATAATTCTTGAAAAGTTATTCCCTCTATTTTTTCCATTGTGTATTCCGAAAAATTTTCATTATACGAAATTACTTTCGGTACATATTCTGAAAATTTCATTGGTAAATTCTGATACCACATTATCTCACCTTTAAGTTTATTTGTCTGCGTTGACCTTTTTGTTATTACCTCAAGTGTGTTTGAGTTTACCGAATTAAAATCTCGTTCCTCTATTTTAAATGAACTCACACCCAGTACTTTTTCAAGATCATCAAAAGCATTTACCGCAAGATCATCAATATAAGCATGGGCATATGGTTTTCCAAAATATAATTCATCATAAGGAATCTCGAAGTTTTCAAGAGTTTCTATTGTAATTTTACCTACATCGGCAGTTATTTTTCCAACATTACCATTGTGAGTTTTCATTCGTCTGGCAGTATAAATAATTATCGTACAACCCAATTCTTTTAAAAATTTTAAAAAGTCAATATTTTGTTGAATTGGTTCAACCGAAGTGTAATCTGCTGGTATTGTTGGATATGAAACTAATGTATTATCAAAATCAAAGCATATTCTGTATTTTTCAAAATAGTCAGAAGTTTTTTGTGAACTTAAAAATTTATTTTGAAATAATTTATATTGAAATGGAGTCCCAACCACATCAAAATCTGATTCTGATATTATAATTGAACTAAAACTACTTCCGTTGTTTATCATTTCAGATATTACACGACTCATGTAAAACTCATCGTCAAATTTTAAATTATTATCTATTATTAATTTACAATATTTCTTAAGTTCATTTAATTTTGAAAATGCATATGCACCTGTATTTGCTAAATTGGAAATTCTTTCTTTTTCAGCAATTCTCAGAACTGATTTATTTTTGTCTAATTCAATGTACGAATAAACAGGATTCGTATCCGATTGCTTAAATGAAACGATTAAATTTTTATTTTCTTGCTTTCTGTATAAATTTAACAAATCTATATTATAAAAAGTATCTCCGTCTAACAATATCGTTTCTTTGTTATTTCGTATGTTTTTTGTACCAAAGTAAATAGTTTCGGCTGCACCACGTGTATCATTTTTTAAATAAATTATATTAAAATTAGGATACTTTTTTTTAATCAATGCATCAAACCGATATTTTTCCAAAGATTTATTACAAATAATAAAAACCTTATCAGTTGGTCGCAATGTTAAATTATCAAGTAACCAAAATATAATTGGTTTTAAAAATAAACTTATTAAAGGTTTTGGTAAATCGTATCCTGCATCAAGAAATCGTTTACCTAAACCACCTAGTGGTATAATTACATTCACATTTAATAAATATTAAATGAAATAAATTTACACTCCTGCTTCTTTAGAATAGTTTAAACTTGCGTCTTGTTTTCCTTCTTTGATTTGCTGATAAATCCAAGCATATGTTTTTTCTAAACCTTCTTGCAATCCGACACTCGGCTCCCAACCCGTGACTTCTTTGATTAAAGTGTTGTCTGAATTTCTTCCACGCACACCTTGAGGTTTTGTTAAATCATATTTTCTTTCAACTTCAATTTCCGCAATTTTTTCAATCATGTCAATAAGTTGATTGATGCTGACCATTTCACTGCTTCCAAGATTCAATGGTTTCGTATAATCACTTGCCCACATTTTATCCATACCAGTGATGCAGTCATCAATGTACATGAATGAACGAGTTTGTTCTCCGTCACCCCATACTTCAATTTCATGATTTCCACTTAATTTTGCTTCAATGATTTTACGACACAACGCAGCCGGTGCTTTTTCACGACCACCTTGCCAAGTACCATACGGACCATAAACATTGTGATAACGAGGAATGCGAACATTCATATCATAATCTGCTTCGTAAAAGTTGGTGAGAATTTCGTTGAATAATTTTTCCCATCCATATCCACTCTCTGGATCAGCAGGATACGCATCAGGTTCTGCTAATGCTTGATCGTCTGCACTTTTAATCTCGGTTTGTTTGTAAGTAGGATATGCACAAGCACTACTACTATAAAGAAAGTCTTTGATGCCATGCTCTTTGGCTGCTACAAGCATATGAACATTAATAAGAACACTGAGCATACACAATGCGTGGTTGTTTTCAATGAAACCCATTCCACCCATGTTGCAAGCAAGATTATACACCATGTCCATGCCCTCGGCTGCTTTCATGCAGTTTTCACGCAACTCAAGGTCAAGAACAAGTTGCTCTGTTCCTTCAACTGGTTGATACCATTGCTCAAGTGGTTTTTTATCAACCACACGCACGTTATGACCTTGCTCTTTAAGGTCTTTTGCTAAATGTCCGGCGATGAATCCTCCACCACCACATACAAGTATATTTCGTTTATCTGCCATGTATATAATTAGTTGTTATTTAAAGTTTTTAATTTAGTTATTTCCCAAATTCATAACCGAAATACTCAATATCTTTTGCGTATTTTTTCGCAACGATTTCTTTTGTTTCTTCATCGTAATATTCGGTGTAGTGTTTGTGTTTTGATTTGTTTTTGTGTGGGAGTTGTTGTCGTGGAATTCCAATTTTGTCGCAGACAATGTTGAAGTCTTCTTGAAGATTCTCAAATTTTCCGATGAAATCAACAACGCACTTTTTATTTATATAAAGAAATTTATATTGACAATCCCATTGTACATGGAGTTTTGTCACCATTACCCGTTCTATATACTCCTTAAACGATGCAGAGTCGGAAATACCAATATACCTCAATAAGTCAGGTCGTTCATTTATAGTATACTTATACTGAGAAACCATTTTATCATATGGGTTTCTTACAAACGAAAATGTAAAATATTTGAAAAATACATCCCAACCAACCTCCTGTATAATGTGAGATGCCATTAAATGTTGCAGTGCTCCTGTTTGATATTTATTTGGAAACATCCAAAGGTCTTTTGTGGTACGTTTTTTAGGTGGTTTAAACAATACTTTTTCTACACTCGTCCCAGCTGTTTTCGGAATGTGAATAAAAATAAATTTATGTTTGTGATTTATCAATTCTAATTACTCAAATTCATAACCGAAATAATCTATATCTTCTGCAAATTGTTTCGCAACGATTTCCATTGTCTCGTCATCATAGTATTCGGTATAGTGTTTGTGTTTTGTTGGATTTCTGTAAGGTAATTTAATTTTTGGTATTTTAAGTCTACCACAAATATAATCAAAATCATACTGCATATCTTCACACCTGCCAACAAAGTTTACAAGTTTATTTTTATTTGAATTTAAAATAAAATCAATTTGAGATAATCTATGAGAATCCCAAATGCATTTTTCTCCATTATCCATAACGAAATGCTTAAAAGTAGGAAATAAACGACTGAACTCGTCTCCACTACAATATTTTGTTCCGTTTATTTTTTTTGTATAAAAATATTCACTTAAATATCTTTCCCACGGATTTCTGACAAATGTGAATGTAAAATATTTTTTTTCTCTAAAATCATTATACTGATCTATCTTCCTGTGTTGTGTAGTAACACCATAATAATCGTACCCGATTCTATATTTCTGTTGACTGATTTTAGGTAAAAATTTTAGATCATCTTTTTCATAATTTTTAAAATCAACTCCCTCGTTTTTAAGTAATGCTAGTTCTACACTTGTTCCACCACACTTGGGGATATGAATGAAAATATATTTATGTTTATGACTTATCATTATTCTGTATCACTACACTGGTTTACAAAATCAATTTTTTCCATATTTTCACGTGGTAATACTTTTAATGCTTTTAATCGTTCAGTACAATATTCATCTTCCTTAATATCTTCAGGAATTAATTCCGTGTGAATGTACTTGCTTGTACTAAGTTCTCTGGTAAACTTTTGATTATTACAATAAAAATATAGTAAACCTATTTCAGTTTGAGGGTATGCTTTTTGCAATGTATCAACGAAATATTCTAAATCTTCATCTTGATTACTACCATGTGCTCTTTTTAATTGTCGTTTTTCGTCTGCTCTAAAAAACAATATTTTGTTTTTACTTCTAAGTTGTGATGCAAGTCTTTGCTGACGATTTCCAAATACTCTTACGAAGTCTTTATAGATAGGATCAATTGTAAGTTCTTCTCCAAGTTTCCAATCATGCATTTCATCTTTAGTAAGTGTATCCTTGAACCAAACATCAGCAAAGTGAGGATAATATACTTTTGGTGTATCTTTATGCCAAACAATTTTATTACGAATTTCTGTGCTTCGTGGTGCATACTCGTTAATAACTTCCCACGAAGACTTATCATCGAAATATTTATCAAACCCACTTGCCATTAAGTCTGCACACTCACGGATGCCCTCTACGGTATCCATATTATCAAAAGGACTTGAAAAGTATCTAACATTTGCGTTTCGTGAAATACCAAGAGTATTGCATTTAATACCAAGGTTTACGACAATGTTCCAGTCGTTATCATATATTATTGAATTATCATCTACCATATCTATAAATATTTTAATATGAGTTTTTATAATTATAAAATCTTAATCTTTGTTCTAGTTCTTGTTTAAATTCTGAATTTAAATAGATTTCATCTTCATCAAAGTGATTGTATTCTTTTTGCTTATATTTTTTATCTGTATTCTTATAATACTCGTATGTTTTAATCTCCGAATATTTAAATTTTAAATTAAATATTTCTTTTATATTTGCCAATGTTTCTTTTGGATTGTATTTAATTTGATCATATGTTACTAGAATATAATTCTTTACTTTACCTTTCATTAAATCAAGTAAGTATCGTGTTTTTACATTTCTACATTCAAATATATTTTTAAATTTTTTATTAGTAAATATATTAAAATCATTTATATTCACACTTCCTATATTCTTCAATGGTTTTCTTGTTTTTAAATCAATTGTAAAATCATATCGTTGTCCGTCTATTATTAAAGGATTTATTGAATAAAATTTACTGTTAAGAAAATCAAATTTTGATGCAAGACATTCTGGTGCAACGTGCCAAGGTTTTTCATATAAAGAGTTTATCCACGAATGAGCATTTCGTATAATACCAAAAAATAAGACATTATCCGAATTAACATAATTTGTTTTATTAAAAATACAAAAGTGCTTGTCTCCATATTCTTTTGTATATTGAATATCAAAATTATTTACTATCAAATTATGCAAATAATTTGTACCACTACATCTTTCTCCTAATATTGTAAACGCATTTATCATTTAATACTTTTATATACCTTGGTTCTTAAAATTCGTTTTCCAAATGTTTTAACATCTAAACTTTTAAAGTTTGTATGTTGCAAATATTTTATACCTTTTAATATATTTTCCTCAGAAAAATCTACATCATTTTCATCATTATAAAATAAAGGATAATCCTTACCTAAATACTCCTCTATACAAGGTTCTCGGTTAACAAAAATTGGACTATTTGATGATATACACTCCAGTAAATAATTACTTGCAGTTGGAGAATTTAGTTCTACAAAATGTACGTTGTTGGTAATGATTTCTTCATACTCAGATTGACTATATCTCTTAGTTACTCTCCACACACGATTTCTACTTAACAATTTAGCATCACTTTCAGATATTTTATTATGAAATGAACTTAATAATATTTTTTTATAGTTAGTTCTTATTTTAGAAAATACATTATATTCACGTTGATGACCGTCAACTGAGACTAGATTTCCGGACGGTATTGGTGTAAGTTGACTAGAATAGTTTAAACTATCTAAATTATACTTTTTAAAGTCAAAAGAAATTGGGTGTCGCATTACCGATATTGGAATATTTTTAAAAAATGGAAACGAACTCAACATTTTCTTTTGGTAGTTTGTAAGAACAAATAAACCCTTTAAGTTTTTAAATGCTTCTGAAAATATTTTCATTTGAATAATTTTATTTAATCTAAGATGAATATTTTCATCAGTAAGTGAATGGTGTGAAAACCCAATCCAGTCATTATTTCTATACAATTTAATTCTATCTATGTTTTTATAATAGTTAGTAATAAATGTATCTTCTATACAAGGTTCAAGCAACACACTATCTCTGTGAACAGAATTAATTTGTTTTTTCAGATCAGATATTGCACCCTTCCAACCATATTGGTGGTGATTCCAATTATTGAAATAATTTACTTTTATTTTAAATTCACTTAACATTTTAAATCTCCATAAAATTTTGAATTGAATAATTTATTTTTAAAACCAGCCATAGTAAAATCTTCGTTACTTATCTTTGTAAGGTATTCGTGTGCCATCTTTATTGAAGATAAGTCATTTATCTTAGAAATTAGTTCATTCTGGTTATTATAATACAAAGGATAACTCTCCCCAAGATATTCAACAACTGCATTTAATTTATTTACGAAAATCGGAGTATTTCTAACAATACACTCCACCAATAAATTACTTGCTACTATTTTTTCATACTTTACGAAGACCAATGAATCCGATAATAACAAATCATAATGATCGTTATTAACTGATTTTTCATTAAGATCTACCAAAGTCAGATCATTTTGTATTTTTTCTACAATAAATGAATTGAATTTATTATCTCTAAGATGGCCACCTGCATAAATTATCTTTTTTGTCTTACTATTTAAAAAGTTATTATAGTTAAATTTTTTCGTTGGTTCAGAAGTAGGATGTTTTGCTACATAAATTGGTTTGTCTTTAAACTCTGAATATTTTAAATAATTATCCTTTACTTCACTTGAAAATACTACTACACCACACAAATTCTTCCAGCATTCCATTAAATCTTTTTTTCTCTCAGGTTTTCTTAAAACATCATTTATATTGAAGTAATTCCGTGGATCATCGTGTGGGTTGTGAAAAGTTCCTACCCACTTATTGTGCTTATATTTATTTATTGTATCTTCACAACGTGTTTGTTTGTTTATAAATGTAGATTCAATCGCAGGTTCAAATAGTATCGGATTTAATACACTATTTAGTTTGCTTAAATTATTTACTGCACCCGACCATCCAAAATAATGGTGCTTCCATAAATTTGATTTAGTAAATTTTATTTTAGATATAAATTTATCATCATCTTTAAATTCATTTCCATGAAAATATTTTTTAATTGAATCGTAGTTTTCTATTTTTTCACATAAATTTTTAGATTTATCTTGTTTAAAATGCTTCACATTGTCAACTGGCAACGAATAAGAACTCAAATTCATTTTATTATTACTAAATTCATTTGCAAAATATTTTATATTATCCGAATCTGATTTTTCTGACATTGTTTCATAATTTAATTTGATGGTAGGAATATTTGATTCATGTATCATTTTGTCAATTTTATCAAACCAAGTTTGCTTTCTATTTAAAAATGATTCATACTCCTTTATTTCAAAGTAAATTTTTACACTACTTGTGTCTACTTGTGACCATTTTTTTATTTTATCTGCTTTTTTCTTTGATATAAAGATGTCAAGTGGATTGCGATCAACAATTAAAACAAGTGAAATCTCTTCTAAAAAATTTTTTATATTGTCGTCAGTTATCACTCTATAAAAGTGAGAATCAAACATTTTAAAGAAGATATAATCTTCATCCACAACATCTTTTATTTTTCTTATATAGTTTAAAGGATCATTATCTATTAAATCTCTCAATTCCTCACCATTTAAATTCTGCTTTAGTTTCGTTAATATTTCCGCATTGCAATGTATATTATGTTTGTGAAATATTTCTGCATTAGCATTTATGTTCTTAAATCTATGCATAAGAGATGTTAAGTAGTTCGTACCACATCTAGCCATAGATAATAAAAGTATAATTTTCTTTTCCATTAGAATTTATAGTCAAACACATCAAGATCTTTTTTAAACTTTTTTTCTACTAAACTTCTTAAATAAGGAGTATAGTATTTCTTATAAATCATGTGTTTGGTTGTATTTTTGGGTTCAATTTCATTGTAATTTTTAATTCCAATATTATCGAATATTTTTTTAATATCTCTGTCAAAATTTTCAATTTTTCCAATGTAATCAAGTTCGTGTTTAAAGTTTTTAGGTAAATTGTGATGTTGCTCTGCCCAGTGATTATTTTTATTCCAAAATGGACCTGTTATCAGTTCAATATATTGTTCAAATGTACATTTTTTTAATCTCATATATTGAATTTCAGGTCCTTGGTCTCCACCCAATCTTGTTTGGACAACTTTATCTTTGTATGTAGAAACTAAACGATCAAACGGATTCCTTACAAACGCAAATTTGTAAAAGTTAGTATACTGTAAAGAACAATACTCAGAACGAATCCAGTCTTGTTGATACTCATCGTCAATTTGTGTATATTTGGACAGGTATTCACGTATGGTTGTGGATGCACATTTTGTATTTTGAAACCAAACATACTTATTTTGCGAAGAAATCGTTAAATAGTATTTCATTTATCAGTCTCCCACTCTTGAATCTCATAACCTAAAAAATTATATAAATCTTCATTAAATGGTTTATATAGTTTTTTTAAGAACATATAATCATCTTCATTTATTTCGTCAGTATAAGTTCCAGTATTTTTCCATTTTTTATTTTTTAATTTTTCATATTTGAATTCAGTTTCATTTAACTCCCTCACACCGATAAATCTAAATATTTTATTATATTCGTTTACTATATTTTGTTTGCACTTTTCTGAAATTAATATAATCAAGTCGTTGCGATCATATATTTCAAGTATATTCTTTATTTGGTTTATGTAAATACCCCGTGATACAATACCAAGGGGATTTGTTTTGTAATCGTATCTTATTATATCAGAGAAAGAATTAATACGTTCACCTAACTTATTTTTGTTCATGTTGTAATTAGAAAACGCACGTGTAATAGGATTTCTTAAAAAGAATACAAGTTTACATTCTGGATAATGTTTTTTTAATCTTTTTAATGCTTTCATGTCACAACTATACTCTGGAGTTTTTTCTCCAAACACTAAATTCATTGTTTTGTTTGGTAAATTTATATTTTCCAAATATAATTTTTCATAATAATCAATTCTTTTTTCATACTCAGTATCTTTATTAAAAAATGACATTTCACGTCTTGGTATTTTTACATTTGGATGAAATCTACCAAGTAAATTCATAGCACTTGTAGTACCACCTTTTTGTGTACCTATAATTGCAAAATCTAATTTAAATTCAGTTTTCATCTTTCCAAATTAAACTATCAAGTGTACCCGAGTCGTGTCTTTCCCAAATTGTTTTTCCATTTTTTATGGTGGGAAATCGTTTCGGCACTTCACCACAATTCAAAAAAATATTGTTTATCCAACATAAAGAATTTAACAATTTTATTTTATTACTATAAAATAAGTCTATGTTACAATCCATAGGAAATTCTTCACGAATTTTATTTATACCAGTTCTGCTTATTGCATATGCAATTGTATGCCATTGCTCTATCATCTCATACATACACCCAATTGGTTTTTGCTTTTGTTGATCCTTTTTAAAGTCAGGATTAGTGTATAGTTGTATAAAATCTGATTTATTATCAGTAGCAATATTTAATATATTTTTAATTTTATCTTCTTGAAAATTGTTTACACCTGCATCATCTTCTAAAACAATTAACCACTCTAAATCGGATTTTAGAAATTCTAAGTGACATAATATGTGCGACAAATTACATCCAAGTTTTCCTTTAAATCGGTTGACTTCATTACTTAAAACAAATTCCTTAGAACACAAGTTTTCATCAATTGCTAATTTAGAATACTTACTAAAGTAATCAATTGTGTTTAATGCACTAAATTTTTTAAGTTGTGGTATTTTTGCTTTTAATTTTTTGTAATTTTGGTTTCTAGACGAATCACTTTCAAAAACAATAGCATAATAATCACAACTTGTATTTATATCTTGATAAGTACTTGTCATGTATTTCACCGTGTTCAGCAACAAACCATTCTTCTAATAGTTGCTTTGTTTCATCGTCAAGTTCTTGTTGATGAAATTTAAAATCTGCTTTACCCTTCGTTAAAGAAGGTGCTCCTTTTGTTTGTGTTCCCACTTTTTCACTGCCACCTGTTTCGTATAACTTTACAGATAAATCACGATGTTCAGCAACATCTATATTATTCCATTCACTTTTTGCATCTACAAAATCAAGAAATTGCTTCATATAAGTTTTTGGTTCAGCAACAAAGTCTTCATAATACATAATCATTTTTTCTCCTTCAAAAGAATCATATGTATACAAATTGTCTGTAAAATCTTTCATGCGACCAACCCTTCTTGCAAACTTTTTACCAACGCAATGACGAACAAAGCACTCACGATAGTCTCTTACAATAAGAATCAATTTTTGTATATCACGACCTTCTATATCTTCTTGAGATAATTTGTGTCGTTTGTATAATGTTGCATTTGTATCTGTTGTTCTTTCTTCTCCCCAATGATTTTTTTCCACAAGAATATTTTTTTCACTTGTGTTTTCGTTAGAAAAATACTCAAACCAATAACGAACCCAGTTTGATCCACATCGTGGCAATGATAACATACTATATTTGAATTTTTTCACAATAATTTTCCTTTTTAATCTAAATCTGAAATGATAAACTTTTTTCCACCGAACCATGCTCCGAATCTACCGAAACTACTTCCGTGGCACCCGTAAACCTTTTTAGTTTTTGATAACAACATCATGTCACACAATCCTTGCTCCACTGGTGAATGACGATGTCTATGACCTCCTGGATAAATTTCCCCACCTTCAAGAGAATCATCAAATTCGCAATCAGATGTGACCATAACATCCTCATATTTACGCATGAATTTTTCTTCAGTCCATTTGTTATCGGTTGCAAGTAAAAATCTTGCAGATGGATCTTTTTTTAATTCATTTTGAATGTTTTGATCAAACCATGAATCTGGACTTTTATCTTGCTCTTTTAAATCTGTTCGTCTTATATGCAAACCAATTGTATTTTCTAGATCAAACTTTTCTGCGTATTCTGTGATTTTTTTCTGTATTGGTTCAGTTGGTTGAATATACTTTCGTTGATCGTCTACCAACTTCTGAAATTCTTTGACATCTAAATCATAGTTACCTTCTATGTATCGTCCATGAAAGTTGTTATTTGGATAATTCTTTTTTACCCAAAAAGTTGTGGCATTTGGTTGGTATCTTCTTCCAGTTTCATATTGCATATTTGTGGGTATCTCGAATAAATCTTCAAAATTCTTTTTACCACACGCATCGTCAGGTCTCCATTTCATAATATATTGGACACCTAAATACTCAGCAAATGCCGACGTTGTTACCCATGCCCGCATTCTATTAGCAATTCCACTCATAAACGAATGGTAGAATACCGACTCTACCCTTTCAGGTAGCACATTTTCTTTTATTATATCGTCTCCCATCAACTTTAATAAATACAATTATAAGTATTATTATTATTGAGTTTTTATAATTTTTATAGATATTCTTCAAATGAATGTGAATCGAATGTATAACAACTTGATCCTATGTCCATATAAGGTTCAAATGGTAGTTTACACGCAAGGGGAGTACCTTCTGCACTGTTTTCATTAAACCAAGCAAGGGCATCATAATCTGATAGTTTTCCTTTCATATTTGGTTTATCTAATCTTAACCACTCTTTCATTATTAAATAATCACGATAATCCACACGGTAAATACTTGTACTATGCAAAGTCATTTCACTTTTATTATCTCGTATGCAACAATCTCTTAATACTTCACGAAAACTAGGTCCTTTATATGGAGATTCCACCCAGTTATTACTTAATATGAATTTGAGAGTATTTACATCAGGAACCTCGACTTGACCAAGCAACCATGCCATATAATATTCAATATCTTTATCACCAATCAAATCATCACCCGGCAAGTGAACATCACCATAATAATAAGAAGTATCACACGCAAATTTTGCAGTTAGCATACTTGGCAACTTGGTTGCCTCGGGACAATCACCACGATCACGGTTATATTCACACAAATCATCGGGACGCATCAGTATAAAACATTCTAATATTTGTAAATCAATTTCGTCTATTTCACCATCTTCATTAAAATCACTCGATTCTTCTTCTGTTCCAGTTGTGATAATTTCTACACCAGTTTTTTCTGTCATTCCTGTACCAGAAATAATTGCACCTAAGTCTTGATCATCAGTGTTTCTATCGTAAACCACAACACGATTATCCTGCAATATACTAAATTCCGTATTTTGAACACTTTGATATGGAATTTTATGTGTATCTGGAGTCGCACTTTTATTTTTTGCAAATGTTATTAAATCAGTTGGTTTACCTTGCATAACCCAATTCCATGCAATATTGTAATCATCAAAAGATATAATTCCGTCCATATTAAAATCATTAAAAAATTTATTATTTAACAACGACTGATTCAACTCCATTTTACTAAGATCATCGATTGATATGTTTTTATGCTTAAGAACAAATGCTTTTACTTCCTCAAGTTGCTTATAGTCTTCTGATAATAACTCTAAATTCTTTTTTATTGTTTTTATAGGAGTAACCTCAAACGAATTTATCTGACGAGAATCGTCTGCCTTAAAATAATTGTAAGTAAATTTTTCGTCAGAAGAATTTAGTTGTGGTTGTTGCGTTTCAACAGGTACATTTTCTTTAAAAACAATTCGTTTACTTTTTTCTACATTTGCTCCTATTATTAAATTTACTTTATTTTTAAACTCATTTATATTTTGACTTGGTAAAATACTTTGCTCTGTGTTTTGTATTTTTTGGTACGGTATGTCAAAATCCTCCGCATCGGTTGGACTATTTTTAATAAACTCATCAATACTCGTTGGTTTACCCTGCATTACCCAATTCCAACCAATATTGAAATCATTTATGGTAATTTTTCCATCATTATCAAAGTCTTCAAAATACTTGTTGTTTAATAGTTGTTGTCCAATTTTATCTTTTGCAACATCTTCGGGATAAATTTCATGGTTAGAATCCAAATACTTTTTGACTTTCATAAGTTCTGAATAATCAGATGAATTTACTTCTAAATTTGCTTCAGTAATTTCTTCTTTAACTTCATCTTTATTGACTTCAAAAGCACCAATACTTCTTGTTGTATTACTTTTATTTATTTTTGGCAATTCACCCATCACAACCAAATTTGGCTGTGGTTCACTTTTTACTTTTTGTTTTGTTGAACTATATGAAGAAAATTTAAATTTGGGTTTATTTTTAGTTTCATTGACCAACTTTATCTGCTTAGATTTAGAGTGATCGGGTAAAATATTAACTTCACCTTGTTGAAGTTTTTCATAAGGCATTTCTGTAACTTTTATGTTATCACTTTGATTATCCTGTAAATCTTTTAATTCAGTTGGTTTGCCTTGCATTAACCAATTCCACGCAATTTTGTAATCATTATATGAAATAATACCATCACCGTCAAAGTCTTTAAAAAAAGAATTATTAAGTAAAAGTTGACCAACACTTTGTTTGTTTATTTCACTTTCCGATATAGAAATATTTTTATCTAAAAATATTTTGACCTGTTTAAGTTGCAAATAATCTTGTGTCAACAGACTCATTTATACCTCAACTATTCAATGATTCATTGTATGTTTGTATAAAAGAAACCTTATCATTGAAACGACCATCTGATGTTACGTCAGGTAAGTGAGTCATCCACAAAGAGTGCGTCTGTGGATTAGTTTTACTTACATTGTAGTATGATACCTTAGTTTCATATGTAAACCTAATAAAGTCTTCTGAATTAACATTAAAATGACTTTTCACAACTGAACTTGGTTTTCTATCCAATACACCCTTAACAATTACAAAAACTCCAAATTCATCTTGTGATAATTCTATAACTTCGTATCGTTTTCCATGACCACTTGCATAATCAAAAACTAAGTCATCACCCGGTTTAAGTCCAGTTACATTTGTATAAATTCTTGTAGCAAATGAGGTATTAAAATTACCGGTCATATTTTGCATATCTTTTATTTCCATATTCATAGGAACTCTAAACTCTAATGCAAAATTGTTTTCACTTACAGATTTTACTCGAAATGTTCCATTGATTGCAGAATTAGTTGTTCCATTTTTTATTGTAATAAAATCACCAATATGTAAACTTGGATCAATGTCAGTTACAACATTTAATGTTCCATCATTTGTCATCCATGTAGTTAAAATGTTAATTTGCATTTCATCTGGTTTAAAACTTCTGACCTCACGAACTGGTTCATTGGAATTGTATCCAACATCAACACTTCTATACATTAAATTATTAGCAGTTTCACGTGGTACTATAAAATATCCAGGACTTGAATACATTACATTACCAGATGATACCGTTTCGTCAATATAGGTTCTGAATTGATTATTACCAATTTTTTCAACAGGATAATTCATGTTACTTACATTTTTTGATAACATGGAACGAGAACTTCCTGCTTCCACAAGTTTAAAAGACATTATATTTGATTCTTGTAAAATCTCTTGTTGATTTTCAAAGAACCCTTCATTTCTTTTTACAATATCACAACATTCGTTCGGATCAGTAAAGTCACCGAATATTCTATATACGTCAACTTCATCGTGTATTCCAAACAAATTATATGAATAACTTGAAATCGTGTAACAATATGACTTGTTGTTTGCTGATAATCGTAAAGTAAGATTATTAAACTTACGAAGATTTTCAAGTGTTACATCGTTATTATCAATTACAGATTTTGTCAATATATCGTCGTACTTTCTAACGACATGATACCCAAGTTGTGTTCCTGTACAATCTTCCGATTTCATCAGCACCTTTTCAGGTAATTTTATTGGTTCTTTGATTGAATCTTTTGTATCAATTATATTTTGTTTATATTCTGAGTTAAATACAAATACAGAAAACGATTCACTTTCAATGAGATTATTTCTTAAAAGTTTTATATGTGCATACAAATCATCAACTTTTTGTTGATGAGTTCTGTATTTTTTATTTAAAGTTTTAACAAAACACAAACAAAATACCGAAGCAACCCGTGGGTCAATTTCCGACTTGTCTAATATATTACTTACATAATAATCATTGTTAAATTTAAAAGGCACATTTGAATCTAATATTTGACTAGAAACTACCTCAAGAAATTCATTTCGTTTTTCTTTTGTACACGCATACTCAAACAAAAATGTAAAATATAAAATCTTACAAAATTGCTCATATGAAATTTCGTCTGACCACATGAACTTTGTTAAAAAGTCTAAACTAAGAAAATCAAAGTCATGTTTAAATTTAAAATACTTATTTATTCGTTGACGAGTTTCTATATAATTTTTAGTTTTATTTAAAACGAAATCATATAATGTAGTAAGAACATTTGTATCAAGATATCCAGGTACATTAGTAAAATCACATTCAATGGAAGATTCTAGTTCCAGTTCAAGTCCTTCTTTTGCTGATATTTTTGTTTCATTCAAATCAACATACTCACTTAATCCAAAATGATAAGTTCCATTCCGATAAGATGTTGTTTCTTCACTTTTATCGTCTGAAATTTCAAACTTTACTTTTGCTCCATGTTGATGCGAATACACCGTATTTACACCCGACACATGATTTGCAGTTCTTACCAGAATTCTTCCTTCATACATATTTTTAGAAAAGAAAAGTTTATATTTTATAAAAGTTGGAGTTTTATCATTCGGCAAAATTATTAAAGGATACACCCAATTTTCTGTTTGATATACTCCATGAGTTTCATCTAATTCGTTATCAAATTCGTCGTACACTTTAAAAATTGAAGACGTCGTTTCAAATTTAAAATTATAGTGATTTCCACGAAGTAAAACTAAATCTCTCCATGCAAAGTTTGATTTAGTTTCTTTATTCTTGATAAACAAATCATTTTCAAAAAGATACACTTCGTACTCGCATTTAATACCAGGTGTTTTTGGAAGATTATCCTCAAATTCAACCACCCTTATAAATTCATCAAACTCTGTTGTGTGTTCAAAGAAATCTAAATCTATTCTTGGATCATGCTTTGGTAATACAAGTAATGTTGTGTCATCATCACATGGACACTTTTCGTCACAACTTCTTCTAAATTCATCTATTTCAATTGGTGCATATTCAAAATAAACATCTACATCTTCGTCTGGCATTTTACCAGAATGACCATCCAACCAATTTATCTGACCATGCAATCTTAAAAACTTGTATCCTTCGTTTGGAAGATCATGAAAACTTATTTCAGTTCCGGGAAGAAGTTCAAAAATTGAAAATTCATCTACATACTTTTCAACTCCATTTATTTTTACTAAACTTGCTATGTCTTTTATATTATTGTAAACTCTGAGTTCTTTTTCTGGACGAGGAGTTTCTGTTTTAGTCGGTGTTGCAGTTGGTGTTGGGGTTGCAGTCGGTGTTGGTGTTGGTGTTGGAGTTTCTTCAAGAATACAATCATCAATTTCAGATGCTCTAAAGTTACAATGATATTTTACAAAATTATTTATTACTTTAAGTGAATCAATTTCTCCCAAAAAATAAGAATATTTTTCATTTTCTTTGTCGTAATGCCTACCAATAGTTACCTCTGTTGGTTTTGAGTAATTAATATCATTTGGGAGTTCTTCACCTTTTTGTTTTCCGTTTAAATAAAAAAGTAATTTTCCTTCTTTTCTTACAATCGCAATATGGGTCCATCTTTCTCTTGGTATAATTGCTTTTGTTTTGTATATAGTTTGAAGAGTAAATTCTTCAACGAACGAAAGTTCATTAACATTTGAATCATAAATAATACTAAATGCATTTTTAAAACTCGCAATTGGAAATACTCCGAGTTTTATATCATCCGGTTCACCTTCATCAATTGGTTCTACATATCCAGAACAAATTCCCTCATTTTTTAAAATATTATCAAATGCATTATTTGACTCAAGTTTTCCACTGAACATTGTTCCACTTGGTGATACATAAACTACTTCGTTATTTACAAATTGTCCTGTTGCTTTTATTTTTCCGTAAACTGTACGAGTTCCTAAATTTATGGTTACACCAAAAGAGTTACTCAAACCGTCCAACTTAAGATTATCAAAGCAAAATGTACCTCCATCCTCAAAAAACTGCACACTTACACCTGCAACTGCTTTTCTTTCTATACCATCACCATGAGTTTGTATTGTGTTATCAAAATTATCACAACATTTAAGTTGAGTATCGGGAGCATTGTTTGTATCAGTTTCACTCATTATCTATAAATATTCAATATATATTAAAATACTCAAAACTGAGAATATAAGATGAATTATGTTAGTATTATATCGTGATTAGCATTCATGTAATTTTTAATCTGCATATTATCTATTACATTTAATACATTTCCAAAATCAAGTGGAATTTTATTTCCTGCTAAATCATATCCACTATTTCTGTCAGTTGGATACAATTCAGAATAATTTATAGTTTGTTTTTTTGTGAATGATACATAATCAGTTGTAGTACAAATCTCAAGTCGTGTATTAGTTACTAACACCATACCTTCATTTAGTTCAAATTTTGAAATCAAAAATAATATATCATTACCATTGCAAGTGTAATTTAAAAGACTTTCATTTTCACCGACAATTTCTTTGACGAGCTCGGTTAATCCGGTTAACTCATGAAATACCATAGTCTCAGATGACATATCAATTTTTCTAAATCCATAAATTTCGTCAGTACCATTTGGCACAGAATCAACATCTCCACCATAGTTTATGTTGTATATTTGCATATCATACCAAGATTCTATTGCATCATGACTTAATAATTTTTTATTATTAATATTACTTGATTTATATGTGTACCAATATGTGGTTGGACTAAGATAGTTACAAATTAATAAATTATTTTCATCAATACTTTTTCCGTATATAATTTCAAGTTTCTTAAAATAGTCATTTGCTGTTTCAAAATTATATTCCGATACATCACTTTTGGAAACAATTTCATAGTTTCCTGCTTCATTTAATTTATATTTTATTATATATTTGTCAACATAATCAATTTCAGATGTGTGGTTAGACTTGTCGTATGAACAGGTTGCTCCAGGACTTGTATCGAATGCGTGGTGTATTTTTTTCCAAGGTTTGATAATTTCCAAATCTAAAATTAAATGCTCTTTGTCAAAATGAATTATATTAACAAATTTTATACCCGATTTTACTTCCCCAAAATAGTAAAATGGAACAGAGTGACCAAAATACGAATAATCAGAATTCCAATATGTTTGAGGCCAAGCATTCCAAGCACTTGTTGTAGTTCCTGCCATGTTTCCGGTTTCATCCATATCCGGAAAAGGTAATAGTTCAGTTCTTTCTGAAATTTTTTCTAATTTATTTGTTTCTTCGTTGAATGAATATTTATGAAAGTTATTGTCGTGTAAATTGTGGAAAATATTCCATCCTGCGTGGCATCCAGTAACATACGAATGAATTTCAGTTCTATATGTTATTTGATAATTTGAATACACTAAGATATCATCATTTGGAGTTAGAATGTATTCAAAATTTAATATATGAGATTCTTGGTGATAACGTCTTGCATTTGCGTTATAGTCATCCTCCATTTTTATATAGTTTGTACTATCGTAGTTTGAAACATCTTTTTCTATTCTGTTAATTTTAGATGAATCCAAAAAATCAAGTACTTCAAATTTATGCTTGCAATCATTCCATTCCATTAAATAATGACGTGAAAACTCAACTCTTGAATTTGCCTGACCATTTGTGATTTTCGCACGATAAACTTTTAACAAAATTTTTGTTCCGTATGAATTTACTTGTAAATCATATTCAAAAGGTTCATATACTTCATTGTTATTTAGTGTATCTTCTGCTGGCATGAAATTTACAGTTTCTTCGTAATCGTATATAACATCTTTTAAAGACTTTGCATAAACAAAACTATCTTTGTCCAAACCACGAACATACACCATATAATCTTCAAGTGATGTTGCTTCTTCTAATTTTACTATCATGAATTTAGAATTCAATTGAACATCAACTACACGATACTGAGTATTTGTGCCGTGAAAATCAATACGATAATTATGAGTTACATTATACTGTTGTGTTGTTCCGTTATACTTTAATTTATATGCATAATCAAAATTAGAACTAGGTAATTTGGTTGCATCTGGATCAGGAAAATCTGAGATTATTTTAAATCTTTCACTTGATGTATTATCAACATTTAAAACTAATTTTTTACCAACATCTACATTATCACCAATTTCGCAATGATTCTCATACATTGATGAATCAATAGGATTTATATCTGGTCTAAAATATGTAAATGCATCAGGTTTTTCTTTTATGGACCATTTATGTCCATAGTTGTAATTTTTATCTGATGAATTTTCAAGTTCTGCTAAACCATAAAAACCAAGTTCTTCTCCAGACTGAAATTTTCTTATTGATCTACGAACACCGCAATCAGATTTATGCACTTTTAAACGAAATGCTTTTGGTTTATTATCACCGCACTTTTTCCAATTTTCAGAATTTAAAAAATCTTTTTCCATAAATTATTCCTGCGTATCAACCACAACATAATATTCATAATCAATTTCTTGCAATGCACATTCGCAATCGTCCGGACGATATTTTATTTCAAAAACAGATGGTGTTTTATCATCATCGTGTAAATTAAACATTTGCATTGTATTTTGCTTATTAAGTTCTTCGGAACAAAATGCATCCCAAACAAACATTGCACTAAATACACCATCATCTGTATTTGATGCACCTGTGACTGATACAAATGCATCATTGATTTCCAGTGTATTTTGATTTACATTTGGATTGATATTGTCAATTTCTGTGTGATTCCATAGGTAGTCAAAAATATTACTTCTCGTTTGCCATTGCCATTTTGTACCATCGGTTGAAAAGGATGCAAGAGGTTCACCATCATTTCCAATTAAGTCGTATCGTGAACCTGTATTATTTGCTACATACAATCCATTGAATTCCGGAAAATCTTTTACACTGACACACAAGGAATCTACAATTTCCATTTTTTGCACAGAAATAGGAACTTTTATTTCAGGTTTAAGATAAAAATTAACAGATTTTGCTTCACCTATACATGATGTTGCTTGATCATTTTCGTCAAAAAACTGAAATTCATTTGCATTCATTGAAAAGTTGTCGTATGCATAATCTGAATATCCCCATGCACATACTGACGGTGTCCAAACTTTACTTCCAGTTTGATCGGCAAGCAAACCACATCCCCAAATTTGTCTTCTAAAGTTTCCACGAAAATCACTAAAACGATTATATACACCTCCCATAGATGAAAAATCTTGAAAATCAGAATTTTTATATATCCCAGAAATACCTAGCATATCTTTATTTTCACCATATTCTTTTATTATGATTAAATCGTCTGAGCATCCGGCATTTGATAAGTTATCAAAAGATTTTTGTTGAGAAATTGTTGCACTTGGAGAAAGAGAAGGACTTTTACTTGGGGTCGCAGTTTTGGTTGGTGAAGGCACTGGACAATCATGAACGAACTCTACATAATGATAACGATAACTTATTGATCCTTGTCCTATATCTTTCCAATAAACATCAACTCTATCTACACTGTCTACCTGCACTTCATATTTAAAGTTTTGTGGGTTTGGCATATATGAATTTTTTACATTTTTGAGGTAAACCCAAGAACCACCTAATTCACGATAACGAATATACATATCAGCACGTTCTGCATATATACCAACATTCACTCCACCATACATACGAAATCGCAAAGTACCAGGTGTATGAGTTTGTACATTATTAAATTTAAATCTATCTAATCTCCAGCTTTGACTATAAACTACGTTTGCCGATCCTGTGTATGTATAATCATTTCGGTCAAATGCTTTATTTATATCACTCGGACCACTACGAGTTCCTGATCCGGATGTTCCATCCCATGATGGTACATCTACTATCCTACAAGTATATGTCGGTGTCTTTGTCTTAGTTGAGGTAAGTGTTGGGGTAGGTGTTATGGTCGGTGGAGGAGCAGGACAATCTTGAACAAACTCAATATAGTGATACATATAACTGATCATCCCGAGACCCAAATCTTTCCAATTAATATCTACTCTATCTACACTATCCAATTCAACTTCATATTTAAAGTCCTGCCAGTATGGCATATATGTTTTGTTTGTATTTATTAAATAAATCCAATTACCACCAGGTTTTCTGTAACGAATGTATAAACTTGCGTGACGAGTATGACTACTATTTGTACCTGCTCGTACATAAATTCTTAATTTACCAGGAGTTTGATTTTGTGAATTATCAAAAACAAATCTATCTAATCTTGATTGATATGGTGTCGTAAGTTTTGTTTCATTGGTATGTGTTGTATCATCTCCATCAAATGCATTTCCCAAATTTCCTATTGCGTGTTTGCTTCCACCGGAACTTACTGTACTTGTTTCATACCTTGGATAGTCATTAATTGGACAAGTGAATGTCGGAGTTAGTGTGGGTGTCTTTGTCTTTGTAGGAGTGGGTGTTTTAGATGGTGAAGATATTTGTGAATTTTCTTCTTTTCTATAAATCATATGATAAATTCCAATCGTAAATGATTTTACATTTTCATCTATTATCTCCGGAGCAAATCCTGAATATTTTCCGTTAGTTCCAACTACATTTCCATATGATCCATATCCATACAACTTATTATCTTCTGTTAGAAAATTTCCTCCAAATGAATCGCACTGAATTTCTTTTGCTTTTGAATTACCATCAATCGTTGCATCATATGCTATTGCCAATACACCCAAACTTCCACTACGACCTATATATGACACCGATGGAAACCTAGTATTTCCACGTGTATAAACCGAACCATCATTGGTAATTACACCCAAAGAACCAGATGACCCGTTTACATCTTTTACATCACTTAGTATCTTCTCAGGTTTACTTTTAGGTGGCCATCCTATCTGTGGTTGATATCCAGTTTGATACAAATCATTATTTTCATCTAGAAAAACAGTATGGTAACCACAAATTTCTACTTTTTTAATTTTGACATCACCGAGTAAATCTGGTTCATTTTCTGTTATGTATGATTTTCCCGGACCAGCAATTTGCACTGGATTTTCTTTTGGTACATTACTTAAACTTCCTCTTGCAAGTTCTCCCCATGATCCTTTACCATACCCCCACACAGTTCCGTCTTCTTTTAAATACACCGTGGTTGCATCTGTTGTAAATGAAGCCGCACCCGACCCACCTTTATTATTAAAAGATACTTGAACAACATTGGTATCTATAATATTTGCTTCGGTAATATCAGTTGTTACTAAATTTTCGTATAAATTATTATTGTTATCAATATAATAAAATCTCCAAGTGTATGATTCACCACCACATCCGAATATTTTCTTGATTGTTATACCAGGTGGAAATTCAATTTTCTTGGGTGGGTTGTAAAAAGACTGAAGATTGTATCTGGAATAGAATACACGACCAAAATAATAAACACTTTGTTTGCTTGTTAATACAAGTGTTCCTTCGTAATGTCCAACATATTGAACGATGTCTCCGTCGAGTAAATGAGAAATCGTAATTCCTTCTTTTATCATCTTGCTTTTTACAATACCAACCGCACCATAACTACCATTACCATTTCCGTACCAAGAAAAAACTGGTGTAGGTGTTAAAGTTTTCGTTGCAGATTTACTTGGTGTTGGTGTAGGGGTTGGTGTTGGTGTTATGCACAAATTACACTTATAGTTTACTCCGTATACTCTAAATCTAGGTGAACCCTGACCACGATCTTTTATATAGATTTGAACTTTATCAACACTACTCAACTCAACTGATTGATCTAAATGATAATAATTTGTTGAATTAGTTTCATTTATGGTGCTAAGTTGTTTATTTAGCAAATAAATCCAATCACTTGATTGAGTTTCACGATATCTTACATAATAATCAAATTTACCCCCAAATACAGATTTATATGGCAAAGTACACGCCAAATCAAGTTTTACACGCAAAATTCCTGTTTCAGTTGCATCTGAAAATTTATATTCTACTCTCTGCCAAGATTCGTTCCAAGTACAACTATATAAACCAGTGACCGTGTCAAAATCGGCATCAGTAGCCAAATTTCCATTAGTAGGACGATTTATAGTACCATTTTCAGAATATCCATCTTGATTTAAAGTAGGCAACTTTGTTTCATAACAACCTGTTTTAGGAATACTAAAAATTATAAGGCCGTGATTATCTGGATTTCCGGCTTTCAATAACAACTCTTCATTTATATCACATACATATTCAGATGGTTTATATGCTTTGGTATTTAATCTACCCTGCTTACCCGAATCACCTGCGACCATTTTTCCTTCAGATACTCTGTCCGATAAATAACCAGAACCACCACCACCACTTGAATCCTGACCACCAAGACCACAACCACCGCCACCACCAAACCATCCTGCACCTCCTCCCCCTCCACTCGAATCACCATTTGTATTACCCGTTCCACCATTTAAATTTGATCCAGAACCACAACCTATTCCAGGTGAAGTTTGAGTTCCTCCAGTACCACCACCTCCGTTATCGTTTTCATATCTAGTACCAGGCAAACCAACTTCTCCACCACCACCTCCTCCTCCTGCACCGAGTGCAGTTCCACTTCCAGCAGCCCCACCACCTCCTCCTGCAATCATTATAGCAGAATCTAACAAAATATTTTCACTAAAAATGCCACTCAAACCACCACCTGCACCCGCACCTCGGTGGTTTCCAACACCACCTGAACCTGCACTTCCACCGATACTATATCCAGGAGTATGCCAAGTATATATATCAGTACCACTCGTTGTTTCACCTACACCAATTAATAATTTTTCTCCGGCCGTGACTGAAATATATCCCTCGGCATAACCTCCTGCACCTCCTGCATCTTTATTTGCTTGATATCTACCAGATGATCCACCCGCACCCCACATTTGAACAAATATCTTACCAACCCCAGAAGGTACTGTGTATGTCTGTGTGCTACCAGTTGCGGTGAAAACCAAACAAGCAAATGATGTAGGTGTGGGACTTTTTGTTTTAGACTTTGATGGTGTCAGTGTAGGAGTTGGTGTAGGAGTTGGAGTTTTAGTTTTACTAGGAGTTTTTGAAAATGAAGGACTTTTTGAATAAGAAATAGACTTGGTGGGTGTGGGGGTGGGAGGTGCAATTAGTTTTATCCATGCTTCTATTGTAAAATCATTATTTTTTAAATGTATTCCGTCAAAATTATCTGTGTCGTCTGAATAAAGATACTCACAATTTCCATCAAATCTAATTGATACATTACTATCTTTAAATCCGTCTGATGTTTTTGTATATCTAAGACCTTCCATTTGATTTATTTCCATATCAAATGGTGAATCATCTGTTATTAAATTATATGGTTGCTTATCTTTACTTTTTATCAATAACCCCACATCATTACAATTTTCAGTTGTAATACAATTAGGATCGGTTGTAAATGTGGGAGTTGGAGTGTATGTGACTAACGATGAAATTGAAAATGATTGTAAAACCATTCGGTAATTTGGTTTACCGTTACACCCACCTAATAGTCCACCAAACATTAAATACTTTATATTTTCAAAATCATTAGATGCC
>Ga0213866_10000137_pt1 | contig 59901 bp, 57 predicted proteins | sample PICome_11_FD_160079 | JGI IMG/M metagenome (GOLD analysis project Ga0213866, IMG submission 160079) | Coastal seawater microbial communities near Pivers Island, North Carolina, United States - PICO284 | ecosystem: Environmental > Aquatic > Marine > Coastal | place: USA: North Carolina...
GCGGCGGCGGGAGTCGCGTCGACATTGATCGTGGCGGAATAGGTGGCCATACGAAATGCTCGCCCGCCCCTGGGCGTTCGGCAATGGGCCAAAAGGCCGTAGCCGGTCTGGCGGAGCCGGAACCCGGCGATCGCGGCGAAGAACCAGATCGTGCAGAAGCACAGCACGGGGCCCCACAGCTCCCACGAGAACGAGTCCTGCAGTTCGTGACCGAGACCACGCCCCAGCGCAGGTGCGACGAGGAGCGTCGTGAGGAACTGACGCCGGGCCGAGTACCGCACGAGACGGAGCTGTTCGGCCACGAAGTCGAGGGTCGCCGGAATGCAGGGCAGCCAGATGAACCACAGGTCGAGGTCCTCCGGCCACAGCGACCAGCCGACGAGAGTGAGCACGGCGAAGAGCGCCGCGACCGGATACAGGGTGAGGCAGCGGCGGCAGAAGTGCGCCCTGCCGATTCTCACGCAGCGGTCGTACTGGTCGGGGTGGTGGTGGGCGCGCCAGAGCGCTCGACGCCCCGCCTCTTCCTGGGCGCGGGCGTTGATCTCGGCGACCTTCGCGGCGAACTGCTCGTCGGGATCGACCACATGAGCCATACGACCTATGTCGGCTGATCGGTCACCATGCTGAGGAGTCGGGCCCGATCGATCTGGCCGGTGGCTCGATCGGATCCATCAAGCGAGACGGGCGCGGAGGGTGTCGAGGAACTCCCCCTCGTGTCGACCGAGCTGGTCATCGACCTGGGCCGGAGTCAGATCCTTCACGTGGATGCGCACGTTGACCGTGTCGCAGCCCGCGGCGTCGAGGAAGTCCGCCAGTCGTTCGGCGGCCTCACCCGGCGTCGGCGCGGCGATGAGCTGATCGCCGTCCCAGTTCTTCATCGCCGCCTCGGGGGCATAGCTGCGATAGTGCGCCATCTGGGCGGCCATCTCCTCGTCGGGAGGATCCCCGATCCAGACACGACGAATGGCGATACGGGGTCCGGTGCCGCCCGCCTCCACGAACACGTCACTCAACCGGGCAGTGACCTCAGCGGTCTGCAGGCTGTCGTAGAGGATGCCGCAGCCGAGGCGGGCCGCCCGCCGCACCGCGCCGGGACTCTGGGCTGCGACGACCATGGGCAGCGGGTCGCCCGCGGTACGGGCGATGGCCCGATCGGCGGCGAGCGGCGTGTCGTCCTCACCGCGGAGCGCCGCGACGACACGGGGGAGCGCGTCCTTGAAGCGGGCGACGATCTCGTCGAACGGCACCTCGGCCAGCTCGAAGTCGACCGGCAGGGCGCCGGCCGCGAAGCCCGCACCGACCCGGCCCGGGTAGGCGGCATCGAGCCAGGCGAGATCCTCGGCGATCAGCGCGTAGGGCTTCATGGGCAACAGCAACGGGCACGGTGCCGCCCAGCCGGAGGGCATGGCGTCGAGCAGGAAGCCGGCCAGCTGGACGGGGTTGGGCAGGTAACCGGGGAAGTCGGCGTGGTGCTCGCTGACCATCACCCCGTCGTAGCCCGCCTCGGCCCCTCGAGCCGCCTGCGACCTGATCAGCGCGAGCTGCTCGACCGCATCGGTGTCGTGGGGGTAGAGGCGCAGCGAGACCGATCCGTTGGCGAGTGGCGCAGCCGACACGGCGGACCCGCTCACCCGAGACGTTCGATGATCGTGACGTTGGCCTGCCCGCCGCCCTCACACATCGTCTGGAAGCCATAGCGGCCGCCCGTGCGCTCGAGCTCGTGCAACAGGGTGGTCATCAGCTTGGCGCCGGTCGCCCCCAGCGGGTGACCGAGGGCGATCGCCCCGCCGTTGACGTTGACCTTCTCGTGCGGGATGCCGTGCTCCTTCATCCACGCCAAGGGGACCGGCGCAAAGGCCTCGTTGCACTCGAACAGATCCATGTCGTCGATCGACATCCCGGTCTTCTCGAGGGCGTAGGCGGTGGCCGGGATCGGGCCGGTCAGCATGTAGATCGGGTCGTCACCGCGCACCGACATGTGGTGGATGCGGGCCCGTGGCGTGAGGTCGTGATCCTTCAGCGCCTGTTCGGAGGCGATGAGCAGCGCTGCGGACGCATCGCTGATCTGGCTCGCACAGGCCGCCGTCAGGCGGCCACCCTCGACCAGTGGCGCCAGCTGCTGCATCTTCTCGAGCGTGCCACCGCGCCGGGGGCCCTCGTCCATGGTGCACTCGCCCACGGGCACGATCTCGGCATCGAAGCGACCCTCGTCGATCGCCCGGATCGCCCGCTCGTGGCTCTCGAACGCGAACCGTTCGCACTCGTCGCGGCTGATGTCCCACTTCTCGGCGATCATCTCCGCGCCGCGGAACTGGGAGACCTCCTGGGTGCCATAGCGATCGACCCATCCGGTCGAGCCGGAGAAGGGGTCGTCGAACCCGAGTTCGGCCGCCAGGGTCATCGCCGACGAGATCGGGATCTGCGACATCTGCTGCACGCCACCGGCGACCACGAGATCCTGCACCCCGGCCATGATGCCCATCGCCGCGAACGACACGGCCTGCTGGCCCGAACCGCATTGGCGATCGACCGTGGTACCGGGCACGGCCTCGGGCATCCCCGCCGCGAGCCACGCGGTGCGGGCGATGTCGCCGGCCTGCCCGCCCACCGAATCGACGTTGCCGAACACGACGTCTTCCACGGCAGCCGGATCGATCCCGGTGCGCTCGACGAGCGCAGTGATCGCGGCAGCGCCGAGATCGGCCGGATGGAGGTGGGCGAGGCCGCCGCCCCGCTTGCCGGTTGGAGTCCGCACGGCATCAACGATGTAGGCGGTGGGAGAGGACGCGTCAGTCATGCTCCCATCCTGCCTCGCCGAGGCATCGCCGACACATCCGTGCAAGCATTGGCGAGGAATCAGATGGGGAACTGCGGATGGAACGTTTCTGGCGCGCGATTGCGGTCGGGCTGGGCAAGTACTGGTGGGCTGTCGGGCTCGCCGTCATCGCCATCACTGGCGTCCTCGCGATCGGGGCGACCCGAATCGAGTTCGCGACCGGGCAGGACAGCTATCTGAACTCCGACAGTCAGGCCTCGATCGACAATGTCGAGTTCCAGACCGAGTTCGGCGGAGAAGCCGTCATCCTCCTGTTCTCGTCGGAGGGCGAGGCCACCATCGAGGACCTGATGAACGACGCCAACCGGGCCGAGCTGGTCCGGCTCGAGGCCGAGTTGCGGGCCGTGCCCGAGGTCCATGCAGTCATCACCCCACTGGTCTCCATGGAGTTCTCCTCCGCGATCCTCGACGAGAGCGTGGCCACGCAAGCCCTCGCTCGCGCGACGGGCGTCGACGACGACGCCGACTCGGCTGCCCGCCGGAGCACCGACACCTCCACCTCGCTGGCCCGCCTGAGCGCATCGCGACCGGCCGGGCTCGACAATCCGGCGTGGGTCGAGCTGATCCTGTGGGACAACACCGGCTACGAGGTCGGCGGCGGCGCCATCACCACCACGCCACCGTTCGAGGAGCGCCAGATCCGCCGCTCGCTCGGGAGCACGTACCCCGACAAGTTCACCGCGGTGGGCGGCGTGATCCTCGAGGGCAACGCCGATCTCGACACCCTGTCCTCCGGCACCGAGGCGATCCTCGAGATCATGGAGTCGGCCCAGATCGAGGGCTTCGAGGTGACGACCACCGGCTCGCCGGTGTTCCTGAAGGACATCAACGACTATCTCCAGGGCGGCATGCTCACCCTGGGCGCCGCGGCCGTCGCGATCATGGCGCTGGTGCTGGCGATCACGTTCCGCGTGCGCTGGCGCCTGCTGCCACTGCTGGCCGTGCTCATCGCCGTGGCCTGGACGTTCTCGTTCCTCGGCCTCATCGGCATCGACCTGTCGCTGGTCACCATCTCGGGCCTGCCCATCCTCATCGGTCTGGGTGTCGACTTCGCCATCCAGGTGCACAACCGGGTGGAGGAGGAGGTCCTGCTGGACCGCTCGACCAACCCGATCCAGGAGACGCTGGCGAACCTCGGGCCACCACTGGTGGCGGCAACGTTCGCCGCTGTCGCTGCGTTCGTGGTGATGCGGGTCTCGCTCGTGCCGATGATCCGCGACTTCGGCGTCATGCTCGCCGTCGGCATCATCATCATCCTGCTCGTCGGCATCGTGGTCCCCACCGCCGTGCTCGGCATCCGGGAGTACCGGGCCCGCACCCAGTCGCTCGCCGAGCTGTCACCGATCGAACGGGGCATCGTCGCCATCGGCGGCCTCCCGCAGAAGTTCGTGATCCCGCTGATCATCGCTGCGGTCGGCGTCCTCGTCGCCGGCATCGCCCTCGAAGACCAGTTCGAGATCGAGAGCGACCCGGTGCGCTGGGTCAACCAGGACACCGACACCGTGCGCGACATCCGCCGCCTCGAGACCGAAACCGGTTTCGAGAGCACCCTCGGTGTGCTGATCGAGGCCAACAACGTCCGCGACCAGGCGGTGATCGACCTGGTCTGGGACTTCGTCGAGGCCAACGAGGACGGCACCGAGATCCGCAACAGCTCGAGCATGGTCTCGACCCTCTCGAAGATCATCAACTACGACGACACCGTCAACCCGGTGCCCCCGCGCTCCGAAGACGTCGTCGCACTGATCGACGTGATGCCAGACGACATCCGTCGGGTGTTGATCAACGACGAGGGCACGGCCGCCCAGCTGAACCTGCGCCTCGGTCCGGCCCCGCTGTCGCAGGACGCCGAGCTGGTGGACCGGCTCAACGAGGACCTGTCCGCGCGTATCGCCGACCTCGATCTTCCGTCTGATTCGATCCTGCTGACCGACCTCGATGCGGATCAGGATGCCGTGCGAGCCGTCCCGGCCGGCCTGGCAGTGGTCGGCGTCGGCCTGCTCGAGAACCTCTCGGCCAACCGGGCGATCCTCACCTACCTCGCCCTCGCGACCGCCGGCCTCTGGATCCTCCTCCGGTTCCGCAGTGCGGTGCGCGCCCTCCTGGCGATGGTGCCCGTCCTGCTCGCGGTGGGCACCGCCTCGGTCATCGTCGCGGTGCTCGGGCTCACGCTCAGTCCGCTGACCACCGTGAGCGGACCGCTCGTGATCGCATCGTGTACCGAGTTCAGCATCCTGATCCTCGGGCGCTATCTCGAGGAGCGACAACGCGGACTCACCCCGAAGGAGGCGACCGACCGAGCCTCGGCCCGTACCGGTCGCGCGTTCTTCACCTCCGCGCTCACGACCATCGGCGGCTTCGGCGTGCTCGTGTTCTCGGCCCTCCCGCTGCTGTCGGACTTCGGCATGATCGTGACCCTCAACGTCGCCGTCGCCCTGTTGTCAGCGCTCATCGTCATGCCGCCGCTGCTGGTCTGGGCCGACAACCACGGCTGGCTCGGCATCGGCGACGACGCCCACGCCGACGAGTACGCGGTCGTGCTGGCCGACCGGGTCCGCCCCGGTCTGGTCCTGGCCGGCGCCGCCGTCCTCGCCGTCGCCGTCACGTTGTTCCTCTCGGCCGAGTCCGAGGAGGGCAATGCCGCCGAGCTCGAGTTCGCGGCGGTTCCGCTGCCCACCACCACGACCACGACCACCACGACGACCACCCTCGATCCGAACGTCGAACCGCCGCCGCCGGAGGAGATCGACATCACGCAGTTCGGCACCGACCGGCCCGGCGGGTTCATCGGTGGCGCCCTGTTCGACCTCCTCACGGGCCCCGACGTCGGGGTGGAACCGCAGCGGGCCGTGTGTGCCGCGGAGACCCTGCTCTCGCGCTTCACCGAAGACCAGTTGCTCAACGAGTTCCAGGTTCTGACCTTCACCGAATCGGCCGTCGTTCCGGTGGTCGCTGCGGCGGAGGACTGTGGCATCAGCACCGAACAGATCGACGCGGCACTGACCATCGCCCGCGGCGGCTGACCCCCGTGATGACGCTTGAGGCGTCCAGCGGTTCACGGGAGTGGCGTTCTGAGAAGGTCCACGCTCCAGCGTGCTCGCGGCTGCGGCCGCCGCGCTCGAAGAGCGCGGTTGGGACGACTTCTCCATCAGCGAGATCGCGGGCCGAGCCGGCGTCAGCGGCAGGGCCGCCCACCAATGGTTCTCCGGCAAGGGCGAGATCTGAGCCCGTCTGCAGACCGCCCGCTCGCTGGCCTGACCGGCCCGCCTCCCGCTACGGTCGACAGCCCGCGGTTTCCCTGACTGCGCACAAGGAAAACCATGCGTGACGATTCCGGCCCCTCGACCAGCGACGACGGCAAGACGGTCCGCGGCGACCGCGACGGTCGCCGCCGCGACGTGCTCACCGCGGCGACCGAGATCATCGAGGAGAGCGGATGGGACGGGCTCTCCATCCGCGCCATCGCATCCCGGGCCGGCGTGAGCACCGGTGCCGTCTACCAATGGTTCTCCGGCAAGGACGAGATCTTCGGCGAGCTCTACGACCGCGAGATCAGAGCCGGGCTCGATCTCATCGATGCGTTCCCCGACGACGTCGACCTCCCGACCACAGTGCGGTTGATGATGGACTGGGTCGTCGACCTCTACGAGAAGCTGGGGCGCTACGAGCTCGAGTTCGTCGAGGCGACGAGTGGGCGATCAGGACGCGAGGTCGCACCGACGATGACCGCGACCTACCTGGCCCTCGGCAAACAGGCCGACGCGCTGCTCGATCGTGCGGCTGCGGCCGACGGCACCGACTTGGTCGCCGACACCGGCGACCGGATCACGTGGTTCTGGGCCGGCTGCCTGGGGGTGGCCGAGCGCCTCGTCGTCAGCGCGAAGCACTTCACGGGAGATCGGCGCGAGGAGTTCCTCGAGTTCTCCGCCGAGCGGCTGACGCGGAGCCTGCTGGCCTAGCCGGCCACGACCCCAACTCCGCAGTTTGCGGCTAGGCCCGCGGCTTACGGCCGAGGGTGGCGATCGACGCCGGACTCAACATCACGAACCCCGGCTCCCTCACCTGCGCGAGTGCGGCTTCGCCGTCGGCTTCGCTGACCATCCCGGCCGCGACGAGGTGGGGCACCGCCCGTTCGAGGGCGAGGAACCACCACTCCCCTCCCGCCTCACCGGGGCGCATCGCCCACAGGTCGCCGACGGCATCGAGATCGACGAGACCGTGGGCCCGCATGCGATCGAGGATCTGGAGACCGAAATCGGGGTCGCGCCACTCCTCCTGGCTTCCGGCCGAGATGATCCGGTGGATCGTCCGGTAGGGCTCCGCCAAGCCCTGCTCACCGAATCCCATGAACTGGCCGTCCTCGAGGACGAGCCAGCCACCGGGCTTGAGGGCGTCGACCAGCTTCGTGATGACGTCCTCACGGCTCGGCACGTGTTGCAGCACGGCGCGAGCGTGGATCAGGTCGAAGTGGTCGGCCGGAAGCGGATCGGACTCGACGTCGTGGCGTTGCACCTCGACGTTCGCCGGCATGTCGGCATGGAACTGGAGGTCGATGTCGGTGGACACCACCCGTCCCTCGTCCCCCACGCGCTCGGCCAGCCACGCGCTGACGGTGCCCGCACCGGCCCCCAACTCGAGGACCTGCATCCCAGGGGTGACCCCGATGCCCTCCAGCACCCGGAACGTCTTCGGGTCGCGGGCGGTAGCCAGCATGCCGAGCCGGACCCGTTCGATGTCGATCTCTGCGTCGTCGGTTCCGTAGCGTTCCTGGCTCATCGTGCGCCAACAGTAGGTCGCCTCCCGGTTGGCGTCGATCGAACCCGGGCGGGAGACTCGCCCACGATGAGCGAGACCGACGAGATCACCGAACCGCCCGAACACGCTTCCTACCGGGCCGAAGTACGGGCCTGGTACGACGCTCACGCCACCCCCAAGACGCCCGACGATCCCTGGGCCACCACGGTCCACGCCGACCCGGCGGAGGCCGCCGCCCACTTCGAGGGCTCACGCGATTGGGTGCGCACGCTCTTCGAGGCCGGCTACTCGGGCATCGCCTGGCCGGCCGAGTACGGCGGAGGCGGCGGCGAGTCGTGGATGACCCGTATCGAGCGCGAGATCGCCGGCGACTACGAGGAGTTCACCGGGTTTCCCGGTGCGACCATCGCCATGCTCGGCCCGACGCTTCTGCGCCACGGCACCGAGGAGCAGAAGAAGGAATTCATCCCGAAGCTGCTGTCGGCGGAGCTGACCTTCTGCCAGCTGTTCAGCGAACCGGGCGCCGGTTCGGACCTCGCGTCACTCGGGGCCAAGGCCGTCCGCGACGGCGACGAGTTCGTGGTCAACGGCCAGAAGGTCTGGAACAGCTCGGCCCAGTTCACGGACTGGGGATTCCTCTTGGTGCGCACCGACCCCGATGCGCCGAAGCACAAGGGCATCACCTTCCTGCTCGTCGACATGGCGACGCCCGGTATCGAGGTGCGGCCACTCGTGCAGATCACTCGATCGGCCCACTTCAACGAGGTGTTCCTCAACGACGTGCGCATCCCGGTCGCCAACGTGGTCGGCGAGATCAACGAGGGATGGGGCCCGGCCCGCACGGTGCTCTCCAACGAGTCGGCCTTCATCGCCGGCAACCGCATCCCGACCGGCGAGAAGCTCCGGAAGCTGGCGCAGCGCTGCGAATGCACCGACGACCCGGTGATCCGTCAGCGGCTGGCCGACTTCCTCGCCCGAGAGCACATCGCCGGCTGGATGGGCGAGCAGGTGCAGCAGGCGATCCGCCGCGGCGAGATGCCGCCGATGGACCCGGGGCTGCTGAAGCTGTTGGCCTCGGAGAACCGGCGCCGCGCCGGCGACCTGGCCATGGCGATCCTCGGGGCCGCCGGCCAGGCCGGCGCCGAACCGGAGATCCACTGGGCCCAGATGGAGCTGATGGGCCGCTATTCGATCTCGATCGGCGGTGGCACCGACCAGGTGCTCAAGAACAACATCGGCGAGCGTTCACTCCAACTGCCGCGCGAACCCGGCTACGACAAGAACCAGGCCTGGCGCGACATCCCGAAGTAGCTCTGCTCAACCACAGCAGGCCTGCTCAACCACAGCAGGGGCGCCCGCCGGCGGTCACGACGGTGTTCTCCAGCTGGTCGGCTTCGCCCGTCTTCACGTACCACTCCCAACGGGTGTCGTCGGGGCCGGCGACCCAGGTCTCGGTCTTCTCGGCGAAGCAGCAGATCGTGTCGTCGACACCAGTCGTCTCGATGCCGTCGCCCGACAGCCGGGCTTCGGCCGCGCTGACCTCTGCGGCCGTCTCCACCTCGACGCCGAGATGGTTGATGGTGCCGCCGCCGGCGGCGTTCTCGAACAGCACGAGCTTGAGCGGCGGCTGTTCGATGGCGAAGTTGGCGTAACCGGGCTTCACCTTGGCGGGCTCCGTCGCGAACATCTTCGAGTAGAAGTCGATCGCTTCGTCGAGATCGCTGACGTCGATGGCGAGTTGTAGGCGCATGTGTGGTCTCCTGATTCATTTCGATGATGGTCGATATGTCGACCTGGTGCAACCTTGCCGAACGTATCGATACCTGTCAATATGTTTTTCATGCAGATCTCGCTTTCGGCTCCGTGTTGCACTCCTCTCCAGGCCTCCCCCCTCTCCGAAGACGACGCCGACGAGCTCGCCGGCATGCTCAAGGCGCTGGCCGACCCCGTGCGCCTGCGGCTCCTCAGCCTGATCGCGGCGACCGATGCCGGAGAGGCCTGCGCCTGCGACCTCACCGAACCGACCGGCCGCTCGCAGGCGACCGTGAGCCACCATCTGTCGCAACTCACCCAGGCCGGCATCCTCCGCCGCGAGCAGCGCGGCAAGTGGGCGTGGTTCACGCTCGACCGCGAGCGACTCAACGGCATCTGTGCCTCGGTCTGCGCGACGACGACCGAGTAGGCGAACGGGTAGCGCATCACTCGATCTCGCTGCCGTCGGGCCGGAGGACGTGCCACGCTCCGGTCGGGTCGCGCCACACCGCGAACCCCTTCTGTTTCCATCGGTTGTGCTTCCCGCAGAAGGGTCCCCCGTTGCCGGGGTCGGTTCTGCCGCCTCGGGAGTGATCGACGGTGTGATCGATCTCGCATCGACTTGACGGCACCGTGCAGCCGGGCCACGGGCAGTGCTGCTCGCTGAGCTGGACGGCGAGACGGGCTCCGCCCGTGAAGAAGCGGGTTCGACCGAGGTCGATGACGACACCGGCGGCGTCGGTCACGACCCGGCGCATCATCGACACCAGGGCGTTGGCCGCGGCTTCGGTGGGCTCGAGCGGAGCTCCGTCGATCGTGCGGCAGGTCACCCGGCCCGGATCGAGCGGCTCGGGCGCCTCACCGGCGAGCCGGCGGAGCATCTCCTCGAAGGTGGCGTGGTCCCACACGATGTTGTGGACGAAACCGACCGGACAGGCACCGCCGGGCGCCGCAGCCGCATCCTGGAACACCCGCCAAAGGGCATCGGCGCGGCGCTGCGACTCGATGCGAGGGAGGTCGGCGGCCGTCGCGGCATCGCCGAATTCGGCCCGGGCCTTCTCCCAATCGGCCAGGCGCTCGGCGGCGATGTAGTGCTCGAAGATCTCGGCGATCGCCGCGCCCTGCATCGCGCCGAACGCCCCCTTCAGCTGCCACGACAGATCGATGCCGTCCCGCAGGAGCGACACATTTCGCGTGTCGTGGTGACCGGAGTTCTTCGGTTCGGGTCCGTCGGCATCGGCGAAGCGCTCCCACGTGCGCACCTCGGCCTCGAAGTCGGCGAACGACAAGCGCCCGGCGATGCGCAGGAACCATCCCTGCGCATCGACCATGTGGTCTCGCACCCGCGGGTTGGACCACACCCGGCCCAGGAGGTCGAACTGATCGACCCCGAGCGAACCTGCCACCAGCGCAGCCCACAGCTCTGGCAATGCCGTCGCCATTCGGGCTCCCCTTTCGCGGGCTGCGGCCGCACCCGGCGACAGGCGGGCACAGTGTCGCGACATCGCCTTGGCCGACCCGAACCCGTCGGCCCCGTACACCCCCGACGCCTCGAGCTCGCCCTGCACCTCGATCTGCACCGCCCGCAGCTTCCGAGCGCACACCTCGACCCGGCGGACCAATGCCGACGCGTCGCGTGCGGAACCCACCGACGCAGGCTCGGCAAGAAGCGCCTCGAGCGCCTTCTCCACCTCCGCCAATCCGCCAGAACCGAACATGTGTTCGATACTACGAAGCCGGTGTGACAGCGTGACCGATCAGTCCTTGCGCCACACCGACACGTGCGAGGTGCTCTCGTCCGTGAACGGCTCGCGCCCCATCCGCCCCAGCGCGCGCATGGCGGACGCAGTTGCCCGTCGGATCGGCTAGACCGAGTCGATGACACTCACCGACGCCACCATCGTTCTCGCCGGCGCGACCGGACAGGTCGGCAAGCCGCTGGCCAAGGCGCTCGCTGCCCAGGGCAACGAGGTCCACGGGCTGGCCCGGTTCAAGGACCCGGCTGCTCGCGAGGAGATGGAGTCCGCCGGGGTGATCTGCCACGCCGTCGACCTCATCGAACCCGACCTCTCGACCGTGCCGATCGACCCGGACCATCTCCTCAACTTCGCCGTCACGAAGACCGGCAAGTGGGACAAGGACCTGGCCGCCAACGCCGATGCGGCCGGGCTGCTCATGCAGCACTGCCGCGCCGCGAAGAGCGTGCTGCACTGCTCCTCTACCGCCGTGTACGCACCGACCGGCGGGGAGCCGATGCGCGAGGACTCACCCCTCGGCCGCGACCACCACCAGCACATGATGCCCACCTACTCCACGGTCAAGACCGCGGCGGAGTCGGTGGCGAGCTTTGCGGCCAAGGCGTTCGACCTGCCCACCACGATCGCCCGCCTGTGCGTGCCCTACGGCGACGAGGGGGGATGGCCCATGTTCCACCTGTTGATGGCCCAGGGCGGTCAGCCGATCCCGGTCCACACCGATGGATCCCGCTACAACGTGATCCACCACGAGGACATCATCGGGCAGATCCCGGCGCTGCTCGGAGCCGCCTCGACCCCGGCGACGATCCTCAACTGGGGAAGCGACGAGGTCGTGTCCGTCGAGGAGTGGACCCGCTACATGGCCGACATCGCCGGCGCACCCGAGCCGACCTTCGAGCCGACCGACTTCACGATCCCGAGTGCGGTCGTCGACACGTCGTTGTCGCGACCGGTCCTCGGGCCCTGCACGGTGGGTTGGCAGGACGGCTTCCGTCGCCTGACCGAGATCTTCGCAGCCTCGTAGCTCCGCTCAGTCGGGCTGACAGGTCGGACACCACCACACCCGCCGCTTGGCCAGCTCGGTGCGGCGGATGTGGTCACCACAGCGACGACAGGCCCGGTCGTCGCGCTTGTAGGCGTAGAGCCGATCGCTGCGGGGGACGTCACGCCAGCGGTCCACGCCGGCCTCGGCCGGGTCGACGGTGACGATGCGACCGATACGCTCCCCGACCGTCAGATGGGCCACGGCCAGCCGCCAGAGCAGGTCGGCGTCGTCGGCCGAGACCTCGTCGGCCGGCCGCCGGGGGTCGATGCCGGCGAGGAAGCAGAACTCGGCCCGATAGACGTTGCCGATGCCGGCGATCACCTTCTGGTCGAGCAGGGCCTGGGCGACCGGGATCTTCCGGCGGCGCAGGGCGGCGGCGAAGCGTTCCGGGTCACCCGGCCGGACCGCCAGAGGGTCGGGGCCGAGGCGGGCGCGCACGGCCTCCTCCTCGTGCGGTTCCATCAGGTCGCACGCGGTGGGTCCCGCGAGGTGGAGGACGCCGGGCTCACCGATCCACCGCATCCGGGTGCCCTCGGTGGGAGGCGGCGCGCCCTTCGACCAGATGCCGAACTTGCCGAACAACCCGAGATGGACGTGGAGCGTGACCTCGTCCTCCCAGCGGTAGAACAGGTGTTTGCCGAGTGCGTCGACGTCCTCGAGCACACGCCCGTCGAGCACGTCGGCCCCGGAACCGAACCGACCCTGGGGTGAGTCGACGCTCAGTCGCGCCCCGGCGAAGCGACGTCGCTGCAGCCGGGCCGCGCGATGAATGGTGTGTCCCTCGGGCATCGCCGCCCATCATGGCGGGGCGATGGCGCCGATCAGAAGTCGGTGACCGTTGCGTCGAGGTCCTGCAGGGCTTCGGCCGCCCACGCCGGCGTCCAGGCGCTCATGTCGAGATTGGGCGGCCAGAACGCGGCGACCTGACGGGCCTGGAACGTGTCGAAGGCGCCGCTCCGCGGGTCGGTGTTGGGAATGCCGGACACGATCGCCTGACCTGAGGCGCCGTAGTAGGCGCCGTCGCCCCAACACTCGGTGGCCGACGGCGTCGTGTCGTCGACGTAGACCTGCTCGAGAGTGGGCACGTAGGAGCCGGAGAAGGTGGCGACCATGCTGATGTCGGCCTGCGGGCCTTCGACGTACTCCCACGCCGCGAGATCGGTGCCCACCGCATCGGGCGTCCCGTCGATGGTGACCGTGCCGGCGAGTTCGCTGTTGCCGTACTCCAGCCCCACCGCGGCTGCGCTCCAGTCCCAGAACGACATCACCCCCGGGATCGCGTGCACTCGGAGGTCGGTGATCGTCTCGTAGCGGTCTTCGTAGAAGTACTCGGTGCGCTGCGTGATCGGTCCGCTGTTCGCACCGATGTAGGACCGGATGGCCCGGATCGGCCCGTCGATGTTGGCGATGAACGCACCGTGGGCGTTGGAGAAGGTGGCGTTGCTCCGCACACAGGTGCCGAAGCTGAAGCGGGACTTGTGGCCGTCGAGAATGTCGACATCGGTCCCCCACTTGCTGCGCAACTCGTCGGTGATCCACCGGTCGCTGAACCCCATCTCGTAGTTGTCGGTGACGACGGTCGACGATTCGGGGTTCGGGCCGTCGGCCCGTTTGTAGTCGTCCTTGTACGTGCCGGCGTCGAGCACGAACGTGTAGGTGACGTGGTCGATACCGGCGCTCGGGTCGACCCCCGCCGTGCCGTAGTAGAGGTAGACGTAGCCGACGGTGCCACCGTCGGGGTCGACGACCGCCACCTCCTTGCCGACGCCCCCGATCGTGCCGGCCGGGTCGGCGGCCCCGCTCGGCGCCTGCGGGCCTGCATCGCGAGCCATGAACACGATCTCGTCGTCGGCATCGACCGACGGGTCGCTGTCGGCTCCCACCCAGGTGTTCGGATCGGCGTAGACGAGTTCGGTGACGCCGCTGAGGTTGCCCGACCCGTAGATGGTGCCCGGCACGCCGGCCGACGTGTTGTTGCTCGGCTTCACGCCGAAGTCGATCACGACACGCTCATCGACCTGCACGGGGATCTGGACCCAATCGCCCGCATCGGCGTCCCAGCGAAAGGCGAGGGCACGGCCGGGTTCGAGCCCGAGCCCGTCGATGCCGAGGTCGGCGCCGGTGACGACGACCACGCCGTCGACACGGGCCAGGAACGGCGCATAGACGTAGTTGCAGGCCGAGGCCACCAGGGCCACGACGGCGATGAGCGACAACAGTTTCCCGCGTGCGTGCAGCCGACCAGCTTGCCACTCTGCGCGGCGAGCGTCGAAAACCGGGCGGCTACGGCCAACCGGTAGCCTCACTCCCACAACGGGACGTGGCGCAGCTCGGTAGCGCACCTGCTTTGGGAGCAGGGGGTCGTGGGTTCAAATCCCGCCGTCCCGACAAAGAAAGACCTGGTCGGAGCATTCTTGGCGGTCGCTGCAACGGCTGTCTCGCCGCTTTGACAGCCAAGTGCCCTCCTGACTGCGGTCGCGACGCTGCAGTTCGCTACGGAACCCAGCCTGGTGATTCACCCACGCCGTGACCGTCGTGCGAGCCTCGCCAGCCGCCGCCGCATTACGATGCGTCGCTCCGGTGAGAAGCGTGTCGACCGCGGCTTCGATCAACCGGTCGGGGTTCATCGACGCATCATGGCGCGCCCGCCGACACGGCGGACCGCACGGGTCGTAATCCGTAGGCCACTGGTCGCGCTTGACGCCACCAGGCGACCTGCTCATCAAGGCCAAACGTCTCTAGAACCGCCGTGGGGCCACTACCTATATAAGAACGAGCCATCAGAGCGCGTCAGAAGACTTCTTCTATCGAGATGCGACTTGGCCTATGCTTCCGCGCCGACAGTGCCTCATTGATGCCGCCGACAAACCGCTCAAACCCAGCTCTCCAGATGATTCTATCTGCGGTGTGTTGCAGGAGAAGAGCATGCGGAGATTCACGATCAGCTTTGTTGAATGTGTCCAACAGATCCCCTACATACATGTCGCCGCTCGCGGCCAACCCAGCCTCCAAGGCACGTAGCAAATCCTTCCTGTTGCCGTCTTCCCAGTGATACGACTGGGTCTCGCTCTTATCAGTAATGGATCTGGGGAGCGATGCCGCCCTTTCATGAAAATACGAAATACCGACCCACTCAGGAGCGAATTCCGCAACGAAATCGCGTAAGAACGTTGCTTCAACTTTTGCACGTGGTTCAGCATAGAAGGATGCAAGAATACTCTCCAGATTGAGCAGCGGGAAGGTGTTACTGGGGCGGAACGCTATCGGCACTCTTCTTCGTTGCTTGCTTCGGATATAGAACCAATCCAGCAGGTAGAGTCCATCTATCTCATACTCTCGGCCTTCTTCAATCACATGACTAAGGGCTGATTGCGCTTGAAGTCTTGTCTCGGGGGTCAAGAAGGGATGATACTTGCCTCTATGCTCGATAAACTGTTCAACACTATTGGAAGGCGTTGCCAAATCTGATGTAGAGTAGAAATTCGCTCTCAAGACCTCTCCGCCCCCACCACTAACGATCAGCTTAGAGCTATTTGGGGGTTGTCGAAAGTCGTTACGGACAAAGGAAGGCCAAGTATCCCCCGCTGTTCTTTGTACCCAGTCAGACCCTCGTTCGAGGAGTGTATCCTTCGGCGCATTCATAAGTCGAGCGGTTGGCCGTTGTTCCCATTCCATTGGAAACTGCGAAGAAGCCACAAGCTCCTGCGCTATTGTTGATTCCAACATGGGCGGAACACTCGTATGAAATTTAGAGCTGGCGCCAAGTTCTCGAACAACTGCAGCGATCACACGAGAATCTCTGCCACCTGAAAGACCAATTGAGCTAACATTTCCTCCCGCCAATGAGTAGGCGTCATCTAAAGATTTAAAGATCGCATCTCTGGCAAAGCTCGCGTGCAGGCGCCGACCCTTATATTCTCTAAGATATCTCCCAACACTATGTGTCTCTTCAATAACGTATCTATCTGCCCGCATGGAGACTGTTCTACCGGGAGGCAGCATGGATATATTCGCAAAGTAGGTATCGTCCGTAAGAATCCAATCCCAAGACGCTTGCTGCATCCACGCTTTCTCGTTTACTAAAGGGGTTTCATCAAGAAAGAAGAAGATTGCCTCTGGACGATTGCTTGCCACAAGGTTAGAGCCGCGCTGGGCCAAATAAATTTTGGAGGAACCCAAGAAGTCATTTGTAAGTACTAAAGTACCGGAGATTCTGTCGTGCATTACAACCGCAACTGGTGGAGGCATCGCCGCAACTGAGTCGCTGTTGCTCAGCGCGCTCCTGATGTAGTCGACTTCACTAGCAGTGGTCTTTGAGGATACGTTTGACAGCGCAGGAATGAAATGACTGCTAGCTATATGTGTATTTGAATCTTTCCAAACCCTATTCTGGGGAAATGCCGAATATGTTGGTTCGACTGTGAGAAGGCCAATATTTCTAGAGATGCTCTGACAGATATTCTGATCCGCCGAAAACTCGAAGAATCGACTAGCGGTCAGTGCCAAGCGGTCAAAGCGGGAGCCGAGATCGTCTGCCTCTGACCAAGCTGCCAGAAACAGTGGCTCCTGTAACTGTTTCGCGTAACTTCTATGCGGCTCCTGTAACTGTTTCGCGTAACTTCTATGCTTTGAACGAAACCACATTGGCGTATGGATCTTCTCTCGACTTTAGGACTCCCAAGGCAGCGTACTGGCTTACGGCACGGCGAACGTGACCGCCCGAGAGTGTGATGACCGTGCCCTGCTGACAAGCGACCGCCAGATGGCTTCAATCGCTCGTCGAAGCCGCACAGAAGCTAGAAGAGAATCCGGCCGCTTGACAGCCAAGTTGACAGCCAAGCCGGTGGATACGGGCAGTGCTCAGCAGACACCCGTGGACACGACCACTCCTCTGACCAGGCTCGATGGACACCCACGGACACTGGCGGACTGCATCCCTCGACTTTGGGAGCAGGGGGTCGTGGGTTCAAATCCCGCCGTCCCGACCAATCGCTCGAAGCCGTTCGAGACGGTGGTCGTCGCCTCCGAGATGGTTCGCGAGCACCCCGAGGACGGCCTCGACATCGAGCGCAGCGGCTGCCGCCATCTCCTCGAGATCGGCCCAGTCCTTCGTCCGGTCGAAGAAGGCCTTGAACACGGCGAGGTCACGGCAGGCGAGGAACGGCACCCGTTCTCCCGCGAAGTCCTCGACCCGGGCCCGGTGTGCGGCCGCGGCGTGGAAATCGGTCGTGTTGAAGAAGACGTCGACCGGCGTGGTGTCCCACCACAGGCGGGTCTGACCGTCGCGGGCGATGCGGTCGCGGTCGTCCTGTGTGACCGTCACCCCGGTGGGGAGGGCAGCGACCACATCCTCACACCGGTCGGCGTCGACGAACAGGTTCACGTCGATGTCGATCGTCGCTCGGGCCCGCTGCGTGCACCAGGCCAGCGCGAGGGCACCGCCGAAGGCGTGGGGGATCTCGTCGGCTCGCAGGCTCCGATGGAGCTCGACGATCTGCTCGACCAGGTTCACCGCCCGAAGACCGGGTAGTCGAGGGATGGCTGGTGCCGCGCCGGGAACTGGGCGGCGAGTTCGAGCACGGCGACCAACTCATCGCCGCGGGCCAAGCCGTCCGCCTCGATCCGCCGGTGCAGCGTCGTGTCCATGGCGAACCCTGCGGCCCGCACGATGCGCTCGAAGGTCGCCGTGGTCGGCACCTTCGAACCCGACTCGTAGGCGGCGATCGTGGAATGGGACGTGCCCGCCCGAGCGGCGAGGGCCCGCAGGGTGAGGCCGGCGCGACGGCGAGCGGTCCGGATGGTCGTGGCAGCGTCCATGCTCCAATGGTATCCGAGCAGATACCAGCCGACAAGACCCTCGGCCGGTGCAAGCGCCACAGATTCCCCTCGTCGACACGTGACGCGCCATGATGCGCCAATGCATGCCGACCAGCTGATCGACACCGCGACCGAGTCCACGGGTCTGTCCGACTTCGGTGGTGACGGGTACCGCGAAGGGCTCGATGCCCTGCTGGCCTCCTTCACGGCCCAGGCCGAACCCAACGCCATCGGTGGTCCGACGATCGAGGCGCTGGTCACCGGCACCCTGTCGACGCGGCTCCAGGTCGTCGATTGGTGGGCGCAGCACCCGGAGCTGGCCGACGAGAAGATCGTCGAGCCCATCTTCATCGTCGGGGTCTCCCGGTCCGGCACCACGGCCCTCAGCCATCTGCTGTCGGTCGACCCGGCCGTGCGGGCCCCACGCCAGTGGGAGCTCCAATCGCCGGTCCCACCTCCCGAGGCGGCGACCTACGAGACCGACGAGCGCTTCCTCGCCGCGGTCGAGGCCGACGAGAACTCGATCATCCACGCCCTCAATCCGGCGTTCAAGGCGATGCACTACGACCCGCCCGACATGCCGACCGAGTGTGTGCCGCTGATGGCCCAGAACCTGGTGAGCCTCCAGTTCAACGCCATGTTCCACCTGCCTGACTACGCCGACTTCATCCTCGGCGTCGACCACGTCCCGACCTACGAACACCACAAGCGGGTGTACCAGCTCCTCCAGTCGCGCCACCCGGGCCGGTGGGTGCTCAAGACGCCGCACCATGCCTTGGCCGTCGACGCGATCGCCGAGGTCTATCCCGATGCCCGATTCGTGTGGACCCACCGCGACCCGGCTACCTGTATCGCATCCACCGCGAGCATCTCCTGCGGCCTCGGCAGCACGTTCAGCGATGCCGACCATCGCCAGGCGGCGGGAGGGCTGTGGACCCGACTGCTGATCGAGATGTACGAACGGACCGAGGACGCCCGGAGCCGACACGGGGACCGGTTCGTCGACGTCGACTACCGCTCACTCGTGGCCGACCCGCTCGGCACGACGGCCAAGCTCTACGACGACCTCGGCATGGAACTGAGCGCCGAGGCCGAGCAGCGGATGGTCGCCCACACGGCCGAACACCGGCAGCACCGGTTCGGGAAGCACGAGTACGACCTGGCCGACTTCGGTCTCGACCGCGACGAACTGAACGGACGGCTGGCCGGCTACCGCGCCCGCTACGGGCTCGACTGATCAGTCCCGACGGGCGAGTTCGGTCAGTCCGTCACCCTCGAGGCGATCGTGCCAGACGGTCCGGCCACACCCGGCCAGAATCAGCGCGGCGGCCGGACCGCGGAGCTCGGGCCCGGTGCCGTAGTGCCAGTCGATATCGGTGGCGATGAGGCGGAGGCCCTGCACCCGCGGTCCCGAGCCGATCTGCTGCTTCGCCGCCACCATGCCGTCGGCCATCCACCGCAACCGGGCGGGGTCGGAGGGCACGTCCTTGCCGATCGGCACGCAGATGTCGTGGTGATGCACGTAGGCGTCCATCGCCACCTCGACCCGCTTGGTCGTCGGCGGGATCCGGGCGCTGGTCCTCACGTCGTCCCACGACGCGAGGATCTCGCTCGTGGGCCGGCCCCCCAGCCGGTGCGCGTAGCTCGCCATGAAGCGATTGAAGTCGCCCCGGTTGGTCGCCAACCCGACGAGGAGGCGAGGGATCGAGATCGTGAGAGCGAGGTGCACATGGCTCGCGACGTCACGATTGCGCCAACCCGGGCACAACGACGGGTGATCCCACTCCTCCGGAGTGAGGCCGGTCAGTGTCTCGTAGAGCGCCGACCGCTCGGCGATCAGGGCTGCGTCTTCGTCGACCGGCATCGGTCCCCTCCCGGAATGCGTGCGGCATCCTCGCACCGCAGTACGGTCCCTGACCAGTGGTTGACGATCAGGACCCGGAGGGCAACCCGCCCGGCAGTCGCTTCGCGGCCATGCAGATCCCGGCCTACCGCCGCCTGTGGTGGGGCGGCATCTTCATCTTCCTGGCCAGCCAGACCCAGCAGGTGGCCCGCGGCTGGCTCGCCTACGAACTGACCGAGAGCAACAGCGCGCTCGGCGGCGTGATCTTCGGCTTCGGTGTCTCGCTGCTCATCGCCACGCCGTTCTCGGGCGTGGTCGCCGACCGTTTTCCGAAGCGCCGCATCATGATCCTGGCCCAGGGCGTCATGGGGTTGGCTGCGCTCGGGATCGCGCTCGCGGTGGCCACCGACGTCATCGAGTACTGGATGCTCGTCGCCGCATCGGTCGTGCAGGGCTCCGGCATGTCGATGCTCGGACCCTCCCGTCTCGCGATGACCGCCGACCTCGTCGAACGACAGGCCCTCACCAACGCCATCTTCCTCAGCAACGCCAGCGTGCAGGCGACCCGGGTGTTCGGCCCGGTGGTGGCCGGACTGCTGATCGCCATCGAACCGATCGGGATCGGCGGCGTCTACTTCCTCGGTGCCGCGCTCGCGCTGCTGTCGGTGATCTCGGCGGCCGGGCTTCCTCCCGGCAACCCCCGGGGCTCGTCGGGGCGCACCCCGTTCGGCGACATGGCCGACGGCATCAGCTATGTGCGCAAGCGCCCCGAGCTGACCCGCCTGCTCACCATCGGCGTGCTCGTCGTCATGTTCGGCTTCCCCCACGTCACCTTCCTCCCGGGCCTGATCCAGGACATCTACGAGCTCGACGCCTGGGCCCTCGGGGTCCTCACCGGGGCCGCCGCCGTCGGCGCCGTGAGCAGCTCGCTGTTCCTGGCCAACATCGCCCCGAAGCGACTGACCGCTCTCCAGTTCCAGGCCGGCGTGATGTTCGCCGTCTCGCTCGCGGTCTTCGCCGCGGTGCCCAACTACTGGGGCGGGCTCGTGATCATGGCCATCGTCGGCGCCGCCTCGTCTGCCTACCAGGCCATGAACAACTCCCAGGCCCTGGTGATCGCCGACGTCGAATACCACGGCCGGGTCCAGAGCCTGCTCATGTTGGCGTTCTCCGGCTTCGGCCTGATGGCGCTGCCCATGGGCCTGCTGGCCGACGCGGCCGGTATCCGCGAGACCATGGTGCTGATGGCCGTGCTCGTGGGAATCTGCGTACTGCTCGGCGAAGCGTGGCGCCGCCGCCAGGCCCAACCCGACCTCCCCGATTTCTGATGAACCGGCAACCGACATGAGTACCGATCAATGAGCACCGACCGATGACCACCGACAACGAAGCCCTCGTCATCCGCCTCTGGGAGCGGATCTGGATCTCCGGGGAGCTCGACGAGCTCGACCAGGTGGTGTGCGATCCCTACGTCCGCCACACCCGCGACGGCACCGTCAGCGCATCACCCGCGGACTACGCCCGCCACCTGGCCAACGTGGTGCGCACGATCCGCGGGACCGACGTGAGCATCGACCACATCGCCTCCCTCGACGACATGGTCTACGCCCGCCTGCACCTCGACGCCGTCAACCTCGACACCGGCAACACGCTGCGCCTCACCTGGCTCACGCAGTTCCGTGTCGCCGACGGGAAGATCGCCGAAGCCTGGACCATGCACCAGAGCGGATTGGACTGGTAACGCCATGACCCTCATCGGATTCAAGATCGCCAACGAGAACGTCGAGTGGCCTCTGCTGCGCGAGTTGTGGCAGCTGGCCGATGCCAGCGAGACCTACGACATCGGCTGGAACTTCGATCATCTCTACCCGATCTACGGCGAACTGTCGGAGCCCTGTCTCGAGGGATGGACCATGCTCGCCGCGCTGGCCGAGGCGACCGACCGAGTCCGCCTGGGCTGCCTCGTCGGGGCGACGCCGTATCGAGCGCCGGCGGTGCTGGCGAAGATGGCCTCGACCATCGACATCGTCAGCGGCGGACGACTCGAGCTCGGACTCGGTGCCGGCTGGCACGTCGCCGAAGCCGATGCCTACGACCTCCTCCTGCCTCCCAAGCTCTCCGACCGGTTCGATCTGTTCGACGAGGCGTGCGAGATCATCATCGGACTCCTGCGCGACGAGGTCACGTCGTTCGCCGGCGACCACTTCACCATCAAGGACGCCTTCCTCGCCCCGAAGGGCCCGCAAACGCCCCCGCCCGTGACGATCGGAGGCACGGGCCCGACCCGGACGCTCCGAGCGGTGGCCCGGTTCGCCGACTGGTGGAACACGCCGTTCTGGAACCCCGACGACTACGCGGCCAAGGCAGAGATCCTGGCCGAACACTGCGTCGCCCACGGCCGCGATCCGGCCACGATCCGCCACTCGACCCACGTCTTCGTGACGGACGGCCAGTCGGTCGACGAGATCGCCGACACCCTCGGGGGCGTGATCGACGCGGGGATCGACCAGCCGATCGCCTACTTCCAACCGCCCTTCGGCCCCGGGCCGCTGGAGCGGACCGCGGAGGCGATCGCCACCCTCGCCGTCGACCACCGGTGATCACACGACGCGCCCTCGGTGGTGTCGTCCTCACCCTTGCCGTGCTCGCCGGCGGCTGCGGCTCATCGGAGTCGCGCGCTCCCTCGACCACGAGCTCGCCGGTCACCACGAGCTCGACAACCAGCACGACGACGACCACCATGGCCGCGGTTTCAACGACCTCGACGACCACGACCGTCGCTGCGGATTCGCCGGCGACCGCCGCCGACCTCTGTGCCCTCACGCCACCGAGCTCCGAGCCGGTCCTCGTGGAGACCGCGGCGCTCACCGAAGCGTCGGGCATCGCGGTCTCACGCCGACATGAAGGCCTCCTCTGGGCCCACAACGATTCCGGCGACGGGGCCCGCCTCTACCTGCTCGACCTCGGGACCGGCGCCGACCTGGGCACCTGGCCACTCGAGGGCGCGGCCGCCTTCGACTGGGAGGACATGGCGCTCGCCACCACGGCCGACGGCCGGTCGTTCCTCTACGCAGCCGACTTCGGCGACAATTTCCGGTTCCGGCCCGACATCCGGATCCATCGCGCCGAAGAACCGACGGAGATCGCGACCCCCGAACCGCTGGTCTCCGAGGAGCTGATCTTCACCTACCCCGACGGGGCGACCGACGCGGAGTCGTTGTTCATCGACCCCGACACCGGGGACGTGATCGTGATCGCGAAGAGCTGGGACGACTCGCCCACGTCGATCTACCGAGGGCCCAGCGACGCCGAGCCCGGCATGTCCACCGAGCTCGAGAAGATCGGCGAGGTCGACCTGACCGACTGGCACCCGCTCGCCACAGCTGCCGACATCAGCGCGGACGGCCGGGTGATCGGCCTCCGCACGATCGACGAGGTCTTGCTCTGGGACCGGCCCGCCGGCGTCGACATCGCCACCGCGATGGCGGGCGAGCCCTGTCGGGCTCCGAGCATCGCCGAGCCACAGGGCGAGGCCCTGGCCTTCCTTCCCGACGGCTCGGGCTATGTGACGATCAGTGAAGGAGCGAATCCGCCCATCCATGTGTTCCGGACCGGCCGGCCAGCCGACTGACGGAAACGACCGGGCCGGTGGCAGGATGACGGCGATGCGCCGACTCCTCGCCCTTTTCCTCGCGATTTCCCTCCTTGCCGCGGCGTGCGGCGACGACGACGAGGGGGCGACCGACGAGGCATCCCCCACCACGACCACCACGACCACGTCGACGACCACCACCGCTGCGCCCGCCAAGCCCGAGATCGCCCTGCTGGGGCGAGGCGAGTACACGGTCGGCGTCTCGACCATCACCGTCATCGACGAAGATCGGGACCGACCCTTGACCGTCGATGTCTGGTTCCCGCTCGCCGACGGCACCGAGGGCGACGCCCACCGCTACAGCTTCATCACCGGCGACTACTACGAGTCGCCGCTCGCGATCACCGCCGACGCATCCACGATCTCGACGGTCGAGCCGTTCCCCCTGGTCGTGTACTCCCACGGATCGGGCGGGGTGCGGTTCATCCACTCGGACTACACCGAGACGATCGCCAGCCACGGCTATGTCGTCGTGGCTCCCGACCACACCGGCAATACCGCCGTGGAACGCATCGCCGACTCCTCCGATGACTCGGCCGTCATCGCCCTCAATCGCCCGCTCGACATCCGAGCGGTGATCGATGCCTTCGTCGACCCGACCAACGCCGACACGGCGCCCTTCCAGGCGGCGATCGACGGCGAACAGGTCGCGCTCACCGGCCACTCGTTCGGCGGCTTCACCGCCTACGCGACCTCGGCGGGTTACGAGAACGAACTGGGCCGCGCCGAGGCCGACGACCGGATCGATGCCCTCATCCCCCTCGCCCCGGCGGTCGGTGACGGCGGTGACAACAGCCTTCTCTCCGACGACGACCTCGCCCGCGTGTCGGTGCCGTCGCTCGTGATCGTCGGCACCGACGACAAGACCACACCGGTCGATCCCAACGTGACACGCGCCTGGGAGCTCACCAGCAGTGAGCCGCACTACCGGCTCGAGTTGCTCGCCGGCGAGCACCAGTCCTTCACCGACCTGTGCGCCTATCTCGACTTCTTCGAACAGCTCGAGACCCCGACTCCGATCGTGGTGGAAACCGTCGAGACCATGGCCGTCGAGGGCTGCTCCGTCGACGACATGGAAAGCACGAGAGTCCAGGAGCTGACCAACACGTTCGCAGTGACCTTCCTGGACTCGGTGTTCGGCGACACCGAGATGTTCACCCCGGACGCTGTGGCGATCCCCGACGACGTGAACTATCTCGCGAAGTAGCGCACCGACGGAGACCCACGCTGTGTGATCGGGTCCTTTGACCCTGTCGCCCCGGTCACGGCAGCGACACGGTGGAGCGATGAACGGCGCCCCAACCTCCGCAACCGAAGGCGACATGTACGTCGTCGACAGTCCCTACGAACTCGCCAACTGGCGCCCGCTGGTGAACTGGATCCTCTTCATTCCCCACGGCCTGATCCTCCAGGCCCTACGGGCGGTCGAGGGCGTCGTGTTCCTCATCTACTGGGTGGCGTTTCTCGTCACCGGGAAGCTGCAGCCCGGCCTCTACGGCTTCCTCGCGATGTACGAGCGCTACAGCAGCCGGGCGACCGGCTTCCTCGTGGGCTTCTCCGAGAGCTATCCGGGTTTCGACTTCACCCAGGGCCCGGCCGACAACGGCGCCTACCCTCCGATCCGTCTCGAGCTGCCTGAGTTGCCCGAGATCGACCCGCCCCGCAAGGCCGCGGCCAACATCCTGCTTGCCATCCCCCACTACATCGTCGTGGCAGTGATCGGCATCGGCGCAGCCGTCGTGGCGATCATCGGCTGGTTCGCAGTGCTGTTCACGGGCCGGTGGCCCGAGGGCATGCGCGACTTCCTCGTGCGCTTCGCGAACTACTACTACCGAGTCTGGGCCTACGTCTCGATGGCGCGGCCCGACGACTACCCGCGGTTCGGGCTCTAGGCCGGGCGGCCGGCCTTGGCTGCGTCGAGCAGCACCTCGTCGTGCCAGAAGCCGTGGAACTGGTGCGGCAGGTGGTGGCGTAGCGGGAGCGAGGCGATGGGCTCGCTGATGTCTGCGGCCCGGAAGACCACGAGCGAGCTGCGGTGGGCGAAGCCGTCGTAGACGACCTCGAGGATGTAGCCGTCGTTGTCCTCGGCGCTGTGCTTCGACGGAGCGAAGAGGGGCTCGGATCCGTAGAAGCCCGGGTCGAGGGTGTGGAGCTGCACGTCGCCGTTGCGCGTGATCCGCTGGAAGCCGTTGAAGAAGCTGTCGTGGCCGTTCGCGACCGACGCGGCCGAGAACGTGAGCTCGTTCTTCTCACAGGCTTTGCGCTGATTGAAGGTCGGGAACTCGGAATTGGTCTCGGTCATGACCTCGAAGCTCAGCGCGCCCGTGGCCACATTGATGCGGTACCGACGCCACTCGCCGCCCTTGAGCGCCTTGGCGTTGAAGATGTCGCTGAGTGCTTCGTTGGCGTCGAACTGGTCGGAGTGCATCGCATCGACGACGATCTCGTCGCCCTCCTCGAAGGCGTTGCCGAAGTGCACGATCGCACCCGGCGCCGTCTCGATCCGACGGACTTCCTCCATCGTGTCGAGATCGACGAGGACGATGGCCATCGGCTGCGAGTTGTCGAAGTGGACGCCCTCGGAAATCGATTGGGCCCCGAGCATGACCTTGCCGACAGGGCCCATGTTGATCGAGTTGACGAAGAAGATGGCGTACTTCGCGGACAGCGCGAAGTCGTGGGCGAAGGGGAAGTAGTCGACCGGGACCTGTCCCTTGGCGATCATCTTCCCGGCCGTGTCGATCCGGAAGATGTTGAAGCAGAGCTTCGGGCCCTTCTTGCCGAAGCCCATCGAACCGGTACCGAAGTTGACCCAATGGCCGGTGGGGCCGTGGAAGTGACCGTGGGCGCTGAAGACGTTGGACTTCTTGAGCTCGCCGTCGTAGGTGTATTCACCGACGGTCCCGAGCGAACCCGGATCGAGTTCGAACGGGCGGCCGCCCTCGTAGAGGGCCAGCAGCTTGCCGCCGTGGTAGACGCTGTTGGTGTTGGCCGGGTTGCCCGGCATACGGCCGATGTTCTTGCGCAGTCCACCAGGGATCTGGGTGCCGAAGCCGCGGTACTGGATCTGCTGGGTGGCCGTTTCCTTCAGGTACTTCGGCGTGCGCACGTAGCGGTTCTTGAAATGGACCTGGCCGTCGGCGATCGAGAACACGCTGAGCATTCCGCACCCGTCGAACCAGTGGCCGTAGGGCGTGTCGCCGATCCGCTGACGACCCGGGCCGTTGCGGATGAAGCTGCCCTCGAGGTCGAGGGGCACCTCGCCCTGCACCTCGTCGAGCCAGTAGCTGTGCTCCTCGTCGAGGTTGGCGAGCGCACCGTGCATGGTGGGCGCGTTGGCCGTTTCGAGCCGTGTGTCGTCGACGGCGGTCATGGGGACTCCTGGTGGTCTCGCGAGCAGCACCGGCACCGTACCATTGCCGGGTTAACACTGTTAACCCATCCAGAATCCCTTGCGGTGGGTCACGCCGAGGATCGCCTGACACCGGGGGCAACACCACACGAACGCCTTGCCCATGTCGGACCTGATCTTCACGCTCATGAGCCCGTCGGTGGGCTGGTCGCACTTCGGACAGACCGGATGCTGGCCCTCGGGCATGACGTACTCATTGAGGCCTCGTCGGGCTCGCTTTCGGGCCATGGGGTCGTGTGCTCCGTTCGACGATCACCGGCGCTCGCCGACGTTCCAACTCCGACACTACGGTGCTGAACCATGACGAAACCCGCGGCCCAGATCCTCCTCGAACGCTACTGGGAGGAGTGCAGCAACCAGGGCAACGTCGAGCTCGTCCGTGAGCTGTGTGCGGATCCGATCATCCGCCACGACCCGGGGAGCGAGACGCAACTCAGCCATCAGGACCAGATCGACCGGCTGAAGCTCGGGATGGAGATGGGGATCAAGATCGAGCGGGTCATCACCCACGCCGACGACGAATGGGCCACGTCGGTGTGGAACATGAATTCCGAGACGGGCGTCGAGGGCATGAAGATGTGCGGCATCGAGGTCTTCAAGGTCGAGAACGGCGTGCTCGCCCATTGTTGGAACACGCCCTACGCCGAGGGCCACTGGAACTCGTACGAGGGCTAGCGCCCGAACGCTCAGGCCCCGGCAGCAGCCTCTTCGCGGTCCTGGGCGACGGCGTCGAGTTCGAGGTATTCGTCGCCGGTGTCGACCATGTCCTCGAACTGGATCACGTCCATCTCCTCGAAGCGCTCGCGGAGCCAGCCCTTCTGACCTTCGGGCACGCCGGCGTCGAGCAGGCCGAGCTTCTTGCAGTTGGGGACGATCTTCGAGAAGAGCAGCTGCTGGAAGAGGATGCGGCCCGGGTCCTGCTGGATCATCGGGATGAGCGGCGCGACATCGATGTCGTAGCGCTGCCACACCTCCTGCTGCAGGAACCGGTCACGCATGCGCACCGCCGCCTCGTAGGCGAACTCCTGCCGCTCACGGAGCTCGGCCGACGACAGCTCTTGGTAGTACTCCTCGAGGCTCAGCACACCGAAGGCGACGTGGCGGGCCTCGTCGCTCATCACATAGCGCAGGAGCTTCTTGAGCAGCGGCTCCTGGGTGGTCTGGTGGAGCATGCCGAACGCGGCGAGGGCGAGGCCCTCGACCATGATCTGCATGCCCAGGTAGGTCATGTCCCACCGGCTGTCGTTGATGATGTCGTCGAGCAGCATCCGCAGGTGGGCGTTGATCGGGTAGTTGCCCTCGAGCTTCTCGTCGAGATAGCGGGCGAAGACCTCGACATGGCGGGCCTCGTCGACCACCTGGGTCGCCGCGTAGTACTTCGCGTCGATCCACGGCACGGTCTCGACGATCTTGGCGGTGCAGAGAAGCGCACCCTGCTCGCCGTGCATGAACTGGCTGAGGAGGTGGTTCTGGGCTTCGATGCCGAACTCGAGGAACTCCTTGTCGCCCCAGGACTTCAGCGGGGTGTCGCTGAGATCGAACGGCGGGGCCAGCTCGTGAGAACCGGACATGGCGAAGTTCTGCTCACGGACCATCTTCTCGATGTCGACCTCGGTGCTCCAGTCGAGGTCGGTGGTGGCGTTCCACTGCGAGGTCTTGGCCTTCTCGTAGAGCTTGTCGAGCTTGGCCCGCTCACCCTTGTCGTAGCCCCAGGTGAAGATCGCGTCAGCGTTGTCTTCCACCGCGTGGATCACGTCGGTCTCGTCGAGGGTGGTGATGGCGAGGATCGCCTCGGCGTCGTTGAGATCGGATCGCCCGAGGATCTCCTCGTTGGAACGCATCTTGGATGTGACATCGGTAATGGCCATGGTGATCCTCAGTATCGGCGCCGTTGGGGCTGACCTTACGCCGTATGTCACGTCGTGGGAAGAGCACGTTGTGCGAGAGATGCGCCACAATCACGAAATGCCCGTTCACCTCGTCCACGGACTCACCCGCTCCTACTTCACCCGGAAGGTGACCGGATACCTCGACTACACGGACCGCCCCTGGCGGCTCGAGCCCGGCTTCCTGGATCACAGCGCGGCGATCGAGGCCGGGTGGAACGGCGGCATTCCGGTCATGACCACCCCCGACGGCGTGGCGATGTGGGATTCGACGTCGATCATCGAACACCTCGACCACACGACGACACCCGAACGCCGCGCCCAGCCGGCCGATCCGACGATCCGATTTCTCGACCATGTGCTCGACGACTTCTCCGACGAGTGGTTCTATCGGCCCGCCGTCGGGAGTCGGTGGAGCTATCCGGCCAACACCGACCCCGCCGGCTGGCAGATCGCCGAGGAGCTGTCCGTCTCTGTCGGCCTGCCCGGCTCTGCGGTGCGGGCCGGTGTGATCCAGACGATGACCGACAGCCTGCCGAAGTTGGGCGTGTCGGCCGACAACATCGACGCGTGGATGGATCAGACGCTCGTGCCGTGGCTTCGGGCGCTCGACCACCATTTCGGTGACGGCGGCTACTTCTTCGGAGCCCGGCCGTCGATGGCCGACTTCGCCGTGTTCGGCGCCAACGTCGCCCACTTCGTCGGCGATCCGTACTGCCGCGAGTTGGCCGACGAGCACGGGCCCCGCGTCGTCGCCCACACCCACCGACTCCAACTCCCCCAGCGCCAGGTGTTCGGCGACTGGATCGAACCGGCCGATGTCTCCGACTCACTCGTGGCCGTGTTGGCCGAAGCCGGTCGCCACTATCTGCCGTGGGTCGCGGAAGCAACGGTCGAGGGCAGAGCGCCGGTCGACTTCGGCGACGGGGCAACGGCGGTCATCGAGTCGACGCCGTTCCTCGACAACGCGCGAGGGGTCATGCTGGCCCGTTATGTGGCCGCCCGCTCGGACGAACTCGATGGTGTGCTCGAGCGCGCCGGCATCCTCCGCTGGTTCGCCGACCATGTCGACCAGGCCACGACGGTGCCCGACACATCCGGCGGGGCCCAGCCGCCCGACAACCGCCCCTACGCCGTCAACTAGCCTGCCTTCGCCTCGAGGAGCTGCAGGAGTTCCCGGGCCACCATCGGGCCGGCGTTCTGGTTCTGGCCGGTCACGAGATTGCCGTCGACCACCCAGTGGTTGGCGAACGGATCGCGACGCTTGGTCTGGCTCTCGAACTCGGCGCCGACCTTGCGGAGCTCGGTCTCCGGGTGATGCGGCGTCGACTCGATGCCGAGCTCCTTCACCTGCTTGTCGGTGACGGCGCTGATCTTGCGCCCCTTCACCAGCGGTTCGCCGTCGGTGTCCTTCGCGTTGATGAGACCGAGCGGGCCGTGGCACACGCCGCCGATGAGTTTGTCGGCTGCGTTCGCCTCGGTGATCTTCTCACCGAGCGTCTCCGAGAAGCCGAAGTCGAACGCGGCGCCCCAACCACCGGCCAGGAACACGATGTCGTAGTCGGCCATGTCGAGATCGCCGATGGCCAGCGAGTCGCCGACCTTCGCCCGGAAGTCGTCGTCGCCGAGGAAGCGGTCGTCCTCCTCGGTGCGCAACGGGGCCCGCAGCGACTGTGGATCGACGGGGATCACCCCGCCCTTCGGGCTGGCCACGTCGACGTCCATCCCGGCATCGAGGAACGCGTAGTACGGAACCGTCATCTCGCTGGCGAACACACCGGTGGGCTTGCCGATGTCGAGCACCCCGGCGTTGGTCGCGACGACGAGTGCCCGCCGGCCGGGCAGGTCGAAGTCGACGGTCACCTCGTCGTCGGGATGCATGCCGGCTTTCTGCAGCAGCTTGCGGACGAGACGGGCGGGCGGCGGTGGGGTCTTGGTCATGGATCCTCGAGGGGGTCGGCGCGACGCATAGGGCCACGGGTTGTTTCGTTCGGGCACCGAGCGAGCGCGCTCGGCCTTCAGTGCGTCACGGAGATGGGCGAAGACCGCGGCGACCTTCGGGTCGGACCAGCGGTTGATCGCCTCGACGGGGTCGTCGTCGAGGTCGTAGAGCTCCCACTGGTCCGGCAGCGGCTGCGTCCGGTACTCGGCCCCGGCCGGCCCGTTGGCCGCGAGATGGCGAACACCCGGCTCGGTCCATGTGGCGGGGTCGTCGAAGGTCCGCACGAGCTTCCACAGGTGGGCACCCCCACCCGACGCGTCGGTGTCGTCGACACGCACCACCACGGCCTCGAAGTTGGCGGCGACGTGGGCCGGCACCTGGATGCGGAGCGGCAAGGGCGGCTTGTCCGACCGACCGAGGCGACGAGCCACGCCCGAGGCACCGGTGTCGCCCTCGAGCATGTTGTCGTTGGTCATCAGATACACGGGCCGCGCACGGTCGGGCTCGGTCTCGCCGTCGACGACGGGCATGAGATCGCGGCCCGGGAGTGGATGGACCTCCGTGAACGACTCTCGTAGCACCACGGCGGTCTCTGTCTCGTCGATGCCGGCCGCACCCAGCAGCGTGGGCACCAGATCGACATGCGAGGTCGGCGCGCCGGCGACGACCGCGCCGGCCGTGGCCCGCTCCCCCACCCGGGCGATCGAGAAGGGCACGCGGGTGGCCTCGTCGTAGAGCTGGAACCACTTCTGGTGGAGGCCACCGTGCGCGCCCAGCAGATCGCCGTGGTCGGAGGTTCGCACGATCACCGCGTCCTCGGCGCCCGCGACCACAGCACGGCGCACCTGGTCGAGTGGCGCGTCGACCTCGGCGTGGAGTCGGTAGTATATGTCGCGGTACTTCTGGGCACTGCGTTCGTAGCTCCGCTTCACGACAGGAACCGGTCCGTAGCCGCCGGGGTAGGCCTCTCGGTAGGCGATCTGGGCGGCGGGCTTGGTCGCGAGGTCTTCGTCGGCCGTGGGTGGCGCGTCGATCGGCGGAGGGTCGAGCAGCGGTGACGGCTGCAGCGGGTTGCGGCGCAGCCACGCCGGGAAGAGGACGATGTCGTGGGGGTTCACGAAGCTCGCCACCAGCAGGAAGGGCCGCTGGGCCTCGACGTCGCCGGCCGCGCGGCGGGCGTAGCGATCCTCCAACCACGCCACGACACGTGCCGCGATCAGTGGGTCACGCCGCAGGCCCGAGTCGGCCAGGGCGCCCCCGTGGGGCTCCGGCCCGATCCAACCCGAGAAGCCGAACGGGTCGAGGCGGTCAGCGGCCCGGTAGGCCTCGATGCCTTCCGGGAGCACGGTGCCGGCGTCGTCGTTCGTGGCGACCCGGTTGCCCTCGTCGTCGTGGAGGTCGGCGTGGCTGATGTGCCACTTGCCGTCGTAGTGGGTGTCGTAGCCCGCAGCCCGGAACCAGTGGCCGAGCGTGGGCACCTCGCCTTGGCGGAGCCAGCGCATCCGCGAGTCGTCGGCGACCTTGCCCAGACCGTCGGTCTGGGAGACGCCGTGGACCTCGGGGTAGTGCCCGGTGAAGAGTGTGGGCCGACTCGGCACACACGCGAGCGACCCGGTGTAGTGGCGCCGGAAGTTCACTGCATGCTCGTTGAACCACGACTCGCCGGCCAGCACCCGCCGCCGCCACGCCGCGACCTCCGCCGACTCGTAGGGCGGCGCCGCTCGTTCTTCGTCGGTCATGATGATCACGACATCGGGGCGTTCAGCCATCGACGTTCTCCTTGGCGAGGTGCTCGGCCAATCCTTCGAGCATCTGGTCGGAGGCATCGCCGAGTGCCTTGCCGACCGCTCTGGCCACCGCCCGATGGGGCGGACGGGGACCGGGCACGATCTCGGTGGTGAGCGTGACCCTGGTTGCGGCCCCATCGGGCTCGAGGGTCCAGGTGTTGGTGACGGAGTCGATGGCCTTGGGCAGACCGCTGATCTCGTAGCCGAGGACACGGCCCGGCTCGTAGGCGATCACCGTTTCGCGCACCGTCATCCGGCCGGTCTGGATACGCCGCACGGTGCCCACACCCTCGGCCTGTTCGGTCATGAGGCACGAATGGTCGACGTTGGGGGCCCAGAGGCTGATCGCGTCGAATTCGGCCAGGGCGGTCCACACCTGAGCGGGCTCGCGGGGGATCGCCGTCGACCGCGTGATCAACACCATGGGACAAGCCTAGAGTTATGACAGTCCGAGTGTCAAAATCGGAGATCAGGCGCCGGTCAGCCAGGTGGCGGGATGCTGGTCGGGCGGGAACATGGCGTTCTGCCAGCGCTGCATTCCGCCGATCCAACGGTCGACGTCTGCGCCCTTGCGTTTGACGTATTCCGCCACATCCGCGTGGGGCAACACGTGGAACCGTTCCTCGCGCAATGCCTCGATCACCGCATCCGACACGTCGTCCGGCGTGAGCGTGCCGTCGGCTCCCGCCACATCCGCACCCGTGCCGACCATCCGGTCGGCGTCGGGGCTGTTCGGTCCGATGTTGGTGTGCACCGCCTGCGGGCACAGCACCGAGACCTTGATCCCCTGGTGTCCATGCGTGATGGCGACCCACTCGGCGAGCGCGACCGCTGCGTGCTTGGTGATCGTGTAATGCAACGAACCGAACTGCGACAGCAGACCCGCCGCCGATGCGGTGTTGAGCAGGTAGCCCTCGCCCCGGTTGGCCATGCGGGGAATCACCGCCCGTGCGGCGTAGAGATGGGCGAGCACGTGGACCTCGAACATCCGGTTCAGGTCGTCGACCGGGGCCTCGAGGCCGCCGAGGGTGACGTAGCCCGCGTTGGAGACGAAGATCCCGATCGGCCCGATGTCCTGTTCGGTTGCTTCAACAACGGCGCTGATCGCTGCCTCGTCGGTCACGTCGCAGCCCACCCCCGTGCCGCCGATCGACTGAGCGACGGCCTTCGCGCCGTCCTCGTCGCGATCGAGCACGACGACATGGGCGGCACCCTCGGCGTGGAAGCGTTCGGCCAGGCCCTGGCCGATCCCGCTCGCTCCCCCGGTGACGACCGCGATCTTTCCCTCGAGTTCCATGACCGCGGAACCTAGTCGGCGTCACCGGACGCCACCCGCCGGCGCCGCGCCTTGGCACCTGACAGCAGACCGTGGTGGCCTCTGGCGGACATGCGACGGCATCGACGACACACCACCATGTTCCTCGCCGTCGGAGCGCTGATCCTCGGCGCCTGCGGGGACGACGTGTTCAAGAGCCTGATCATCTCCACGGGATTCGCCGACCTCGAGCTGCGTGACGGTGTGCTGTGGAACCGGCAGCGGTTCTGCCACGCCGAGATGGCCAACGACCAGGGCATCGACACGTCGATCTCCGACGAGGCGACCTCGGCCATCATCCCGGTCGACACACCGGTGGAGGTGACACTCGAGGACGGTCGGCTCCGGGTCGTGCGTCCGGAGACCCCGACCCCGATCGGAATCGACCTGGAGGATCCGGCCAACGAGGTCCTCCCCACCGACCCGAACGACCCGCGCATCATCGACAGCGACGGTGACGGCAATCCGGGGGTCACGGCCCGCATCCGCCTCAATGCCGAGATCGAAGGCGATCTCTACATCGCCCGGCGCGAGATCTTCCACTACGACGTGACCCAGGAGTCGCCCGACCGGATGGTGGGAACGATCACCGATTCGTCCGAACAGCTCGTGATCGGGGCGAGCAACGAGATCTTCCTGACCCCCGCCCAGTGGGAACAGGTCCCCGACCCGAGCCGCAATCCCGTCATCTGGCAGCGCGTCGACGAGACCTGGGACTGCGAACGCCTCGCGGCCGAACGCGACGATCTCTTCCCGCCCGACCCGGTCGTCGACTGGTGACGATCTCCCTGCGGCCCCCGTCGCAGACGGCCGCCGAACGGCATCACGCCGCGGCCGAGCAGGCCACGCCCTCTTACCCGTCGCCGGGTCGGTTCCACGAACTCGACCGGCGCTACGAGTTCGAAGCGGGAGCGGGCGGGCTGGAGATCGCTCGTGAGGTGCTGGCCGACTGGGCGATGCACCGCGGCGCCGGCGTCCATAGCCACGGCCCGGCCCCGGCGACGGGGTCGACCGTCACCCTGTGGACCCGCGTGTTCGGGGCATGGCTGCTGTTCGGCTGCCGCGTGACCGACGTGATCGACACCGACGACGCCTGCGGCTTCACCTACGTCACCCTCCCGGGACATCCCGAGCTCGGCGAGGAGACCTTCATGGTGACGGCCCTCGCCGACCATCGTCTCGAGCTCCGCATCACCGCCACCTCGCGCCCGGGCATGGTGTTGACCCGACTCGCCGGGCCCATCGGTTCCGTGCTCCAGCGCCGGGCAACCGACCGCTACGCCGCATCGCTCGAGGCCGAACTGCGCACCCGGGCCTGACTCCCGGGCGGCGCCTCGCTCGCGGCACCGCTCCGGTGGGCGACTGGTACCTTGCCGCCATGCGCAAGAGGATCACCGGTCCGGTAGACGATCCACCGACGGCGGCAATCTCCGTGCCGCGCCTGGATCGCCGTTCGTTCCTCCTCGGTGCCGGGGCCCTTGCCGTGGCCGCGTGCAGCGACGATGCCGGGAACGAACCCGCGGGACCGACCAGCACGGCGGTACCGACCAGCACGGCGGTACCGACCAGCACGGCGGCACCGACCACCACGATCGGCGGCTCGACCCCTCCCGGCACCGGGGTAACGGACCCTCTGACGGTGGCCCAGTTCGCCGGCCTGCCGGTGTGCCTCGCGCTCCCGTCGGCCGCCGCGGGACCGTTCCCAACCCTCCGGCAGCTCGACCGTCGCAACGTCACCGAGGGCTACCCGGGCCATCCCCTGCGCCTCGGCATGCGGGTGGTCGACGAGGCGTGCGAGCCGCTACCCGGTGCCGAGGTGGAGATCTGGCACGCCGACGCATCGGGCGACTACTCGTCGTTCGAAGACGGTGGCTCGGGCAAGGACGAGGGCGAGGGCACCACGTTTCTCCGCGGCTTCCAGACGGCCGATGCCGACGGCATCCTCGAGTTCCTCACGATCTACCCGGGCTGGTACGGCGGCCGTGCGGTCCACATCCATCTGCGGGCCCGCATCGACGGCGACACCGTGCTGACCACCCAGCTCTACTTCGACGAGGCCTACACCGAGGCGGTGATGGCCACGGGCGAGTACGCGCGGTTCGGTCCGCCCGACACCACCTGGGCGACCGACGCCCTCGCCGGCGATCCGGCGGCCGACGGGACGGCGATCACCCTCTCCCCCGCGGCGACCGCGCTCGGCGAAGGGACGCTCGGCCTCGTCAACGTCGGACTGCGGCGCTAGGCCCCCGCCCGGCTCGGGGTCATTGCGGCAGCTCCGCGACGCAACGCAGCACCTCGGCCTGATAGACCTTGCCGCGCTCGTTCAGCATGTCGAAGAGATGCAGGGCAGTCGGGACGAATGCGAACCCGATCTCGCAGTCCGGGTGCCATTGGAAGATCGACCCGCCCAGCCCCATCCAGCCGTAGAAGCCCTCGCGTCCTTCGTTGAAGGCCCGCTCGGTGCCATTGGCCTTCGGCCCGACCCCGCTGAACTGGTTGACGCCGCCCTGCGTGAAGGTCGACGCCGTGCCGATCATGGGTGCCCGCACCGGATCGGCGTGCAGCGCGTCCAAGGCCTGCGGGCTGAGGAACTCCCGCCCCTCCCAGGTTCCTCCCGCTGCCATGAGCGCGGCGATCTTGGCCAGCCCCCTCGCGGAGCAGTTCGCCGCGGCCGATGAGGTCTCTCCCCTGGCGACGGACACCTCGTTGAAGAACCCGAGGTTCTCCATGCCCACGTACATGGGCGGCGCACCGCGGGTGGTCGCGTTGCGGAGGCCGACGATGGCACGGAGCAGCCGAACGAACAGCTCGAAGAAGCTGTTCTTGATCCTTCGACCGAGCGCCTTGGGTTTGAGGCTCTGGCGCAGCTGGTAGCCGATGCCCAACGGCACGACCGGCGCGACCCGGGGCAGTTCCTCCGCGGCGACGCCGATGAACGCGTCGGCATCGAGCGGACCACTGATCTCGTCCTGGAGCCACTCGCCGAGCGTCCGACCGGCGGGGTCGACGCGACGATGGAGCTCGTTGATGATCCAGCCCCGGGTGATGGCGTGATACTCACGCGGGCCGCGGTCGCCCTTCGGCCATCGGCCCGGTTGATTCTCGATGACCTCGCCGACCCGGTTCTGCTTGATGCGCTCGGGAAGCAGATCTTCGGGCGGGATCGACACGTCGAAGGTCGCCAGACCCGCTTCATGACGCATCAGGTCGGCCACGGTGACCTCGCCCTTGCCGTTGTCGGCGAACTCCGGCCAATAGTCGGCGATCCTGGCGTCGTAGTCGAGGAGCCCGCGGCCCACGAGCGACGCGATGGGGAGCGACTCGAGGCTCTTCCCGCTGCTGAACACGTTGACGAGCGAGTCAGCCGAGAACTCGGTGTCGTCGGGGGTCGATCGCCACAGGTCCACGACCCGCTCACCGCGGTGGTACACGCAGAGCTGGGTGTGCTGCTCTGCCATCGCCTCGGTTTCGCGCTCGTAGAGACGCTTCACCGATTCGAATCCGGGCGCCACCGTCCCTTGCACCGGCCCCTGCCCAGCAACCACACCACTCATCCGGCCCTCCGAGGAAGCGAGAAGCAGACCCTAGACTCCGCGTGCAGAGCGAGTCGTCTACCCCGAAGGTCACCCGCCGATGGCCGACCACCAGACCGAGAAGATCAAGTGCCGAGATGTGAACGTGGGCGACTGGATCTCCCCCGCGAACGGGTCTGCTGCGACTTTCTCGTGCACGCCATCGACGAGGACGCGAAGATCGCCGGCCTTCTGAAGGCGCGACGGCTCCACCTCGGCGATGCAGAAGGTGTCAGGGTGATTTCGAACTACGGGCCGGCGAAACCGATGCGCCGCCGCGCCTCGTAGCGGCCCCCGAGACTCACGCCCGCCGCAGCTCTGCCGCGAACATGCTGCTGGAGCAGCGACGCGGCAACGCCCGGCGCAGGGCCGGGCGTGGTGCGTACCCCGTACGGGATTTGAACCCGTGCTACCACCTTGAGAGGGTGGCGTCCTAGGCCGCTAGACGAACGGGGCCCGTTCACATCCGCCGAGGCGGCTTTGCGACTGGGTGAGTGTAGCCCCCTCGACGTTTCGGCCCAACGCCTTTGGCGAGCGAGGAAAACGCAGAAGCGGCACCCGTGAGAGTGCCGCTTCGCTGCGCTCGGGGAGGAGGACTTGAACCCCCAATGACTGGACCAGAACCAGTTGTGTTACCGATTACACCATCCCCGAAGGATGCGTCCCGAAGGACACGAGCATCGTATCCAAAGGTTCGTCCGGTGCCGACGGCAATGCTCCGCATTGCTTGGAGTGCGGCTCCGCCGAACTCCCTGATTCTGAGCGGGACCGGCCGTGACGAGTGTCTGACACCGGTGTGACGGGTCAGCCGACGGAGCCGAGCCAGTTGTCGACGCGGCGGTAGCCGAGGATCCGGCCGAGCGAGACGGCCGCGGTTTCGCGGAGGAGTTGGCGGATCGACGAGCCGCCGTCGGTCGACGACACCGAGGCCGACAGGCCGACCTGGTCGGCGATCTGGCGCAGCCGAAGGGCGTGATACGGATCGCTGACGAGGATGACCGAGTCGAGATCTTCGTTGCGCAGCACCCGCGCCGTTGCCGCGAGCTGTTGCCACGACGAGTCGCCGTCGGTGACGACCAGGATGTCGGCCTCGGGAATCCCCGCGAATCGCAGGTACTCGAAGCCCGCATACCCCTCGGTGAAGCGGTCGCCGGGTCGGTTCGATCCGGTGGTGACGACGACGTCGGCCACCCCCGCAGCCCACAGTTCGTAGGCGTGGTCGAGCCGGCTCGCGAGCACCGGCGAGGGCTCGCCGTCGTACTGGGCGGCGCCGAGCACCACGATGGCGTCAGCGCTCTCACGACTGTCCTCCCCCGAGGCCTGGAGCACCTGGAGGAACGTGAGGAAGACGTAGCCGACGACGACCAAGCCGGCGACGACGAACAGACGACGGACGCGGCGAACGGTCAGCCAGGGGGGCCGCCGCAGCCGCATCGCTCAGGCGTCGAGCCGGGCTCGAGCGGCGGCGATGCGGGAGAGACAGACGTCGCGGCCGAGGTGGGTCATGGCCTCCCAGAGCGGGATGCCCGCTCCCCTGCCGGTGAGGGCGACCCGCAGCGGCGCCTGCGACATGACCCGCGTGTCGAGCTCCTCGCTCAACGCGGTGCCGACTCCCATCACCGTCGCCTCCAGCCGATCACGATCGGTGAAGTCGTCGTCGACCAGCGCGGCGGCGATGTCGTCGAGCACCCGGTCGGGCACCTTGCCCTTCACCATCGCCTTCGTCCACGACTTCTCGTCGTAGTCCTCGATCGAGTCGAGGAAGAGCCAGTCGAGCCAGGCGGGCGCCTCGGCCAGGTTGGCGACCCGCTGCTGCACGTCCTCTGCCAGTGCCAACGCGACGACCCGGTCGTAGTTGGCCACCGGGTAGGGCGCGTCGTCGGCGGTGAGCCACGGCTCGGCCGCCTCGACGAAGGCCATAGGGGTCATCGCCTTGATGTACTCCGCGTTGACGTGGTCGAGCTTCTTCGGGTCGAAGAACGCCGGCGCCTTGTTGACGTCGGCGAGGTCGAACATCTCGATGATCTCCTCGATCGGGCGGATCTCGACCTCGTCCTTGGGTCCCCATCCCAACAGGGCGAGGGCGTTGCGCATCGCTTCGGGCAGATAGCCACGGGCGACATAGTCGGCCAGGGCCACGTCGTCGCGACGCTTCGACAGCTTCTTGCGTTGCTCGTTGACCAGCAACGGCAGATGCGCATAGGTCGGCGGCTCGCCGAACCCCAGCGCGTGCCAGAGCAGCAGGACCTTGGGCGTGGTGTTGAGGAGGTCTTCGCCGCGGATGACATGCGTGATCCCCATGTCGTGGTCGTCGACCGCGTTGGCGATGAGGAAGACCGGCGAGCCGTCGCCCCGGCGGATGACGAAGTCCTCGATCGTGTCGTGGGCGAACTCGACGCGCCCGCGGATCATGTCGTCGACCACGGTGCGACCCTCGTCGGGCGCCCGGAAGCGGACCACGACTCCGGGGCCGTCCTGCACCTCGCGATCGCGCGACCAGCCGTGGTAGCCGGACGGCAGGCCCGCGTCGGCGGCCCGCTGATCGATCTCTTCGCGGCTGAGGTCGCAGTAGTAGGCCTTGCCCTCGGCCACGAGCTGCTCCACCGCGGCGACATGACGATCGCGGTGGCCCGACTGGAACAGCGGACCCTCGTCCCAGTCGAGCCCGAGCCACGTGAGCGGTTCGGTGATGGCGTCGACGAACTCCTGGGTGGTCTTGGCCTCGTCGGTGTCTTCGACCCGCAGCACGAAGGTGCCGCCGGTGTGACGCGCGTACAGCCAGTTGAAGAGGGCGCTACGGGCGCTGCCCACGTGGAGATAGCCGGTCGGAGCCGGCGCGAAACGAACTCGAGGGGCGGTCACGGAGCCGAGGCTATCCGCCACCGTTCAGGGCAGGTCCCTCACCACGACGGATCCGACGACCTTGTCGTGGATCGTCTGGCTGTCGGCGTCTCGCATCATCCAGAAGATGTCGACGAGGCTGCCGATGAAACAGAGGCCCAGCGGGATCTGGATCAGGTAGCGACCGATGCCTCGCCACACGCCGATCGGTTCCGCCGTCGCGATGTCGACGACCCGGATCCGCAGGAGCCGGCGCCCGGGGGTGACGCCGCGTCGGCCGATGAGCTCGCCCGACCACAGGAACAGATACGCAATCGCGAACGACACGACCGTCGACGCGATCACGGCAACCGAACCGCCAGTGAGCGGCTGACACAACACCCGCTGTCCGGTCGATGCGTCGAGGCACGACTGCACCCCCTCCCGGGGCAGCGCGCCATCGAGGAAGTACAACACGGCACCGGGCACGACGAGCGAGACGAAGAACACGATCGAGTCGATGATCGACGCACCGGCGCGCGGCCCGAAGGTCGCCCGATTCGACCGGTGGAGGATCGGGTCGGGCATGACGGTCGCCTGTGCCCCGGGGGGGGCGGTGGGGGTGGCGGCATGTCGGTCATAGCGAGACGGTAACTTGCCCTCCGTGCGCGAGACCGAATCCCCGCCGGCGGGCTACTACCCCGACCCAGAGAACCCGGCGGTCGAACGCTGGTGGGACGGCACGGCGTGGGCCGCTTCGCCCGAGCGTCCACCCGTCAACGTCGCCCCGGTGGTCGAGGCCCCGGTCGGCCCGCCCCGCAACAACCAGTTCGCCATGGCGTCGCTGGTGTTGTCGATCGCGTGGGTCTTCTTCATCGGCTCGATCCTGGGCGTGATCTTCGGCCACCTCGCCCTGCAACAGATCCGGGAGTCCGACGGACGCGAGGTCGGGCGCGGCAACGCCATGATCGGCCTGATCGTGGGCTATGCCGGGCTCGCCTGCGGGCTTCTCGCCCTGCTGATCCTGCTGGGCTGAACGTCGATCGACATTTCGGGCGTTTTCATTCCCTTTTCTGCGTTTTGATGTGGGGAGGCGAACATCTGTTCGCTAAAATTCTCCTCATGGAAGCGGAGGACTTCGAGGAGCTGTGCGGGTTCGAACCAACGGGGAAGACCCGTCGGCAACTCGAAGCCGCGCTCGAGCGCTGCGGACGGCTCACTTCCCTCGTCGCGGCCAAGAAGTACGCGGTGCTGGCCGCCCTGTCGGCGTTGGACGACGAGGGGGTCAGGCCGGCCGATGCCAACCGGACGAAGACCCGTGAGTCGCAGCGGACATCCGTGCGCGCGACCAAGACCGCGGCCCAACTCGTCTCCATGCCCGGGCTGCGCGGCGCGTTGGAGAAGGGCGAGATCTCGCCCGAGCACGCCGAAGCGGCCGCGGCCGCGGCGGCGCGAGTCTCTCCCGCGGCCGCCGACTCGGCCTTGACCAGACTGGCCACGCAGCTCCCGGCTGACCGTTTCGCGAAGAAGGCCGGCGAATGGGCCGGCAACAACGAGGACCACGACCAGGCGGCGAGCCGCCAGGAGAAGGCGCGATGCGAGCGGCAGGGCCGCGTGTGGCGCAAGAACAACGGCCGCATCGGCATCCACGGCGAACTCGACCCCGTCGCCGGCGACCCGGTGCTCAAGGCCTTCGAAGCCGAGATGGACCGGCTCTACCGCGAAGACGGCGGTCGCGACACCGACCCTGCCACCCGCCGTACCTACGCCCAGCGAGGCGCCGACGCGCTGTCGAACCTGCTCACGCCGGCGGGCACCGAGGGGGCTCGGCCCCGGCGACCGCATCCCCGCTATGTGTCACACCTGCGCATCGATCTCGGCCGTTGCGCCGTCGACGACCCCTCCGGCGTTGCGGCGTTCATCGACGGAACACCGATCCCCCAACCCGTGCTCGAACGCATCGCGTGCGAGAGCGCGTTCGTCGGCGCCGTCTACGGCGCAGATGGTGCCGTGCTCTGGCAGGGCCGCGCGGTTCGGCTCGCGACCGACGATCAGTGGCACGCGCTCATTGATCGTGACGGCGGGTGTCGACACTGCGGGGCCGACCCCACGCGTTGCCAGGCCCATCACCTCACCCCGTGGGCGCCTCCGGCCAGAGGACCCACCGACATCGATCACCTCGTGTTGGTCTGCGACCACGGCCATCACCTCATCCACGAGAAGGGGTGGCGCGTCACCATCGACGAGAGCGGCAGCTTCCAGATCGTCCCGCCGTGAGCGGGCAGCGATGCCATCGGCTACAGGCCGAGCGGCGCCTTCCAGTCGGCGGCACTCGCCGCGGCCACGCCACCCAACGACATCCGCAGAGTCGCCTCGGGCACCATGTCGGCGATCTCCCGGGCGGCGAAGTAGTGGATCGTCGAGTGATGCACCTCGTCGAACAGTTCGCGGCGCATCGCCACCAACTCGTCGGGCGCCGGGCCGAGGTAGCCGAACAGGGTGAGTGCCATCTTCAGGTCTTCGATCATCGGCGCTCGCCCGTAGAGCGAGGCTCGGCGCAGGGCCACGGCGGTCGCGCCTTCGAGGGCATCAGCTGCGTGTTCGCCGGGCGCCAGCACGAGATCGTCCTTCAGCCGGGCTGCGAGCTTGAGGACGTAGCCCTGGTCGGGACCCTGGTTGCCGAGCGCGGGACCGGCCGGTTGGGCGGTGCCGATCACCTCTCCCGGGCGATCGGCCTTCCATGAACCCGCCCGCCGTGGTGGAGAGTTGTAGAGCTTCTTCTGGTTGACGCGACCGGGAACGTGCGTGGGTGCCGACATGGTCGAGATCGTAGCCAGCCCTCAGCGGAGCGCGTGGAGTCGGCCGATGTGCTCGGGCATGATGCCGCAGCAGCCCCCGACGATCTCGGCGCCGGCGTCGAGCCAGCGCTCCACGAAATCGGTGTAGCCCCCGTCGTCGAGCTCGGGGCGGTGATCGAGAATCACGTCGTTGGCCGCGTACTCGCCCTCCTTCTCCTCGAACGCGTTGGCGTAGGCACCGACGGCGATCGAGTCGGGGAGCACCGACCGGGCCTCGACGATGGCCGGCTCCATCACCTCCGGTTCCGAGCAGTTGAACAGGAGCGCCGCCGCGCCGAGCTCCTCTGCGACTCGGGCCGCGTCGGTGACCGACTCGCCCGAGCGCAGCGCCGACGGCCCGATCGTGCCGTCGGCGAGGGTCACCCCGATCCACAACGGCAGGCCGTACCCAGCCGCTGCCGCCGCGCTGGCCCGCACTTCGGCGAGCAGGGAATGCGTCTCCGTGAGGAACACGTCGACATGCGGCGCCAGCGCCGCCGCGATCCGATGGAGCAACGCAGGGGCGGCATCGGGATCGAACTGTTCGGGTTCGTAGCTCCCGAACAGGGGCGGCAGCGACCCGGCCACCCGCACGGGATGGTCGGCCTCGTCGGCAGCTCGGCGGGCCAGCCGACCGGCGAGGTCGACGAGTTCGTCGACCCGCTCATCGAACCGATCCGGGCCCAGGTGGTAGGGCACCACCGCGTAGTTGTTGGTGATGATCACGTCGGCGCCGGCTTCGACGAACTCCCGATGGGCGGCGACGACCTGTTCGGGGTCCTCCATCAGCGCCAACGCCGACCACTCGGGCTGGCGGAACGGGGCACCCCGCGCCAGCAGGAGCTTGCCCATGCCGCCGTCGAGAAGGGTGAACGATCGGGGCATCGCCGACCTGGTCGGTCGCCCTAGGCGGGCTTCGTGGCCGGATCCTTGTCGATCGGCATCGTGAGTCCGGCCGGGTCCTCTTCGAATGCGACAACGGCGCGGTAGGGCGCGCCTTCCTCCCGGTGAACCGCGCCGGGCGTCGCCCGGATCGAGCAACCCGGGGTGAGCACGTAGGACGATCCCGAATCGACATCGGTGATCGTCACCGAGCCGTCGAGCACGTAGACGGCGGCACCGAAGTCGTGCCAGTGGTCGACACCGCTCGGCTCGAGATCGAACGCGTGCGGGATCAGCCCCGCCGCTTCGGCGAGGGCGATGGCCTCGTCCTCGGTCGAGAACTCGCCTCTGCTGAGCACGACTTGGTACATGGCCGGACCTCCCTGGTCAGGACCGGAACCTAGCAGTGGGTGCTCAGTCGGTGTGGAGGAGTCCGTACACGAGCGAGTCGACCAGGGCCTGCCACGAGGCCTCGATGATGTTCTCCGACACGCCGATGGTCGACCACGAGATGTCGCCGTTGGTCGAGTCGAGCAGCACCCGGGTGACCGCACCGGTGCCCTGCTCGGTGTTGAGCACCCGCACCTTGAAGTCGGTGAGGCTGACACGGTCGAGAGCCGGATAGCGGCCGTCGAGCGCCGCTCGGACCGCAGCATCGAGGGCGTTGACCGGACCATTTCCCTCGCCGACCGCGATCTTGCGCTCGTCACCGATCCACAGCTTGACGGTGGCCTGCGTGTCGACGTCGACCGCGACGTCGTTCCACAGCCGCGCCCCGGTGCCGGAACGATGGGCCATGTCGACCGAGAACGACTCGAGCCGGAAGTAGGGCTGCTCCCATCCGGCCGCGCCCCGCATCAGCAGCTCGAGCGACGCGTCGGCTGCCTCGAAGTGGTAGCCCTCGTGTTCGAGCCGCTTCAGCGTGTCGATGATGTCGCCGAGGACCTTTCCCCCGGTGCCGCTGCCGTCGAGATCGATGCCGAGGTCGGCGGCCTTCATCTCGAGCGTGGAACGGCCGGCCATCTCCGACACGAGCACTCGGGTGCCGTTGCCGACCGACTCGGGGGCGACGTGTTCGTAGGCATCCGACCGGCGGCTGAGGGCCGAGGTGTGCAGCCCGGCCTTGTGGGCGAACGCGGTGGCCCCCACGTAGGGCTGCTGCGGGTCGGGCGTGAAGTTCACGAGCTCGGCGACATGGTGTGCCACCGCGGTCAGGTGCTCCAGGCGTCCTTCGGGCAGGCAGCGGACACCCATCTTCAGTTCGAGGTTGGCCATGATCGGCACGAGGTCGCAGTTGCCGACCCGTTCGCCGTAGCCGTTGATCGTGCCCTGCACCTGGGTGGCGCCGGCACGGACGGCCGCGAGGGCATTGGCGACCCCACATCCGGTGTCGTTGTGGAGGTGGATCCCCACCGCACAGTCGACATGGGCCACCACGGCCCGCACGGCCGATTCGATGTCGGGGGGCAGCGAGCCACCGTTGGTGTCGCACAGGACAACCGCCTCGGCGCCGGCCATGGCTGCCGCCTCCAGCACCGCCAGGGAGAACTCGGGGTTGCGTCGGTAGCCGTCGAAGAAGTGTTCCGCGTCGAAGAAGACACGCTTGCCCTGACCCACCAGGTATTCGACCGAGTCGCGGACCATCGCGATTCCTTCGTCGAGAGTGGTCTTGAGCGCCTCGGTGACGTGGTAATCCCAGCACTTGCCGACGATGCAGACCACGCCGGTGCCGGCGGCGACGAGGTTGGCCAGGGTCTGGTCGGAGTCGACCTTGCCCTTGGGTCGCCGGGTCGAACCGAAGGCCACGAACTCGCTGGTGGTCAGCTTCAGCTCGGTCTTGGCCCGCTCGAAGAACTCGTCGTCCTTGGGATTGGCGCCCGGCCAGCCGCCCTCGATGTAGCCCACACCGAGACGGTCGAGCTGCTCGGCGATGCGGAGCTTGTCGTCGACGGTGAGCGAGATCCCCTCGAGCTGGGATCCGTCGCGCAGCGTCGTGTCGTAGATCTCGACGCGCTCGGGCCACGACGGATCGCGCCGAGCGGAGCGATCGATCGTGACGTCGGACTCGCTCATTTCGCCAGCTCGTTCCACGAGCGGTACTTCTCGTTCTTGCCGCGCACCACGTCGGCGTAGGCCTCTGCGATCGCGGCCGTGGCCGGACCGGGGCACGGCACGTCGCGGTCGTCGACCGAGTTGACGGCGCTGACCTCGGCCGCCGTCCCGACCACGAAGATCTCCTTCGCTGTGTAGAGGTCGCTGCGGGCCATGTCGCCGATCTGGATGTCGATTCCGAGGTCGGCAGCCAACGCCATCACCGTGTGTTGGGTGATGCCGGGCAGCGCGCCCGACGAGGTGGGCGGCGTGAGGATCACGTCGCCGGTGCCGACGAAGATGTTCTCGCCCGAGCACTCGCTGACGAGCCCGGCGTTGTTGAGCATGATCGCCTCGTCGTAGCCCGCGTTGAGTGCTTCCATCTTGGCGAGCGTGCTGTTGGCGTAGTTGCCCGTCGTCTTCGACGCCGGCGGCATGATGTTGTGGTCGTGACGGGTCCACGACGAGATCTTCATCCGCACGCCCTTGCTGACCGCGTCGTCGCCGAGATACGCACCCCACGGCCACGCCGCGATCGAGATGTCGACTGTGCAGGCGCCGGTGGCGAGACCCATCTCGCCATAGCCGTAGTAGGCGATGGGGCGCAGGTAGCAGGCGTCGAGCCCGCTGTCGGCCACGACGTCTTTGCAGGCCTGCACGATCTCGGGGACCGAGTAGGGCATCGGCATCCCGAGGATCTTCGCCGAGTTGTAGAGCCGCTCGATGTGTTCGGTCAGCCGGAAGATGGCGGGGCCGTCGGCGGTCTCATAGGCGCGGATGCCTTCGAACACGCCCGTGCCGTAGTGGAGCGTGTGGGTGAGGACGTGGATCTTCGCGTCCTCCCACGGCACCATGTCGCCGTTCATCCAGATGTGAGGGGTCGGCGTGATGGGCATCGCGTTCTCCTAGAGCCGGTCGACGATCAGGTCGCCGATCTCGGTGGTTGACCCGACGAGCGATTCCGGGTCGGCGCAGGCCGCACGGATGCGGTCTGCCGCTTCGGACTCGCCGAGGTGATCGAGCATGAGCGCTCCCGACAATACGGCAGCGGTGGGGTTGGCCACGCCGGTACCGGCGATGTCGGGGGCCGAGCCGTGGACCGGTTCGAACATGGAGACACGACCAGGATGGAGGTTCGCGGAGCTGGCCAAGCCGATGCCGCCGCTCACCGCACCGCCGAGGTCGGTGAGGATGTCGCCGAAGAGGTTGTCGGTGACGATCACGTCGTAGCGCTGCGGGTCCTGGACGAAGTAGATACACGCCGCGTCGACATGGTTGTAGGCCGTCGCCACGTCGGGGAAATCCTCGGCGACCTCGTTGAAGGTGCGCTCCCAGAGATCGCCGGAGAAGGTCAGCACGTTGGTCTTGTGACACATCGTGACGTGCTTGCGGCGGGTCATCGCCAGCTCGAACGCATAGCGGATGCACCGTTCGACGCCGTGGCGGGTGTTGACCGAACCTTGCGTGGCGATCTCCTCGGGCGTGTTCTTGCGAAGGAAGCCGCCCTCGCCTGCATAGGTGCCCTCGGTGTTCTCGCGGATCACGACGAACTCATGGTTCTCGCCGATGAACGGTCGCTGATTGATGTAGAGGTCGAGATCGAAGCGCATCTTGAGCAGGAGGCCACGCTCGATCACGCCCGGGGGCACGTCGGGGGTGCCGACCGCGCCGACATAGATGGCATCGAGGCCGCGCCACTCGTCGACGATGTCGTCGGTGAGGACCACGCCGTCCTTCAGGTAACGCTCGCCGCCCAGGTCGTAGTCGACGGTGTCGAGGACGACGCCGGCAGCGGCGATGACCTTGAGACCTTCGGCGATGACGTCGGGCCCGATGCCGTCGCCACCAACAATTCCCACTCGATGTGCCATGAATGCTCGCTTGCTTGTCGTACGGAACAGAGAAATGAAAAACCGCCCACCGAAGTGGACGGTCGAACGCGCACGCCGGTGGGCGTGCGCTACGAAATCGAGATGATCGGTTGCATCATCATGGTGCGGAGTCTAACGGCGTCACATCGCGACGCTCAATCGCACAACCTTCGGCGCGGCGGACGGGAGGGGAGACACGGCCGGTGAAGGCGGTAGATTCGTCGGATGGCTGAAGCACAGCAGCTCTCTCAGGCAGCGCACGACCGCCTCAAGACGGAGCACGACGACCTCACGACCCGCGGCCGCATCGACATCGCCCGCAAGATCGAGTCCGCCCGCGAGCTGGGCGATCTCTCCGAGAACGGCGACTATCACGCCGCGAAGGAGGAGCAGGGAAAGATGGAGGGCCGCATCATCCATCTGGCCCGCATCCTCGAAGATGCCATCATCGTCGACGCCGTCGGTGGTGGCGACAGTGTCGGCACCGGCGCGATCGTGTCGGTCGTCTTCGACGGCGACGACGAGGTCGAGAAGTATCTGGTGGGGTCGATCGAGGAGCAGCGCGACGATGTCATCGTCGTGTCACCCGGCTCCCCGATGGGCGCCGCGCTGCTCGGGGCCGCCGTCGGCGACACTGTCGAGTACGAGGCCCCGACCGGGGCGATGCTCAAGGTCAAGGTCGTCGAGATCGCCTGATGCCGGAGCTTCGCTAGTGGCCGCCGGCTCGCCCACGCTCGAACGAGAACCCGCCGCGCCCCACATCGGCCGGCCCGCCCTCCCCGGCGGCCGCTCGGTCGAACTCGCGGGCCGGGGCACGACCTTCGTGCGCAGCGTCGCCGGGCCGTCGCCCGACGCGCCGACCGTCTTTCTCCTCCACGGCTGGACGGTCACTGCCGCGCTCAACTGGTTCCGCGTCTACGAGCCCCTCTCGGAATTCGCCAACGTGATCAGCCTCGACCATCGCGGCCACGGGCGCGGTATTCGCTCCAAGAGCGGGTTCCGACTCGAGGACGCGGCCGACGACGTGGTCGCCCTTGCCGATCATCTCGGCATCGAGTCGTTCGTGGTCGCCGGCTACTCGATGGGCGGCCCGATCAGTCAGCTGGTGTGGCGACGCCACGCCGAGCGGGTCAGCGGCATGGTCCTCGCCGCCACGTTCGCCCGCTCCACTCGCCACTCCCACGAGCGGGTGGCCATGCGCAGTCTCCGCCAACTCGGCCGTGCGAGCCGCCTCATGCCGCGGCGACGCCAGATCGACGTGTTCACCCGGGCGATGGTCGCCGGCGGCAGCAACCCCACCGAACGCCCGCCATGGTTCGTCTCCGAGGTCCGGTCCGGTTCGGTACCCATGATGCTCGAGGCCGGCGGCGCCATCGCCGACTTCGACAGTCGCGGCTGGCTCCACGAGGTCGATGTGCCGACTGGCGTTTTCATCACCGCCCACGACGGCATCGTTCCGCCCGACCGCCAGCACCGCATGGCCGCCCTCATCCCGCACGCGAAGCTCGCGTCGGCCCCGATCGACCATGACGGCTGCGTCACCCGACCGGGCGAGTTCGTGCCCGGCTTCGTCGACCTCGTTCGTCACGCCAGCGGCGCCTGACCCATCGTGATCGCCGTGATCGCGATCTCGGTGGCGTTCGTTGCCGTTCTCGTCGGACTGGCGCTGGTACCCCGGTTTCTCGGAGACTTCGATCCGAAGGAGCTCACGTTGCAACCATTCGAGAACGAACGCCAGATCTTCATCAACCAGCTCACGGGTGCCGACGGCTTCTTTCCCACCGAGCTTCTCGAGGTGCGCGGCCACGCCGTGCCGGTGCTGATCAACCGCAGTCGCACGCTCCGCGACTTCGTCGAGGCATCGGCCGCCCACGGCGATGCCGACTTCCTCGTGCTGGGCGACCGGCGGGTCAGCCACGCCGACTTCCCTGCGCTGGTGGCCGCTGAGGCCGCCGCGCTCGCGGCCGACCACAAGATCGAGAAGGGCGACCGAGTCGCGATCCTGGCGGCCAACTCGCCCGACTGGGTGATCGCCTACTTCGCGCTCGTTTCGATGGGCGCGGTGGTCTGCCTCTACAACGGGTGGTGGACTCCCGACGAGATCCGTCACGCCACCCAACTCACCACCCCGAAGCTGGTGCTCGGCGACGAGAAGCGTCTGGCCCGCATCCCGAGCGGACTCACCGTCACCCGCGTCGACATGGTCGCCGACCGGGATCGACTGCAGCGAGACGTCGGGCAACACGAACTCCCATCGATCGACATCGACGAGGACGACGCCTGCTCGATCTTCTTCACGAGCGGCACCACCGGCCGGTCCAAGGGTGCCACCGTGAGCCATCGCGGCCTGGTCGGCTTTGTCGAGGTCCAGATGTTGAACGGCGCGTTGAAGTTCATGATGCAGGCGGCTCGCAACGAGGCGGTCGGCGCGCCGCCGCCGGAACGGCCCTCCACGAAGCCCCGCGTCCTCATGACCTCACCCCTCTTCCACGTGTCGGGGCTGTCCGGATCGACACTCATCAACATGCGGGTCGGCGGCACGCTCGTCTTCCGCGAAGGCCGGTTCGATCCCGAGGAGTGCTTCGCGCTCGTCGAGAAGGAACGAGTCACGGCCTGGACGCTGATCGGCTCGATGGGGCCGCGAGTGGTCGACCACCCACGCCTCGATCAGTACGACCTCGGCTCGCTCACCAATGTCGGCTTCGGTGGCGCGCCCGCCAGCCCCGAGCTGCAGCAGAGGGTGCGCGACACATTCCCCAACGCCACGGCCAATGTGGCGATCGGCTATGGATCCAGTGAGACGGTGGGCGTCGTGGCCTCGTTCGGTGGCGCCGACTACGCGGCCGAACCCACGGCGACCGGCCATGTCCTGCCCACCATGCAGGTCCAGATCCGCAATGACGACAATCGTCAGGTGGGTCCCGGCGTCAACGGACGGGTCTGCGTGAAGTCGGCCTACACGATGCTCGGCTACTGGGACGATCCGGCTTCCACCGCCGAGGCGATCGACGACGACTTCTGGCTCGACACCGGCGACATCGGGCGCCTCGTCGACGGACTGCTGTTCATCGACAGCCGCGCCCGCGACATGATTCTGCACAATGGCGAGAACGTGTATCCCGTCGAGATCGAGTATCGCCTCGACGAACATCCCGACGTCCAGGAGTCGGCGGCGTACGCACTCGACGACGCCGAGACCGGCCAGGCCGTGGCCGTGTCGGTCGTGCCTCAGCCGGGTCGCAGCGTCGACGAAGAGACCCTTCGCTCGTGGTGCGCCGAGACACTGGCCGGCTTCAAAGTGCCAACCCGCTGGGACATTCGCGAGGAACCCCTCCCCCGCAACGCAGCCGGCAAGGTCGTGAAGGGCGCCCTCAGCGGCGAACGAGAGTTCACTGCCCACGACGACTGACGGTCAGATCCGCGCCGCCTCGGCCAATCGTCAGCCGATGATGGCGTCGACCAGGAACCAGCCCAGGACCGTCAGAAATACGACTGCAGTGATGCGCAGGAGCCAGATGGACGGCGCGCCCAGCTCCGGCCCGGCCTCGTGATCTCGATCGTCGCTGCCCGCACGCATGGCTGTGAAGCTAGCGGTCTACACTTTCGACCATGGCCGGCACGACCCGTTTCATCGCCGCGCTCCTCGCGGTTGGACTCGTGGCTGCCGCGTGCGGTGACGGAACGTCGACCACATCCAGCAGCACCTCCTCCGCAGCCGTCGCCGCCGATGCGGTGACCATCGCCGAGACCAATGCCGGGGTGGGCGACGCCGAGTCCGACGCGGCGTGGCCGGTCGGCACGCCCGACAACGCCGCCGGCGCCGTCGGGTTCAGCCGCTACGTCTACGCCCCCATCGGCGACGAGATCACGCCGTTCCTGCTCGAGGGGCCGGCCGTCGACCAGGTCCGGTGCCAACGGGTCGATCTCGATTGCAGCTATCTCGATCTGAAGGCGATCGCCGAGAGCGGCGACCCCGTCCCCGACCATCTCGCCATGTCGGCCGACGAACTGGCCGAGCTCGTCGCTCAACTCGATCAGCTGTCGGCCGTGCTCACGTCGCTGGAGACGATCGACGCCGCCTGCGCGGCCGGCTACGAGCCCTATACGACGCAGTGGCCCAACATGGGCATCCACCTCCGCAACGCCGAACACGCCATGGACCGGGTGCTCGACCCTGGTCGACCCGACGTCGTGATGTTCGCCCGACCCCATGGCGAAGACACGCCGCTCGCCGAGCTGGGCACCTGCGACGGTGATCGATGGACGGGCGACTCGGCCGGATACGACCCGGTGGGGTCGGCCTTCTACCTGCCACTCGACGCTGACCATCCGGACGGGTTCGCCGGGCCGATCGACAACTGGCACATCCACTTCAACAGCTGCGGCGGCTCGGAGACCTCGGGCACTGCCCCGGTGACCCGAGAGGCGTGCGAAGCCGACGGTGGCACCTTCTTCGCCGTCGACCCGCAGTGGATGATCCACGCCTACGCCGTGCCCGACTACGACAACCAGTCCGGCGTGTTCTCGATGTGGAACCCGACGGTCAGCCCGGTGGCCGATCCGGTCGATCTCGAGGTCTCGCGGTCCCAGCTCGCGATCGAGGGTGCCGTCACCTGGTCGATCAACGACTTCAGGTTCGCTTCGTTGACCGCCGAGGTGGGTCAGCCGGTGGTCTTCGGCAACAGCGATGCCGCGCCACACACGGTCACCAGCAACGACGGGTTGTTCGACTCGGGCACGTTCGGCGCCGGCGGAAGCTTCGAGATCAGCTTCGATCAACCGGGTTCCTATGAATTCTTCTGCTCGATCCACCCGTCGATGACCGGCTCCATCGACGTCAGTTGAGGCCGGCCGCCGCCTCGATCTCACGAGCGGCCGCGGCCACCGCGGGGCCGAACGACGGTCCCGGGTCGCGGGTCAACCGCTCGATCGGGCCACTGACACTGACTGCGGCGAGGACGAGATCGCCCTTGCGGACCGGCGCGCTCACCGACGCCACGCCCGCCTCGCGCTCGCCGACCGACACCAGATAGCCGACTTCGGACGGTTCGCCCGACAGCACCCGTCCGCCGGATCCCTGGTGCAACGGCAACGACGCGCCCCGGGTCACGATCGTGCGAAGACCGTGGGGTGACTCGAGCGACGCCACACAGATGCGTTGGCCGCCGTCGCGGGTGTAGAGCTGGGCCGATTCGCCGGTCGCGTCGCGTAACGCCGCCAGGGCCGGGCCGGCCGCGTCGGCGATCGGCCAATGCTGCGCCGCCACCTCGCCGAGGGCGAACAGCCGCGTGCCGAGCGCGAAACGACCGTCGGCGTCCCGTCGGAGAAAACCGTGCACCTCGAGCGCGGTGGCCAGACGGTGAGCGGTCGCCCGACTGAAGCCGGTGCGCTCGACGAGGCCCGAGAGTCCGACCGGGCCGACTTCCACCGCGGCGAGCAGGGCGGCGGCCTTGTCGATCACGCCGACACCGCTTATGTTGTGTTCCACGGTTCAAAACGTATGTCTCAATATGTGAGACAGTCAACCCCGAACGACAGGACGCGCCATGGGCAAGACCCTCAGCGAGAAGATCTGGGATCGCCACCTCGTCACCGCCGGTATCGGTGGCGCCCCCGACCTGCTGTACATCGATCTCCACCTCATCCACGAGGTCACCTCGCCGCAGGCCTTCGACGGCCTCCGCCTGACCGGCCGGACCGTGCGTCGCCCCGACCTGACGGTGGCGACCGAGGACCACAACGTGCCCACCGAAGGGCAGGACCAGCCGATCGCCGACGAGGTCAGCCGCATCCAGGTCGACACCCTGCGCAAGAACACCGCCGAGTTCGGGGTCACCAACTACCCGATGGGCCACCCGAAGCAGGGCATCGTCCACGTGATCGGCCCGGAGCAGGGACTCACCCAGCCCGGGATGACGATCGTGTGCGGCGACTCCCACACCGCGACCCACGGGGCCTTCGGTTCGATCGCCTTCGGCATCGGCACCAGCGAGGTCGAGCACGTCCTCGCCACCCAGACGCTTCCCCAGACCCGACCGGGCACCATGGCCGTCACCGTCAACGGCGAGCTGCCGCCGGGCTCGACCGCCAAAGACGTGATCCTGGCGATCATCGGCCGCATCGGGACCGGTGGGGGCATCGGCAAGATCATCGAGTACCGCGGCGACGTGATCCGCAACCTCTCGATGGAGGGCCGCATGACGGTCTGCAACATGTCGATCGAGGGCGGGGCGAAGGCCGGCCTCATCGCTCCCGACGAGACGACCTTCGCGTACCTGGAGGGCCGCGAGCACAGCCCGACCGGGGCCGACTGGGACGCTGCGGTCGCCGACTGGAAGACACTGGCCACCGACGACGACGCCGTCTTCGACGAAGAGGTCGTCCTCGACGGCGCCGACATCCCGGCCTACGTCTCGTGGGGCACCAACCCCGCCCAGGTGATGCCGCTGCACGGCACCATCCCCTCACCCGACAGCTTCGACGACCCGGCCCTGCGCGACACCGCGGCGCGGGCGCTCGAGTACATGGGACTCGAGGCCGAGACGCCGATGCGCGACGTCGCCGTCGACACCGTGTTCATCGGTTCGTGCACGAACTCCCGCATCGAGGATCTCCGGGAGGCGGCGAAGGTCGCCGAGGGCCGCCGGGTGAAGGAAGGAATGCGCACCCTCGTCGTCCCGGGCTCCGGACAGGTCGAGGCCCAGGCGATCGCCGAGGGCCTTCCCGAGATCTTCCGGGCCGCCGGATTCGACTGGCGCCAACCCGGCTGCTCGATGTGTCTCGCCATGAACCCCGACAAGCTGCAGCCCGGCGAGCGGGCCGCCAGCACGTCCAACCGCAACTTCGAGGGTCGTCAGGGCCGAGGCGGCCGCACCCACCTCGTCTCCCCTGCCGTCGCCGCCGCCACCGCAATCGCCGGCACGTTCGCCACGCCGGCCGACCTGGACTGAGAGGAAGACCGATGAAAGCAGTACGCATCGTCACGGGCACCGCGGTGCCGCTCGACCGCACCGACGTCGACACCGACCAGATCATCCCGTCGGACTGGCTGAAGCAGGTCTCCCGCACCGGATTCGAGAAGGGACTCTTCTCGGAGTGGCGCGACGACCGCGACTTCGTGCTCAACCAGGAGCAGTACGCGGGTGCCAACATCCTGATCGGCGGCCTCAACTTCGGCACGGGATCCTCCCGCGAGCATGCGGTGTGGGCGATCCAGCAATACGGCTTCGATGCCGTGATCTCGCCCCGCTTCGCCGACATCTTCCGCAACAACTGCACGAAGAACGGACTCGTGCCGGTGACGGTCTCCGCCGACTTCAACGTCGCGCTGATGCGGGCCGTCGAAGCCGACCCCACTCTCGAGATCACGATCGACGTCGAGCGACTCACCGTCGAGGCGCCCGCCGCCGGGCTCGAGACGAGCTTCCCGCTCGATGCCTCGACCCAGGAGCGTTTCCTCGAGGGACTCGACGACATCGGTCTCACGCTGCGGCACGAGTCCGACATCGACGAATACGAGGCCACGCGGCGCCCCTGGATGCCCGCCAGCAACTGACGGACCTGCGAGAATCCGGGTGAGCGGGAACCGCCTCGGGGCGCGCGACGTCATAGCTGGCGTTCGATCCCCCTGCTTCGACCGGAGAATCCCAATGCGCAAGTCCCTCACGGGTCCGCACCTCATCGGCAAGGCCCTGGCCGGCCTCGCCGCCCTCGGCATGGTCGCCACGGCGTGCGGCACCGACGATGCCATCCCCGACGCAACCCCGTCAGGGGTGGTCGACATCGGCGGCGAGGCCGTGCTGCTCACCAGCGCGCTGTCGGGATTCGACGACTGCGCGAACCTGCTGGACCACCTCCGCACGGAGGGCGCCGAGCGGGTCGGCCCGTGGGGCTTCAACGACAGCTGGTACGGCGGATGGTGGCCCGTCGACGGTCCCGTGGCCTTCACCGAGGCCGACGACGACATGGCGGTCGAGGACAGCGGAGCTCCGGACGGCGCCTTCGACGGCGACACGGCCGAGTCGGCGCCCGCCGCGCAAGGGGGCGACGACGGAGGCCTGACCGAGGGCGTCGACTTCTCGGGCACCAACATCCAGGAGATCGGGGTCGACGAGGCCGACGTGGTCAAGACCGACGGCGAACGCGTGTACCTGGTGGCCAACGGCGAGCTCGTCATCGTCGACGTCGGGTCCCGCACGGTGATCGGCACCGTCGTCGTGCCCCGGGGCGACCGGGCCGAGCTCTTCCTCGACGGCGACGACCTCCTGCTCATCAACCAGGGCTGGTACGAAGGCGAGATCGGCGTCAGCGAGGATGCCGAGGCCGAATTCGCCTCCGACATCGCCGAGCCGTACTACGCCGGCAGCAGCCGCACGACCATCACCCGCATCGAGGTCCAGGGCAACACACCCCGCATCCTCGAGACCCTCGCCGCCGAGGGCGACTATGTCAGCGCCCGGGCCGTCGACGGTACGGCGCGGATCATCGTCCGATCCAACCCCCAGTACAACTTCCCGTTCGTCTTCCCGCAGGGCGAGGCCGGCGAGGAACGGGCCGAGCAGGCGAACCGCGAGGCCATCCTCGATTCGGAACTGCGTGACTGGCTGCCGGACTACACGTTGCTCGACGCCAACGGCTCGCAGACCGGCGACGGTCAGCTCGTGCCGTGTGAGCAGGTCCACGCCCCCACCGAGTTCGCCGGCTTCGGCGTGCTGTCCGTGCTGACCGTCGACGTCGACGGCTCGATCGACTCGTCCACGACGTCGTCGGTGCTGGCCCCCGGCGACGTGGTCTACGCGTCGACCGAGTCGGTCTACATCGCCACCACCACCTGGTTCGATCTCGCCGCGCTCGACACGGCCCGTGACCAGATCGTCGAGAACGTCACCACATCGATCCACCGGTTCGACATCGCCTCCGACTCCACCGCGGCCTACACCGCCAGCGGCTCGGTCGACGGGCTCGTCCGCGACAGCTTCTCGTTCAGCGAGCACGACGATCACCTGCGGGTCGTCACCACGACCGGCAACAACTGGGACGAGACCTCGGAGTCCTTCGTCCGGGTGCTGCGGGAGCAGGGCGACGCGCTGGTCGAGGTCGGCTCGGTCGGCGACATGGGCAACGGCGAGGCCGTGCAGTCGGTGCGCTTCCAGGGCGACATCGGCTATGTGGTCACCTTCCGCCAGATCGACCCGTTCTACACACTCGACCTGAGCGACCCGACCAACCCGGTGGTGCGCGGCGAACTCAAGATCCCGGGCTTCTCCAGCTACCTGCACCCGATCGGTGACGGGCTCGTGATCGGTGTCGGCAGCGATGCCGACGAGCAGACCGGCCGGGTGACCGGCTCCAAGGTCTCGCTCTTCGACGTCAACGACCTCGACGACCCGCAGGAGATCGCCACCTGGATCGGGCCCGACTCGTGGAACAACGTCGGCTGGGACACCCATGCGTTCCTCTGGTGGGCCACCGAGCAACTGGCCGTCGTGCCGATCAACACCTGGGACAGCGGTCAGCAGTGGGCCGGCGTGGTCCTCCTGCGCATCGAGGACGGCACGATCACCGAGGTCGGCCGCATCGACCACGACGACGAGTCGGTCGAACCCGGCCAGACCGACTGCCGGGTCCTGACCGAGGACGACGTCGATCGCGGCGACGGCGAACCCGACAGCGAACTCGCATACATGGTGATCGACGACTACGGCCTCATCCTCGACTGTGCAGACGGCGAGTCCCGATCGGCGACCGGGTTCGAGTGCTACGACGAGCCGTGGATGGCCGAGGAGGCCGAACGACTCGGAGTCGAACTCGAGGGCACGATCGTGTCGTGCTGGCCGATCGGCGACGGTGTTCCCCAGATCAGCCGCTCGATGGTTCTCCCCGACGGTGAGTTGTGGACCGTCAGCTCGCCCTGGGGCTGGCTCGGTGGCTCCGGCCCCGCCCGCCTGCAGGTCAACGACCTGACGACGCTCGATCGGCTCGCCGCCCTCGACCTCTGAGCTCCGGTACGGTGCAGGGGTCGTCGCGACGCGGCGGCCCTGCGTCTCGGATCAAGGAGTCCCGATGCCCGACCTCGTGAAACGCCTCGCCCACGTGCTGAAGGTCGGCGCGGTGGTGGGTGCCGCCGTGGGGGTCGTGCGGGCGGTGCGACGCACGCAGCCACCCGAGGTGACGGGCCAGGCCAGCTGGCAGCCGCTCAGCCCCGAACCCGCCAGCGAGCCCCGCACCGGGCCGGTGCAGTTCGTGGCCACCGCGACCAGCGCTCCGGCCACGGCGACCACACCCGACTCCGGCACGTGGGTCGAGCCGGTCGACGGGGTCTGCCCGGTGACGCACCCGATCAAGGGCAACGCCGACTCCGGCATCTTCCACGTGCCCGGCGGCATGAGCTACGAGCGGACGGTGCCCGAGCGGTGCTACGCGTCGGAGGCCGACGCCGAAGCCGACGGGTTCCGGCGGGCGAAGCGCTAGACGCAGCGTTCGATACGAACGGTGCGGTCGTCGATCGGGGCGACCTCGGTGTTGCCGACCCACGCCCCCCAGGCCGAGAACGATGCTTCGACGCCCTCGGTCGTGCCGTCTTCGGCCTGGACGTCCCAGCGGAAGCAGTCGCGTTCGCCGTCGGTGAAGACCACGATCTGATCGCCACCCCACTCGAAGTCCCGCGCCACGCGGGCGCCCGCGAAGATCGAATCGATGAGGACCTGTCCGCCGAGACCGGTGAAGTGGACCTCACCCTCCGCCGGCGGCGGCGCGACGACAATGGGGCCCTCCTCGGCGTCGTAGCGGTCGGGGAAGATCACCTGCTCGCTGGTGATGGGCGGATCCTCGAGGGCCTCGTCGAGGGCGTCGTTGCCGCCGGTCTCGACAAGATGCTCGACGAAGGGTTCGCCGTACTCGTAGGGCGACAGTTCGAGCAGCAGGAACGACAGTTCGAAGGCATCGAAGATGCCGGGGTCGCCGAAGCTCAGCTCCTCCCGGAACAGATCGTCTCGCTGGTCCGAGGTGAGCGTCGCCTCCCATTCGGCCTCGACCCACGAGGCGCTTCCCTCCGCGACCGCCCGGAATCCCCAGCTGATCTCATCGGTACGGTCGTCGTATTCAGGGCGGTCGAGGTCGAAGTGCTGGTCGTCGAACGCATGCGTGAGTTCGTGGACGATGGTCGACCTGGTGAGCAGCGACAGCTCGTCTCGTTGCCGGACGACGAGCTCGTCGGTCTCCGGATCGTAGAAGCCGAGGATGCCCGCCTCACCGAACCGGCTGTAGACCTCGTCGATGTGTTCGTCGGGTCCGATGAGCCCGATCGAGCGGTAGACGGCGTTGAAGAGCTCGACCTCGTCGGGATCGGCGGCGAAGTCCTCGGCCAGGTCGGCCCGCACCCGGGCGACGAACTGGGCCTCGCTGAGGGCGACGACCAACGGTTCGGTCACGAACCGGCGACCACGGGTCGCCTGGACGAACTCGATCGCCTCGTCGACGAATGTCTCGAACTCGTCGTCGACGGGCTCGACGTCGTCGGTGGCCGGTCGTGCCGGCGCGGCGTCGGTGGCGATCGGGGCGGGGTCGTCGGACCGGGCATGGAGAAAGATGCCCGCGATCGCCAGACAGAGGGCGCCGAGCACGACACCGGTGATGAGTGCGTCGCGACGCTCCATGAGCCTGGAGGGTAGCGAAGCGGGTCAGGTGACGGTGATCGCCCTCACGAAGCGCACATTGGCGTGGCTGCGCAGTGCATCCTGCACCGCCGGAGGCACCGGCGAGCCGGTGCAGACGACCATGAGCGCCTCGACCCCGTCGCCGCTCTCGCCGATGTGCATGTTGGAGATGTTGATTCCCGCATCGCCGAGCGTCGCACCGACGAGGCCCACCATCCCCGGCTCGTCCTGGTTTCGGATGATGACCATGTGGGGGCTCGGGTGGATGTCGAGGGCGTGGTCGTCGAGTTCGGAGATGCGGTGGCTCTCGTCGAGCCCCGACAGCCGCCCCGACACCGAGTGGCCCCCACCCGCGATCCGGATCACGTTGCCGTG